>OLPV01000654.1_pt1 | contig 28596 bp, 22 predicted proteins | sample 1671961 | NCBI WGS metagenome assembly OLPV01 (sample SAMEA3136630, study PRJEB25190) | human gut metagenome | biome: human gut; feature: human-associated habitat; material: faeces | place: Austria | collected 2013
AAGCCTGTGTGCCACAAGTGCTGCCTGATTATACCCCCGCTTTCTGTAACGCCCGGCATGGAGCGGGACGGGTATTATGACCTGCGGTTTCCAGCTTGCTATTATATGACCCTTTAGTTTATACAACAGCTCTGCATAAAAGCGTGCATACTCCCGCTGTCCGTCATACTTGAATCTGTACATCGACTGCTTGATTTCCCTGGTATAGGAAAATGCCGCAACACCTCTTATGAAATAATGTCTCTTTTTGGCACAGTCCTCACATACCTCACGCAGCTCATCATCCAACTGTTTACCGCATACCATACAAAATGGTGAAACTATGTACTTAAGCCGTGACAGGCAGTCATCACATGCCATTCCTCCCGGCTCAACAAGCTGTTCACATATCGGACACCTCGGCGGATAAATTGTATCAGACGCATTCTCTAATCCTCTGCGCAAGAGTCGAATAGCGTTTCTGTTCGTTAGCGTTGTCAACCATTCCATAGAATACCTCTTCTGTTCCAACGATACATACACACTTTCTTGCTCTTGTCACAGCCGTATAGAGTATATTACGGTTCATAAGCATCCGTGGTCCGGAGAGAAGCGGTATTACCACAGCCGGGTACTCGCTTCCCTGTGACTTATGTACGGTAACCGCATAGGCCAGTTCCAGTTCTTCCAGCTGTTTAAAAGAATACTCCGCTACTCTTCCATCTTCAAATTCTACTTCTGCTGTCTCGGCAAATTCGTTGATCACTTTCAGGATACCGGTATCTCCGTTAAAAACGCCAATTCCCTTATCCACAGGAATGCCGTACCGCCCCCGGATCTCCCATTCCATCTGATAGTTGTTGCGGATCTGCATGACTTTGTCTCCTTCCCGGAAAAGCCCCAGTCTCTGCTCTTTTTCTTTTTTATCCGGAGAAGGCGGGTTCAGATAATGCTGCAGGATCCCATTGAGGCGTTCTACTCCCAGGAGTCCCTTCCTCATAGGGGTCAGCACCTGAATGTCAAAAGGTCTGGCTTCTACATATCGGGGCAGTTTCTCCTGGATCAGTGCGATCACCACCCGGATGATCATATCTGCATCATATCTTTTCAGGAAAAAGAAATCTCTGCTTTTATTATTGATGGTTACCTGCTCACCCTGGTTGATCTTGTGGGCGTTCACAACAATATCACTTTCTGATGCCTGGCGGAAGATCTTTTTCAGCTCTACCACTGAAAACTGTCGGCTGCGTATGATATCTCTCAGGACATTGCCCGGTCCCACGCTGGGAAGCTGGTTCTCATCTCCTACCAGGATCAGTCTGGTACCTGCTGTCACTGCCATAAGAAGAGAATGCATCAGATGGATATCCACCATGGACATTTCATCAATGATGATCACATCCGTTTCCAGAGGGTTCTCTGCATTTCTCTCAAAATGCACCGGCTGTCCTTCTTTCTCCTCATCCGGCATCCCACTGAGTTCCAGAAGCCTGTGAATAGTCTGAGCCTCATATCCGGTAGCCTCTGTCATTCTCTTGGCTGCCCGTCCTGTAGGCGCTGCAAGTCGAAGATCTGCCCCTTCTCCTTCAAAAAAACGGATAATGGCATTGATGGTAGTGGTTTTACCTGTCCCGGGACCTCCGGTCAGAACAAACAGTCCATGGCTAGCTGCTTCTGTCACTGCTTTTTTCTGCATTTCGTCCAGGACCGTACCTGTTTCCTTCTCAATCTGGACCAGCCGGCCGTTTACAAGCTTCTCGTCTTCCGGGCAGAGGACATTCAGTTCCTGAAGCATTCTGGCTGTATTCAGTTCCAGGTAATAATACTGGGTAGGATATACCAGAATCTGTTCTTCTTTCTGTTTTTGGATGATCTTTCGATCCATGGCCAGATCCATAAGGTGCTTCTCCATGTAGGAAGGGTCTACTCCCAGAAGTCTGGATGACCTGGCAAAAAATTCCTCTTTTGGAAGATATACATGCCCTTCTCCTGTAGCCTGAAGAAGAGTATACAGCATTCCACTTCGTATCCTGTAATCAGAATCTGTGTGGATACCAATCCTGCTGGCAATTTCATCTGCGATCTTGAAGCCCACACCACTGATATCTTCTGCCAGTCTGTAGGGATTTTCCTGGAGAACACTGTATACAGAATCTCCGTATTTCTGATAGATCTTTGCCCCCAGATTCAGAGAAATCCCATATTTCTGCAAAAACATCATGACTTTCCGCATATCAGACTTTTCTTCAATCTGTGCAGCGATCTCTCTTGCCTTTTTTTCGCTGATACCTTTCACCTCTGCCAGACGTTCCGGCTCATCCTCCACAATCCTCAGCGTATCTTTCCCGAAATGACGGACAATACGACCTGCCAGTGCAGCGCCTATACCCTTGATGGATCCGGACCCCAGATAACGTTCCATCGCCAGTGCATCCTCAGGCATTTTTTCCACCATGGTGGAAGCCTGAAACTGCTTACCATATATGTGATGCTGTATATAACTGCCGGTAACTTCCACAGTTGCACCCTGGTTCAGAACTGGAAAACTGCCTACACAGGTCAGTTCATCTTCCCCTTCTACGCCTTTCAGCACCATTACCGTATAACCGTTATCTTCATTTCTGAAAATAACATGATCTATATATCCTGTGATCGTATCACTCATATTTCCTCCCGTCCTGCAGACAGCCAAAAGCCAGGATACTCTTTTACCCTGGCTTTCTGTTTATTCGTCCATTCGTGCCATGATCTCTGCATATTTTCCGGTACCCACTGCCACCACATGCATGGCATCCTGTACAGTCAGAGTCGTAACGCCTGTTTTCTGTTCGATCAGTGTATCCATTCCCTTCAGAAGTGCTCCGCCTCCGGTCAGTACGATACCTCTGTCCACAATATCGGCAGCCAGTTCCGGCGGTGTTTTTTCAAGAACGCTGTGGACTGCCTCCACAATCTGTCCTGTGGCATCTTTCAGCGCGGAACGAATCTCCTCGGAGGTAAGTTTTACTGTTTTGGGCAGACCGGTAAGCACGTTACGTCCCTTTACCTCCATAACCTGAGGGTTGGCTTCTTCTATTGCAGTTCCTATGGCAATCTTGATATTTTCTGCTGTCTCTTCACCAATAAACAAACTGTGATTCTGACGCACATAATTCATGATCGCCTGGTCAAAATTATCTCCTGCCACTTTTACTGAAGAAGATGCCACTACACCTCCCAGGGAAATAACCGCAATGTCTGTAGTCCCGCCGCCAATATCTACGATCAGATTGCCAAAAGGCTTTGTAATATCCACTCCTGCGCCAATAGCTGCTGCGATAGGCTCCTCTACCAGAAATACTTCTCTGGCTCCTGCCTGATAAGTAGCCTCTTCTACTGCTCTCCGTTCAATCTCTGTAATAGCACTTGGTACACAGATACTGATTCTGGGTTTGCGAAAGGCTCTTCTTCCCATTGCTTTAGCAATGAAATATTTCAGCATCTTTTCCATAACATTAAAGTCCACGATCACACCCTGACGGATCGGCCGTATCACTTCCATGTTGGAGTTGGCATGCCCTGCCATCTGTCTGGCTTCCTCACCGATAGCTCTGATCTTTTCTGTTGTTTTGTCATAGATCACTACAGAAGGTTCTTTCAGAACAAGCCCCTTTCCTGTAGAATATACCAGACTGTTTCTGGTTCCCAAATCAATTCCGATATCACTGGCAGGCATAAGAGCCTCCTTTCTTTATTTCAAATATTTTTTTACATATTGTCCTGTATAGGATTCCGGGCAGGCTGCGATCTCTTCTGGTGTACCTGTGGCGATCACCGTACCACCTCTGTCTCCACCTTCCGGTCCCATATCTATGATATAATCTGCTGTCTTGATCACATCCAGATTATGTTCAATCACTACTACGGTATTACCGCTTTCTGTAAGGCGTCTCAGAATCTCTACCAGCTTATGGACATCTGCAAAATGGAGTCCTGTCGTCGGTTCATCCAGAATATAGATTGTCCGCCCTGTACTGCGTTTGCTCAATTCTGTTGCCAGCTTGATACGCTGTGCTTCACCACCGGACAACTCTGTAGAAGGCTGTCCCAGACGAATATAAGAAAGTCCCACATCATAAAGTGTTTCGATCTTCCGTCGTATAGAGGGAATATTCTCAAAAAACTCCATAGCTTCTTCTACAGTCATGTTCAGTACATCGTAGATATTTTTGTCTTTGTATTTTACTTCCAGTGTTTCTCTGTTGTAACGTTTGCCTTTACAGACTTCACATGGAACATATACATCAGCCAGAAAGTGCATCTCGATCTTGATGATTCCGTCTCCGCTGCAGGCCTCACATCTGCCGCCCTTTACATTAAAGCTGAATCTGCCTTTCTTGTAGCCTCTTGCCTTGGCATCAGCTGTAGATGCAAAAAGATCCCGGATCTGATCAAATACACCAGTATAAGTAGCAGGGTTGGATCTGGGGGTACGCCCAATAGGAGACTGATCAATATTGATCACCTTGTCCAGATGCTCCAGTCCCTGAATGGATTTATGTTTCCCAGGTATGGTTCTTGCCCTATTCAAATCTCTGGCAAGTGTCTTGTAAAGGACTTCGTTGATCAGAGAACTCTTACCGGAACCACTGACACCGGTAACACAGGTCATCACCCCAAGAGGGATATCCACATTTACCTGCTTCAGATTGTTCTCTGCAGCACCTTTGATCTTCAGCCATCCAGCGGGCTTCTTTCGCTCTTTTGGAACCGGAATCTGACATTTGCCGCTTAAATAAGCCCCTGTTATAGATTCCGGATTCGCCATCAGTGTTTCTGCTGTACCGATCTCTACAAGTTTTCCACCATGTTCGCCTGCTCCGGGACCGATATCCACAACGCAATCCGCAGCCCGCATGGTATCTTCATCATGTTCCACCACGATCAGACTATTACCAAGATCACGAAGCCGCATAAGTGCCCGTAGAAGTTTGTCATTATCTCTCTGATGAAGACCAATACTTGGCTCATCCAGAATATATGCCACCCCTACAAGACCGGAACCGATCTGTGTGGCCAGTCGTATTCTCTGGGCTTCTCCGCCGGACAGTGTACCGGTGGCGCGACTCAGGGAAAGATAATCCAGACCTACTTCTGCAAGAAAACCAACTCTTGCCCGGATTTCTTTCAGGATCTGTTTTCCGATCAGTTCCTGCTGTTCTGTAAGAGTAAGATCTGTCAGGAATTTACGGAGGTTTTCTATGGAAAGGTCTGTTACTTCATAAATATTCTTATCTCCTACAGTTACAGCAAGCGATTCTCTTTTCAGACGCTGTCCTTTACAGGTCTTACATGGGGTGATCCGCATAAAAGTCTCATATTCCTGTTTCATGGCATCAGAGCCGGTCTCCCGGTATCTCTGTTCTACGTTTTTGATCAGACCGGGGAATGCCACATCATAGACTCCTTCCCCACGCTGACCTTTGTAGTAGACTTTTACTGCATGTCCGTCTGTACCATGGATCAGAATGTTCTTAATCTTGTCCGGGTAGTCCCGAAAAGGGGTATCCAGACTGAAATTATATTCTTTGGCAAGGGCATCCAGGATCGCTCTGGAAAAACTGCCTTTGTCTGTACAGGACTGCCATCCCATCACTGTAATGGCCCCCTGGGAAATACTTAAAGACTTATCCGGAATCATCAGATCCTCGTCAAACTCCATCTTATATCCCAGTCCGTAACAGTCCGGGCAGGCACCAAAAGGATTATTGAAAGAAAAACTCCTCGGTTCAATCTCATCAATGCTGATCTCGCAGTCCGGGCAGGCAAAACTCTGGCTGAATGTACGGATATTGCCATCCATGGTATCTACCATAAGAAGCCCTTCGGAAAGATTCAGTACTGTCTCAATAGAATCTGTAAGACGTTTCTCAATGCCTGGCTTCACCACCAGACGGTCTACAATGATTTCTATATTATGTTTGATGTTTTTGTCCAGCTTGATTTCTTCTGAAAGCTCATAAAGATTCCCATCGATCTGTATTCTTACATAGCCACTCTTTCTGGCCTGTTCCAGAAGTTTGGCATGAGTGCCCTTGCGGCCTCTTACTACCGGTGCCAGAAGCTGCAGCCTGGTTCTCTCCGGCAACGCCATAATGTGATCCACCATCTGGTCTACGGTCTGCCTGCGTATCTCCTTGCCACATTTGGGGCAGTGGGGAATACCGATTCTGGCATAAAGAAGACGGAAATAATCATAAATCTCCGTAACCGTACCTACTGTAGAACGGGGATTACGGTTGGTAGACTTCTGATCTATGGAAATTGCAGGTGGAAGCCCCTCAATAGATTCCACATCCGGTTTCTCCATCTGTCCCAGGAACTGTCTGGCATAGGAAGAAAGTGACTCCATATATCTTCTCTGTCCCTCTGCATAGATAGTATCAAAAGCCAGAGAGGACTTACCTGATCCACTGACTCCGGTCAGCACCACAAACTGATCTCTTGGGATATCCACGCTTAAATTTTTCAGGTTGTTTACATTGGCTCCCCTGATCTTTATAAAGCGTTTGCCTGATTTATGTTCCGTCATTTCTTCCTCCTATACTACTGATCCAGCAGAAAATCTGCCAGGATATAATTGCTTACGTGTATTCCTTTTTCTGTGAGGCTCCAGAATTCCTGCCTTTTCTGCAAAAAGCCCTCGTTTCTATATTTCTCCAGTATGCTTCCATAAATACTATCCATAGCACAGCCAAACTGTCTCTGAAATTCTGTTTCTGAAACGCCTTCCATCATCCGAAGTCCCAGGAACATAAATTCTTCCATCTGGTCAGCTCTCGTAAGGGTTTCCACATCTCTGTGGATCTTTTCGGGCAGGTCGCTGTCTCTGAGATATTCTTCCATATCACTGATAACGCTGAACCGCTGCCCTCTGTAAAGAGAAGCTGCTCCCAGTCCCAGCCCCAGATATTCTGTACGTCTCCAGTATCCCACATTATGCCTGCATTCATACCCTTCTCTGGCATAGTTGGAAATCTCGTATTTATGATATCCATATTTTTCCAGTACTTCCATTGTATCATCATACATCCGGTACTCTGTATCTTCATCGGGAAGATTCTCCGGCTCTTTATCTCCAAAAGGAGTCCCTTCTTCTATAATCAGACTGTATGCGGAAATATGCGCCGGATTCAGATCTGCTACTGTCTCCAATGTATGGATCCACTGTTCTCTGGTCTGTCCCGGCACTGCAAACATCAGATCCACATTGATATTATCAAAACCAGCTCTCCGGGCAGCCTGATAACTTTCCAGAAAATCTGAATAAGTATGAATACGTCCCAGAATCTTCAGTTCCTCCTGATCTGTAGACTGCAGCCCCAGACTGAGCCGGTTAATCCCACAGGTTCTGTAGCTCCTCAGTCCGGCTTCTGTAACAGTTCCGGGATTGGCCTCCATGGTGATCTCCGCATCCTCTGTCAGACAAAAAATCTCCTCTATAGCTTCCATAATCTCACTAATCCACTCCGGCTCCAGAACAGAAGGGGTTCCTCCCCCGATAAAAACAGAAGTTACCCCGGAAGATACTTTACCGGCATAACTTCTGATTTCCCGGAGAAGTGCCTGCACATAGGCCTCCCGGGTACTTTTGTCAGAAGGAGCAGAAAGAAAGTCACAATACTGACATTTCCGGATACAAAACGGAATGTGCACATATAGTTCCATCTGGTTCCTCCTTATTGTTGTTCCAGATAACTGTTCACCATGGTAATATTGCCATTCTGAACTACTGCATCTGAACTGATCTCATCTGGAGCAGGCGTAGCTGTGGGTTCCGGTGTAATGGTGATCTTCAGCACCTGCTCACTGGCAGGATCTGTCGCCCCGGATTTACTTCCACATCCTGCGGCAAAAACACAAACCAGAAGCAGAACTGCCATTACCATAGATTTCTTATTCTGTTTCACTGTCGTCTCCTGTTATTTATCATCCAGTTTCAATACACTCATGAAGGCTTTCTGTGGAATCTCCACATTACCTACCTGACGCATACGCTTCTTACCTTCCTTCTGTTTCTCCAGAAGTTTCTTCTTACGGGAGATATCACCACCGTAACATTTGGCAAGAACATCTTTGCGCATGGCTCTTACAGTCTCCCTGGCAATGATCTTGCTTCCTACTGCTGCCTGAATAGGAATCTCAAAAAGCTGTCTGGGGATCTCTTCTTTCAGTTTTTCACACATCTTACGGCCTCTCTCATAGGCTGTATCTGCATGAACAATAAAGGAAAGTGCATCCACTTCCTCTTTGTTAACAAGGATATCCAGCTTCACCAGCTCGCTGCGCTCATATCCGCAGAGCTCGTAATCCAGAGAAGCATAACCTCTGGATCTGGATTTCAGTGCATCAAAGAAATCATAAATGATCTCATTAAGAGGAAGTTTGTATTTCAGAAGGGCTCTGGTTTCTTCCATGTATTCCATACCCAGGTACTGTCCTCTGCGCTCCTGACAGAGATCCATGATCGCACCGATAAATTCTGTCGTTACCATGATTTCAGCATTAACCATAGGTTCTTCCATGTATTCGATCTCAGATGGATCCGGAAGGTTGGAAGGATTGGTCAGCTGAATCACCTCTCCGTTGGTCTTGTATACTTTATAAATAACTCCGGGTGCTGTAGTTACCAGATCCAGATTATACTCTCTTTCCAGACGTTCCTGAATAATTTCCAGATGAAGAAGTCCCAGGAATCCGCAGCGGAATCCAAATCCCAGTGCCACAGAAGTCTCCGGTTCATAGAACAATGCGGCGTCATTCAGTTGCAGCTTCTCCAGGGCATCCCGAAGATCACCGTACTTAGCTCCATCTGCCGGATAAAGTCCACAGTACACCATGGACTGAACCTTCTTGTACCCTGGAAGTGCCTCTGCACATGGTCTGGAATCCTCTGTAACGGTATCACCTACCCGAGTATCCCGGACGTTCTTGATGCTGGCAGTAATATAACCTACCATTCCTGCAGTAAGCTCATCACATGGAATAAAACGTCCTGCACCAAAATATCCTACTTCTACTACTTCTGCAGTAAATCCGGTAGCCATCATACGTACTGTAGTACCCTTGCTGACTCTTCCGTCCATCAGCCGACAGAATACAATAACACCCTTATAGGCATCATAAATGGAATCAAAGATCAGTGCCTTAAGTGGTGCATTTACATCTCCATGAGGTGCCGGTATTCTGGCAACGATCTGCTCCAGCACCTCCTCTACATTCAGTCCTGTCTTGGCAGAAATCTGCGGTGCGTCCTGTGCCTCAATACCGATCACATCCTCAATCTCATTGATCACACGCTGAGGTTCTGCACTTGGCAGATCAATCTTGTTGATCACCGGAAGTACATCCAGATCATGCTCCAGTGCCATATAAACATTGGCAAGAGTCTGTGCCTCAATGCCCTGTGCAGCATCTACTACCAGAATGGCTCCGTCGCAGGCTGCCAGACTACGGGAAACTTCGTAGTTAAAGTCTACATGACCTGGTGTATCTATAAGATTAAAAATATATTCTTCTCCGTCCTTGGCTTTATATACAATCCGGACTGCCTGGGACTTAATAGTAATACCACGCTCTCTCTCCAGATCCATATTATCCAGAATCTGCGCCTGCATCTCACGCTCTGTAAGCAGACCGGTCTTCTCTATGATTCGGTCCGCCAGTGTGGATTTGCCATGGTCTATATGAGCAATGATACAAAAATTACGGATTTTGCTCTGATCTGTCATCCTAAAAGATTCCTCCTTGCAATATTTCGAGCCCTATTATAGCATAATCTTTCGGCTTTCGTCCAGAAATCTATGAAGCTGTTTTGTTATTGTGGAAAGTAATGCTGCTCTTATTATACAAACACACGTTCTTTTTGGCAAGTGGATTTTATAAAATTTATAACTGAAGATAAAAGTTTGTATCATTCAGTGTCAGGATCTGTACATTTTCGTTGGTGGAATTCACCCATCTGTGAGGTATGGTTGATTTGTAATGTGCAGAATCCCCAGGCTGAAGTTCATATTTGATTCCGCCTACCCATAACTCCAGAATTCCCTTCAGCACATACACAAACTCTTCTCCTTCATGTGGAAAAGGATGAACACCCTGACCATAATCTGACTGGGGCAGAAGGTCCACATATCTTGGAAGAAAAGTACAGACATCTTCGATATTACTGAGATTGTAATGAATGCACCTGTCATCTTTCAGATCTACCTGACGTTCGTATTTGCGAATCACCGCATCACCTGAGTTCCGGGGACTCCCTATGAAATAGCTGATCTCCACTCCAAGAGCACTGCAGACTTTTTCCAGATTGTCCACGTTAATAGGCACCACACCACGCTCAAATCTGGACAGATAAGTAGCGGAAAGCCCTGTCTTATCACTGACCTGGTTCAAAGACAGCCCCAGATCCTGACGGAGCTTTTTGACTTTTTCGCCAATTCCTATATTCATGTCTGTCCTCCTCCTGTTTTCTTTTTGGCAAAGAACACATGTGTCACAAAAGGCGATGCATTCCAGTAGGTATACCCTTCATTTGCATAGAAATGTGCAGCATCGCTGGGATACATTTCATGGATCTCCTCTCCTGTTTTTAGGGTAAAAATTCCATCAATCACATAAAAGAATACATCCCCATCCCAGGCATTATGTTTCTTTTCCAGAGTTTCTCCCGGAAAAAGTGTCAGGATCTCCGGAAGCATATTCATATCACTATCTTCATCAGTCAGTGAAGCACAAAAGATCTTGTCGCCTTTCTTGGCTCCCATCCTGTTCCAGGTTCTCTTGACAACAACGTCTTTTTTTCTGGAATCAGTTTTAAAAAAATAAGACATTTCCACTTCGAAGCAGTTTGCCAGCAACTGCAGGTTATCAATGGCAATAGATGTTTTGCCGTTTTCAATCTGCGATAAAAAACCCACTGACAGACCTGTGATCTCACTGCATTCCACCAGCGTCAGTTTTTCGCTGAGACGCAGTGTTTTTATTTTCTGTCCAAGTTCCTGATTATCGTTCATCCGTCACCTCCATGTATCCTTTTTGTTCTAGCTTTTACGATATCCGCAAATTGTTTCGTGCAGTACAGCACTACTTGCATTCTGTCTGTATATTTTTTTATTGTATAATTTTCTGCCCTGTTTGTAAATGACTAAGTACAGAGAAAAAGCGACAGACAAAACCTGTCTGCCGCTTACTGTATACGGTTGTAAATCTCATCCTGCAAACTTGAGCAGGCTTGCAAAGAAACTGTAAAGTCCGTCACCTGCAATAAGGCCAGCGTCTCTGCAGTTCATAAATTCGTCGATCCGTTTCTTAAAGATCAGGCGCACTGCAACTGTAACAAGAACACCGATACCATATATCGGGCTGTTGATAACAAGACCTGTTGCAAAAAGCACACCTATCATATGTTTGCCGCCTACCAGCTGTACAATTGCACCTGGAATGGCAAAGATCAGAAGTGTCTTGATCAGTTCCGGATTTGCAACTGCCTGACAGGTAGTTGCAAAGGTAGTCGAACTTGCAGGAATAAGGCCCTGGCCCAGAGTCATGTTGGCAAAAAGCATAACGATGATGATGCCAATGATGGCTCCGTAAATTTCTATGTACACCTGCTGTTTTCTTCCATAAATTTCATGTTCTCTGTCGGCACCTTTACCTCTGATGATCCATCCGGTCTTAAGGTCATATCCCATATCAGCAAAACATGGACCTACTGAACTGATATATCCGGTAAGAACAGCAACTGCAACCGGCGGGAAGCCCATCAGCATTCCCAGAGTCAGGAAAATAGTGGTAATGGCGAATGCCGGGAACCATCCGGAATACATGGCTGCCATACCTACCAGCATCATACTTGCCACAGATGCAAAAGCTGTCCAGAGAATCCAGAGAATGATCTTACCTATGGACATATCTGTAAGAATTCCTGTCAGAAATCCTGTCAGGATTGCTCCCACTACATGAATACCAAAAGACATTGCAATGGTCTTTTTGGCTTTTTCGTCTGCAACTGTACAGTTCTTGTTTTTTTCTGTATCTTCGTGGTTTTTATGGGAACTGCTTACAATACTGACAATGGACTGGATCAGTGCAATAGCACCTGCCCCGATCATAAATCCCTGGGGAATATAAGTGCCGCCCAGATCAAATCCTGTCACCTGACCGCTGTAACCTCTGATGATCAGACCTACGCCAAGAGCAGTAATGGATGCCAGACTGGTAATAAAAGTAATACCTACAGCAGCTACAGGAAGCTTGAAATGAGAGCCTACCATACCAACTACAATACCTTCGATAATTCTTTTTGCCTTGGAACCACCTTCGTCTCCTGCTTCCAGTACTTCCGCTGTGGCAATACCAGGTGCCCAGGATTCTTCGGCAGGAAATATACTGGAATCATACAGCTGTCCTACTACAAAAATAGAAGCTGCTGTTCCAAAAAGACATCCCAGTGCCATAGGAAGAATGGCGTTGGTCTCTCCAAGTACAAACAGAATCGCAATGGCTGTCAGTCCACAGTTTGAAGCTGCAAACCCTGCACCAGAGGAAATAGTCTGGATATAATTCTGTCTTTCCAGATTCTTAAATCCCTTCATGGATGTCACTGGAATACGTGACACCAGCATTGCAAAAATAGCACCCAGAATAGAAGTATTGGCAGAAACGCCTACCTTACCAAGAATCTGCATACATACGATGGCAGATAAAACAGCAAGGATCGTTCCTATAAAAACAGTAGCCGGTTCAAAGGCTTTGACTTTTGTTTTGTTATCCATAGATGAATCCTCTCCCTTCTCTCAGGATCAGTAGCCGGCAACTCCCATCTTCCTGCAGATTTCTCTGGCTACAGGATCTACATAAACACCATCCTGCTCGATCACAACATCATCCAGAATGATCGTTGGTTTCAGAAGGATTCCATCTGTATGGCATGGTGCATCCCAACATTTACCCATGATCGCCTTACCCTGACTGCCGATACCAAATTCCATACATCCAAATACACGCTCATCTTCTACGATACGTCCTGTAGGTTTGGTAACTCCCGGGTTAAATCCCTGAGAATAATGTGCCAGCCTGTAACAGTCCGGATCATCATAAGATGCAAGCCAGGAAGCAAAGATATCTGCCTCCACACCACCTGTGATATCTGTAACAATACCGTCTTTCAGAGTCAGTTTCACAGGTTCTTTCAGCTTACCGATCTCTGCCGGCGGCCAGATTGCTCCGTCAAACACCAGTGTTCCGTTAATTGTTTCTTCGATAGGACACCAGCTGGTCTGTCCACCCAGCATGATCGGATATCCCTTCTGTGTGGCACGCTGACCAGAATGGCGGATCTTTCTTCCATGATGATATGCAATGAGATCTGTACCGTTTTTGCTCTTTACCTGAATCTTGTCTGCTTCGCCCAGGATTTTCTTAAAGTGCTCACCCAACTCGATCATCAGATCATAATTGACCCTGGTAACTGTCTTCACCAGCATCTCCACATCCATACCTGTAAGGCAGATATAACGAGTACCTGCTGCCATGGCATTCTGAAATGCCTTGGTATGCATGATATAAGATAAAGAAACCTCAATCCATACATCTGCTTTCTCTACCGCTGCCGCTACCGGTGCCGGCGGATCCATAACTGCACATGGAGCTGTGGCATAATTGATCACAATGGGAATAGCATCAATAGCATACGCAGCCTGTGCAAATGCATCGATAACACGTTTGTCAGAAGAAGTATCTCCTGTGATAAGTACTGTTTCTCCTGGTTTCGCCAGAAGGACATCTCGAACCATGGTCATGGCACCTTTCGCCACTTCCAAACTGAGGTATTCATCTCTGGTCTCAATTCCTATTGTTAAATCCATACTCAGTTCCTCCTTTTTAAATTATTTATACAATTTTACTATAGTTAAAAAATCATGTCAACACTATTATGTCCGAATACTCCGATTATTGTCATATTTTCCCTTGTTTTATCTTATAATTAATCATATTCATAAAATTTTGGAATTATTTTTATTTTCTCCATTATTATTCGTTATATTTCAATTGTATTTTTTATCTATTTTGTTTTTTAGAGAGTCTTTTCTGAATTTTATATTGTACTTTCTTCTTTGTTCATGGTAAAATAAGCACAAACATTTTCAATATATTTAAATTCAGGAGGGATTTCTATGGTAGAACAGTTAAACCGATATATAGACGAACATTTTGACCAGCTGGTCAGAGATACCCAGGAGCTGGTTTCTGTGGAAAGTACTCTGGATGAGAGCACCGCAGGTCCGGGAGCTCCTTTTGGCACAGGTATACAGAAAGCTCTTTCCCTCGCTCTGAAAAAGGGCAAAGATATGGGATTTGATGTCAGAAATTATGATGGTTATGCAGGATATATCCAATACGGAACTTCCGGCGAGCAGGCTGCCATCCTTGCACATATTGATGTAGTTCCTGCCATCGGACAGTGGATTGTCCCTCCTTATTTTGCACAGATTGTAGACAACAGACTTTATGGACGAGGATCCGTAGATGATAAGGGGCCTCTGGTAGCCTGCCTTTATGCAATGAAAGCCATCCAGGAATCCGGACTCCCTGTCAGAAACCACCTGCGTATGATCCTGGGTACAGATGAGGAAACTCTTGCCAGAGGTATCTATTATTATCTGGACCGGGAAGATCCTCCTGCTTTCGGCTTCTCTCCAGATGCAGAATTTCCTGTGATCCATGCGGAAAAAGGCACCATCCGTTACCTCTATCACCTGCCACCGGCCGACCCGGATATTCTGTCCATTCATGCCGGAAGTCGTCTTAACGTAGTACCGGATCAGGCAGAAGCCAGACTGGCTCACATATCCCCGGAGCAGGTACAGGCTCTGATCTCATCCCTGAATACCAGAGCTACCATTACCGCCAGAGCCGAAGGTTCTGACACAATCGTAGAAGTACAGGGACTTGCTTCCCACGCCTGCTATCCTGCAGAGGGAATCAATGCCATCCAGGCACTTCTCCTGCTTATTAAAAAGCTTTATCCTGCACAGGATACCCCTCTCAAGAAAGCACTGGCAGGGCTGTCAGATCTTCTTCAGGAAGAAACCGATGGTGTTTCCATGGGGCTTGCATGTACAGACGAAGTTTCCGGTGCCCTTACACTGAACACTGCCATCATCACTGTGGATGATACCGCCAGCCAGATCAAATTTGATATCCGTTATCCAGTCACCCATGACGGAAACGAAATCCTGAAACAGCTGGAAGAAATCGAGTCAAAAATTCCTGCGAAATACGAACTGATCCAGCACAAACCGTCTCTTTATGTAGAAAAAGACCGTCCTTTTATCAAGGCTCTTCAGAAAGCCTACCATGAATCTACCGGTCAGGAACCCCGGTGCATTTCCATCGGTGGCGGTACTTATTGTCGTTATGTAAAAAATACGGTTTCTTTCGGTCCTGTTTTCCCAGGTCAGAAAGAACTGGCGCATCAGACCAACGAATTTATTGAACTTGAGGATCTCAAAAAAATTGCCAAAATCTATGCACAGGCGATTTATAACCTTATAGGTTAATTTCAGAATTTTCATGGGCAGTCATTCAGGCTGCCCTTTTTCTTATTCCGACTTCTTATTACCGGTGATGTTTTTCTCCAGTACCCGATTCAAAATATCTGCAAAAGGCTCCATGGCGTTTTTTACTTCCTGGACTGTGTTGGTCTGTGCTCCTGCCTCAAGAAGAATGGATCTTGGACGCATATGAAGATTGTAACGATACCCTGCCAGATAAATTCCTCTGTAAAAATCCGGATAATACTCTGCCGCTTCGTATTCCAGCTGAAAAGAAAAAGCCAGATTGTCCTGTATGTATGGATTGGGCAGATACTCAAGACTGCCGCTTTGGTTAGTATAGCTGAGCCCATTATAAAAAAGGATCTGGGCTGTAGGCTTTCCGTTAACTTCTGTAACCAGCTTCCGGTCTTCCGGCACTCCATCCCTGTGAAGGTCAATCACCACCTGAATGTTCTCATTTTCCGCCAGAACAGGTTCCAGATATTCTCTTGCATAGTCGTAGGCTTTGCTTCTGTCCAGCTCTCCACTTTTCATATCAAAGGCTTCCCTTACATGAAGAACCTGATATTCATATTGCTCTGTAAGAATTTCTGTCAGATAATCCCCCACTCCCAGAATGGTATCTTCTTCCATGCCTTCTCTGGAATCTGCAAAAGCCTCCTGGGAATGGCTGTGATAAATAAGGATCTGCGGAACATTCTGATCTTTCTTCAGGGAAAAATCTTCCCGGAGAAAAGAAGCTGCATTCAGCTGTACCGCATCTGCTGTCGTTCCCTCATCTACAATAAAGAAATGATTCATAAGATAATCCTGATCTGCCAGTATTTCCGGGGAAAGATCCAGCACCGGAGCTGGTTTGATATCTGCGGAAACACTGGCAACTTCTTTATGATCCTTTTTCGGCTTCTCTGTTGATTCCGGCATTTCTGCAGGCTTCTTCGTAGGTTCTGTTGGATTCGGCGTTTCTGCAGGTGCTTCCGCAGGTTCTGTTGGATTTGGCGTTTCTGTAGGTGCTTCCGTAGGTTCTGTTGGATTCGGCGTTTCCACCGGCTCGTCCACTGTATAATCTTTATTTTGATCTTTATTTTGATTTTCTTTCCGAATCTCTTTTCCCAGATATTCCCCGTTATTTTCCATCAGAAGCTGATAGGTTTCCTGATCCTTCTGCTGCTGTCCCAGGGCACTGTCCTCCAGAAAACAGTACAGTGGAAACTGTCTGTAGATGTTTTCACCTGGCCAGAAAGGACCTGGCGTTATCACAAGTACTGCCACAAAACAGACACTCAAAAACAGACAGACTGCTTTCTGGAGTCCCGACACTGGATCACCACCTTTCATGGTATCCTATGAACTGCAAAGTAAGATTATGATAAATCTTCTCCGAATGCCAGATTCAGTCCCTCTGAAATGGTATAGCTTAAATACTTCACTGTTTCATCTACATTTTTCGGGGTAACAAACATACTGTACAGATTAGGTGCGATCATTTCTTCCAGAAATTCTTTCTTTTCTCTTTCCTCCAGTGCATCCAGAAGGTGTGCCATGGAATCATGGACAATCGTCGCCGCATCTACCACTGTAGGTACTCCGATGCCGATCACTTTCACTTTCAGAGTTTCTTCTGTAAGCCCGTTTCTGTGGTTTCCTACTCCAGAGCCTGGATGTATCCCTGTGTCTGTAATCTGGATAGTCCTGCTGAGTCTGCGGATACTTCTGGCAGCCAATGCATCTACTACCACTACCACATCTGGTTTTGTCTCTTGTACCACACCCTGGATAATCTCTGAAGTTTCCATTCCTGTCTGCGCCATTACACCGGGAACGATTCCACTGGTCCGGTGAATCCTTCCATCTCCCAGACTTTTCAACCCATATTCCCGCACAAGATGTCTGGTCATCTTCAGATTTTCCACTACATGAGGTCCAAGAGAATCAGCTGTGATCTCCTGATTGCCAAGTCCCACCACAAGAATTGATTTTTCTGTTTCCAGATCTATAAGGTTTCTCAGATGCACTGCCACTTCTTCTGAAATTTCTCTGTGATAGTCCTCATCCGGTGAGGACAGTTCCGGTGCTTCAATGGTAATATAATTTCCCTGCGGACGTCCCATCAGTCTGGCTCCGTTTTCTGTTGTGATCTTTACGATTGTAGTCCGGATATCTCTTTCCTTATTATAATCTTCCTGAATCTCCACACCCCGGATCTCCACATTTTCTTCCTGAAATCGTTCTGTAGTTTCCAGTGCAAGATCTGTCCGGATTCTGCTGCCTTCTCTCATGGTCATTTCCTCCTGCTCTTTCATACTGACTGTCTGGCACTCTTACAGTTATGAATTCCTTTCGGGATACTGCCTGCTGAATAGTTACCAGATTTTTATATTTTTACTTTTTGCCGTAACCTGTTAAATTATGTATTAAAAAAGATATTTTCCAGTTTTTCCTATTGACAATCCCTGACAAATATACTAATATATATAAGCATGTTTACAGGAGCGCCCGTGTCTGTTCCTGTGACAACGACACAAAATCAGAATCTGAAATGGAGGTGTACCACATTGGCTAACATCAAATCTGCTAAGAAAAGAATTTTAGTAAACAGAACTAAAGCTGCGAGAAACAAATCTATCCGTTCTGCTGTTAAGACTTCCATCAAGAAAGTAGAAGTTGCAGTTAAGAATAATGATAAAGCTGCTGCACAGACAGCTCTTACAGAAGCTATCGCTACTATCAGCAAAGCTACTTCCAAGGGCGTTTACCACAAAAACAACTGTGCAAGAAAAGTTTCCCGTTTAACAAAAGCTGTCAACAGCATTGGCTAATAAAGGAAATCGTTTTTAATTATAAGCTTATAATTAAAAAGACAGTCACAACCGTCAGTGACTGTCTTTTTTCTTTATTTATTATATTCACCCTCCGAGTTCTACCATACGGTGAATGCAGCGTCCGGCGCCTTCCATGACATTCTCTGGAAGTTCGATCACTTCTCCGCCGGTTCCTTTCAGGCAGTTGTAGATATCCATCAGTGTTGTGATCTTCATATTCATGCAGGTCAACATGACAGACAGCGGATAGAACTGCTTGTCCGAACATTCAAACTGCAAATGCTCTACGATACTGTTCTCTGTTCCGATGATGAATTCTTTATTCGGAGATTTCTTTGCATATTCCATGATTCCAGTTGTAGAACCAACATAATCAGCAAGTTCTACGACTTCCTGACGGCATTCCGGATGAACCAGAAGCAATGCATCCGGATGTGCTTTCTTTGCTTTTTCTACATCTTTGGCGCTGACGATAATATGTCTTGGACATCCACCTTTGTAGAAGGCAAACTCTTTTTCCGGAAGTTTCTCTGCCACATAACGTCCCAGGTTAGGATCCGGAATAAAAAGGATCTTGTCATTCTCCAGTTGACTGCAGATCTGCACTGCGGAAGAAGAAGTTACACAGACATCACACTCCGTTTTCAGTTCTGATGTGGTATTAATATAAGCAACCACTGCATGATCCGGATATTCTGCTTTCAGTTTACGAAGGCTTTCCAGATCAAGCTGTTCTGCCATAGGGCATCCTGCTGCCGGATTGGCAAGCCAGACTTTTTTGTCCGGACTTAAGACTTTACATGTTTCTGCCATAAACCGTACACCGCACATGATCACACCACTGCAGTCACTTCCTGATGCCTGGACACTGAGTCCATAGGAATCTCCCATATAATCTGCAACTTCCAGGATCTCCTGTCCCTGATATGCATGTGCCAGAATGCAGATATCTTTTTCTTTTTTCAGACGCAGGATCTCCTGCTGAATTTCTGCAATTGTCATAAATCAATTTCCCTTTCTATCTCCCATGGCTGAAGAGGAGCCAGAAAACCGGTTTCTTTCAGCTGTTTTTCAATAAGATCCAGTCTTTCTTCACTGGATGCTTCCACCAGATGATAATGATATCCGGATGTAGCACTGCTGAGTACTGTGGAGTGACTGTTCTGCAGGGCTTCCACAAACTCTGCCACATCCTGTCTGGAACGGATATCCATTTCTGCTGACACGCGTCCATAGACTCTGTGGCTGATACTGATATTCTTCACCCTTCCTCCACAGTCTACAATAAGGGTCAGCTCTTCTGCAGCCTGCTCCTGACTGTGACGTACTTTAAATTCTCTTGTACAGCTTACATCCTGCTGCATTACATAGCCTCTGGTGGTGGAAAGAATACCCTGGGTGGATGCCCTTATTACTGCCAGATCCTGTACGATCACCTGTCTGCTGACACCAAATCGGGAAGCAAGTGTCCTGGCAGCTATGGGCGTATCTGCGTTCTGTAGAAGTATCAGGATTTCTCTACGTCTTTCTGCAGTATTCATAAACGTCTCCTCTCACATTGCATGAAGATGTTTCATGGAAATATCAAGAATCGGTGCAGAATGAGTCAGGGCACCACTGGAAACAAAATCCACACCAGTTTCCAGAATCTTCTGGATATTTTCTTTTGTAATATTACCGGAACACTCAGTCTGTGCTCTTCCATGGATCAGCTCTACTGCCTGTTTCATCACTTCCGGAGTCATATTGTCCAGCATAATGATATCTGCACCTGCTTCTACTGCTTCTTTTACCTGATCCAGAGTCTCTACTTCGATCTCGATCTTACGGACAAAAGGTGCATAGGCTTTTGCCATCTGGATGGCTTTGGCAACACTTCCAGCTGCTCCGATGTGGTTATCCTTCAGAAGCACACCGTCAGAAAGGTTATAACGGTGGTTGCATCCCCCACCTACACGCACTGCATATTTCTCAAAAACACGACAGTTGGGTGTGGTCTTTCTGGTATCCAGAAGAGTGACTTTGCTGCCTTTCAGAAGTGCTGCCACCTGGCTGGTATAAGTGGCAATTCCACTCATTCTCTGAAGATAATTCAGTGCCACTCTTTCTCCGGAAAGAAGGACCCTGATATCACCTGTAACAACTGCCAGAAGCTGTCCACTGGTAACTTTATCTCCATCTTTACATTTCAAATCTACTTCTGTTTTTTCATCCAGAAGCTGGAATACTCTTGCGTAAACATCCATTCCTGCAATAATACCGTCTTCTTTGGCGATCAGATCTACGGTTCCTTTGGTTGCACATGGCATCACTGCATTGGTGGATACATCCTCACTTGTAATGTCCTCTGCCAGTGCCATACGGATCAGCTGATCCGCCTGTAATTTCATTGTAATATCATTCATGACTCTTCCTCATCCTTTCGATTTCCTTTAATACCATCCCATGATAACCATTCAGAATCATGTCTTTGTCCTCGTAAATCTTTGTATCAATGATTCCCGGTCTGCATGGATCTGGCGTATTTCCAAATATTATATCATCTGCTGCTCTTCTTGCAAACACCAGAGACTCCAGAAGAGAATTGCTTGCCAGACGGTTCTTTCCATGAACACCGTTACAGCTGGTTTCTCCACAGGCATAAAGCCCTTTCATGGATGTTCTGCTTCCCAGATCTACTTTGATACCACCCATAAAATAATGCTGTGCCGGTACTACCGGAATTGGTTCTTTCCTTGGATCAAAACCCTCTTCGATACATCTCTGCATAATATTGGGGAAATGTTTCTCAATGGTCCTGGTTCCAAGTGGACGCATATCTTCCCACACATGCTCTGTACCGTCTTTTTCCATCTGTGCAAAGATTGCCTGGCTTAAAAGATCTCTTGGCTGAAGTTCATTAGTAAATCTCTGTCCGTTTTTGTCATAGAGAAGAGCTCCCTCTCCTCTTACAGATTCAGAGATCAGGAAGCGTCTTCCAGGTCTGTGGGAATACAGAGTGGTTGGATGGATCTGTATGTAATCAATATTCTGCAGTGCTACCTGATGTTTCATGGCAATACCCAGACCATCTCCTGCAATATGTGGAAAATTGGTGGAATTTTTGTAAAGTCCGCCCAGGCCTCCACATGCCAGCACTACATAAGGTGATCTGACAGGATATACATTATTATTCTGATCCATAACAATAATGCCGCCACAGACATTGTCTTTGGATATGAGATCCACCATAGTCATATATTCGCAGATCTCGATATTCTCTCTTGTTCTGGCTTCGTTCAGAAGTGTCTGGGTGATCTGTTTACCGGTGATATCTTCGTAAAAAAGAATTCTTGGCTGTGAATGGGCTCCTTCCCTGGTAAATACCAGATTGCCATTTTCGTCACGCTCAAAAGTCACGTTCAGGCGAAGCAGATCCCGGATGATACTGTTGGAGCTGCGGATCATGAGATCTACTGCTTTTTTGTCGTTTTCGTAGTGTCCGGCTCTCATGGTATCTTCAAAATAATCTTCGTAATCTTCTTCTCCACGAAGCATACAGATACCGCCCTGTGCCAGGAAGGAGTCTGACTGATCTGCTTCCTGTTTAGTAATAAGAAGGACTTTTTTACGGGAAGGCAGGTTCAGGGCACAGTAAAGACCTGCTGCTCCGGTGCCTACGATAATGGCATCATAATATTCGTTCATTTCTTTTTTCCTCGTTCCGGTTCGGCCGGACTTTCTTTTATCATGGTCGCCATTATACTACTGCTCATTACAGGTGTCAAGACACCTGTAAACATTGTTGTGTTATCTTCCTGAACTGTATTTTACAATCAGTAATTCCACACTGAGTGTATCCTGCAGTCTTCCGGTCTTTACTGCTTCTTCCGCATCCACAAAGTCTCTCTCCGCTTCCTCCAGCTCTTCTACCTTGTAAGCTCTGGCACAGGACATGATATTCCGTACTGCGAAAGGTGGAATCCCCAGTCTGGAAGCAATTTCGTTCTGGGAAGCTCCTTCCCCGGACATTTTTTTCGCCAGACAAAGCTGTCTGAATTGTTTTGATAAAAGAAACAAAATCCGCATAGGCGGCTCTTTCAGGGTAAGGAGATCATTATAAAGATCCAGTGCTTTTCGCTGGTTTTTTTCTGTAACTGCCCTTACCATATCGAAGATCTTGTTTTCTGTACGTGTGGTGCAGACTGCCTCTATATCCGCTCTTGTGACAATATCCTGACCCATGGTATAAGTAATCAACTTTTCCAGTTCATTCCGGATATTTCCCATATCTGTACCTGTCTTTGTAAGAAAAAGCTCCATATCCCTGGTGGTGATCTTCCGTCCTTCTCGGGATAGGATTCCTGCTGCCCAGCGCATCAGTGTCTTTTCATCCTGCTTTGCAAAATCCACAATAGCACCGGCAGATTTCACTGCCTTGTACATTTTACTCCGCTTGTCTACCTCTTCTTCCACAAAAACAAACCGCACATAATCCGGCAGATTCTTCAGATATTCCGCAAGTTCTTCACATTTGTTCTTAAAAAATCCGGAGTTTTCCACCAGAACTACCCTGTAATCTGCAAAAAAAGGCATGGTTTCACAGAGATCAATGATTTCCCTGACCTCAATGCCTTTTCCTTCATATTTACTGAAGTTCATAGTATCCTCTGTGGGATTCAGTGCATGTATCAGTTTCTCTTTATACTGCTGGCGAAGATAGGCTTCCTCTCCGCATAAAAGATATATCTTTTTAAAATTTCCTGTTTTTATGTCTTCCTGTAGTCTTTTCACCTTACAACCTCATTTGATATTCTGTATGTCATTTTCAGAGTTTTCGATTTCAACATTAGTATAAAAAAGTATAAACGATTCATATAAATAAGTAAAGCATGTGGTCTTTGAGGGAACAATCATAATCTCAAATTTATTCCACAAACCGTTCTCTCCATATCCTTTCCCCGTCTGTGCGGATGGTGATGGCACCGTTTTTCATGGTATATTCAATCTGTACTCCTGATTCTTCCATCCGGTCTGTGGTTTCTCCGGAGGGATGTCCGTAGGTGTTGGAATCGGAGCAGGAAATCACTGCAAGCTCCGGTTTTACGGTATCCAGAAATTCCTGGCAGGTGGAATACCGGGAGCCATGATGTGCAGTTTTCAGGAAATCCACATCACCTAACAGTGGCAGCATTTTTTTCTCTGTTTCTGCACCGATATCACCTGTAAAAAGCCCCTTAAAATCTCTGTATTTCAGTTCCACCACCATACTGTCTTCGTTTACATCAGTACCTGTAGTTCCGGCAGCCGGTGCAAGGAACTCCAGAACCACTTCTCCCATTTTCAGTTTCTGCCCTCTGTGCACCTTATATACCTGTACCCCTGCTTTTTCTGCTGCATTTTCCAGATCAGTGTAGATCTCATTTTCTTCTTTCCAGTCCGGCAGAAACAGCTTTTTTATTTTCAATGACATAAGCTTCTTTTCTTCCAGTTCCAGAAGTTCCTGTATTCCGCTGATATGATCTTTATCTGTATGGGAAACCAGAATTCCCTCCAGTTCACTGATCCCCTGATTCCGAAGAAATGGAAGGATCTGATAACTGGCAATGTTCTTTTTGTTGCTGCTGCCTCCGTCTATCAGAAAATTCCTGTTATCTGGCAGTTGCAGTACAATCCCATCACCCTGTCCTATATCCAGACAGGTAACAGAAAGACGTTTATCCAAAGAAATGCTTAATATCATAATGCCTGCAAATAACGTCAGGGTACAAATCACTTTGGAACAGGCAACCTTTTTCCAGGGAATTTTAATAGCTGTCATAAGACCCAGGATTAATACTACATAGTACAAAACACAGCGGATTTTTCCCGGACTGCCTGCTGTCCACAGGCAAAAGGGAAGCCTGGCTACTGTTTCACAGAGCCAGTCATATCCCCACAGTAGGATACGTCCCGGATATGCTGCTATCAGAGCAGCGTTCAGGCTGAAATTTCCCAGTATTCCACAGCACAGACCACTAAACAGCACACAGCCAACTGTGGGAAGTACTGCAAGATTCAGGAAAACTCCTGCAACTGATACTTCTCCGTAAGCCATCAACACCAGCGGCAAAGTAGTCAGCTGCACTGCTGCGGAGGAAAGAAATGCCTTCAGGATTTTGTTCTCTGTATAAAAAATTTCTTCCAGAAGCGGTGCTGTGATTCCCAGACCTGCCACTGCTCCAAAAGACAGTTGAAAGCTGCTGCTGTACATATATGCGGGTGTATCCAGAAGCATAAGGACAGCAGACAGGGACAATGCTGTCAGAAGGTCATAGGTCCGCCCCAGAATCCGGGCTCCTACTGCCAGAACAAACATAGTCACAGCCCTCATGGCAGAAACACTGCTTCCTGTCAGCATTCCATATTGAAGCATCAGGATCAGCGGTGGCAGCCCTGCCATCACATTGCCCGCACCGACTCTTTTCAACAGGTTAAAAAAGCCCATACCAAGCATTCCTATATGCAAGCCGGAAATAGCCAGAATATGTATCATTCCCGCCATCTGATAACGCATTTTACGTTCCTGGTCCAGGTCACTTTTTTCGCCCAGAAGCATAGCTTCAAACACACCGGCATCATTCCCTGTTGTCACCTGGAAAATCTGACACAATTTTTCCCTGAAATCCAGCCAGAACTGCTCATAACCAGACCCATTTCTGCTGTGTCTGGTAATCACACCATTTTTCATACAGTAATAAATATGCTGACAGGCATAATACTGACGGGAATCAAATTCCCCCGGATTTCTCGGCACTTCCGGGCGCTCTAATTTACCGGAAATCATCACTTTGGTTCCCGCCGGAAATCGTTGTTCATTTTTTAAAAAAACTTTAAGATTTTTAATTGGAAATGTTTCTGATCCGCAGATCAGAGAGACTTGTTTCAGACAGACAGAAAGAGAATTGGAAGTATCCTGATACCGCTGTATCTCCCCACAGACTACAGCCTCCTGATGTTCTTCTATATATTTTACAGTCTGTTCAGGCAGTGGATTCCCTTTTATCAGAGGTACCCCTGCCTGATCCAGAATGTACATGCACAACATCAGAAGAAGGCATACAAGACACACAGGGCGTCTTTTCATCAGCCATCCTTTCTGTTATATAAGATCGGCTCAGGAATCTTTTTTTGCTTCATCCTGAACGATTAGATCTTCATTTTTTTCGTAGAAATTATATAATGGCATATTATCTTCATAATTGCCTTCCAGACTTCCTTCAATGGAAATCTGGACTCTGTCAGTTTCACAGGAATCCAGAATGGAATTCACTACCGAATATACCGGGATATTTTCTGCCACATCCAGTGCTTCTGACTGAAAAGCATCATTCATGTTCACATAGCAGATCCTGTCTGCTGTGATTACACTGACTGCCACAGATGTTTCCGGAATTGTGGGATAATGCCCTTCTTCCATAGGACCCTTGGCAAGCTGTTCCAGAACCACTCTTTCTCTGGGAAGTGTTCTCCTGTAATACACATTACGTGTTTCTTTTACCAGTTTCTTACCGCTTTTGTCTGTAAAATACAGAGTAAACGTGTCATATCTGTAAGCATCTTCATCTTTTCCGGAATATTCCACAAAGGTATCTTCTGTCATATCCCCCATCTTCTGGTTTCTGGAATTGGTCAGTTCCTGTCCGTTTACTGTAAAACGGACCTTCTGAATATCCGGGATCTGAACCAGCGTATGGACAATGCCTGCTCTGGTAAGTACTTCCCTGGCTTTGCTCATACTGGAGTATTCTTTGCTGAAATCAATGACCAGCAGATCTTTCTGTACATCATAGGACTTGATGGCTACATTATCCGGAAGCAGACTTGCCCTGCCTTCCGGTACTTCCCGATCCTCCAGCTTCTGGAGAAGGTCTTTGACCATAAATTCCTTGGTTTCTTCTTTGGGCGTGTAGGCTTCTGTTTTCAGGGAAGTCTCCGCTGCATTCAGATAATACAAACTGTATTTGCTGTCTTCCTGTGTTTTTTTGGTTTCTATACTACATCCGGCAAGAAGGCTGGTTACCAGCACTGCCAGAAGAAGTACGTGAAAAATTTTCTTCATCCGGCACCTCCTACGGAATATAGGAAAGGGGAACTCGAACAGAAAATGTAGTTCCCTCTCCCTCTTTACTGAAAACCTTGATCACGCCATGATGCATGGCAATGGTACTTCGTGTAATGGAAAGACCCAGACCTGTTCCTCCGATCTCTCTGGAATGAGACTTGTCCACCCGATAAAAACGTTCAAAAATCCTGTCAATGGAATCTTCCGGGATACCCATTCCTGAATCTGCCACTGTTACATAGAAATATTTGTGGTCTGCGTCCAGGGATACTCTGACCCATCCATCATCCACATTGTATTTGATTGCATTTTCCACAAGATTGCTGATAGCAGATGTGAACTTCAGTTCATCTACATCTGCCTCAACAGGTCGGAAACTGTCAAGAATAAGGTCTATGTTCCGTTTATCCGCTATAGGCTGAAGTCTCTTTAAGATATCTTCCAGAAGCTGATTGATATTCATATGCTGAATACTTAAATCTACTGTCTTCTTATCCATCTTCACCAGAGTGAGAAGATCTGTAATGATCCGGTTCTCTCTGTCGATCTCAGCAGTAATATCCTGCATAAATTCCTGATACAGTTCCTCCGGAACTCCCTGCTGTCCTACCAGCGAATCAGCCAGTACTTTCATGGAAGTCATAGGTGTTTTCAGCTCATGGGACACATTGGATACAAATTCTGAACGAGATTCGTCCAGAGTTTTCATCCGGGCCAGCATTTTGTTGAAAGCTTCTGTAATAAGTTCTGTTTCTGTATAGTCAGGAACAGAAATCTCGTCTTTCTGGTATCCATCTGTAAGATCTTCGATGGACTTGGTAACTCTTGCAAGAGGTTTTACCAGTATGGTAGAAAGCATATAGGCAAGAATTATGGAAAGAACAACAATGATCGCCATGATCAGCATTCCCTGCTGCTCCAGTTCAATAATAGTTGCCCGGATCTCACTACAGGACACTGTAACCAGCATGGCACCCTGAATCTGAGGTACATCTGCGCTTTTTATGGGAACTGCGATCTGAAATGTCTGACCGTCTTTGTAATATTCTGTGCTTTCACCGCTTTTGAAACACTTGATCACTCTGGGAGACACCAGAGTTTTTTCTTCGTCTACGTGGTAAGTATCTTTTACAATGCGGAAGTCTCTGTCCACCAGAAGAATCCTTCCTCCGTACATATTAGACAGGATTTCCAGTTTGCTGTCTATATTTTCGGAGCTGGGGTCATTGAGATAATTTTCTTTTATGAGCTGATTGCAGAGGATCACACACTGGGTCCGTACAGAACTTGCACGAACTTCAAGGGCTTCTTTTTCATAGTTACGAACCATCAGCTGTGTTATGATCACTCCGGGAAGAATTCCCAGAATCACCAGTATGACCATAATACGGAAGCGTAAACTTTTGAAAAACTTGTTCTTTTTTTTCGTATTCATATACTACGCCTGGAAGTAATATCCTACACCCCATTTGGTGTGTACATATTTTGGTTCACTTGGATTCGCTTCGATCTTTTCTCTGAGACGACGGATATGTACATCCACTGTACGGACATCTCCCGGATACTCATATCCCCACACAATGTTCAGAAGGTTCTCACGGCTGTATACTTTGTTGGGGTTAAATACCAGCAGCTCCAGAACATCGAATTCTTTGGCTGTAAGATTAATCTCTTTACCTGAAATAAATACCCGGCGACCTTCGCAGTCCAGCTTCAGATCTCCTGCTTCGATGGTCTTGGCTTTTTCTTTTTCTTCGTGATCGGAACGTGCACGTCTCATAATGGCCTTGATACGAGCCTTTACTTCCAGAATATTAAATGGCTTGGTAATGTAGTCATCTGCACCGTAATCCAGTCCCAGGATCTTGTCCATATCTTCACCTTTGGCTGTCAGCATCACAATGGGGACGTTGGAAAACTCGCGGATCTGCTGGCATACTTCCAGACCGTCCATCTTTGGAAGCATCAGGTCAAGAAGGATGATATCATATTTGTTTTCTTTTGCCTTTTCCACAGCTTCTTCACCGTCATAGGCACAGTCCACTTCCATTCCATCCTGTTCCAGATTAAAGCGGATTCCTTTTACAATTAATTTCTCATCGTCAACCACTAA
>OLPV01000662.1_pt1 | contig 28417 bp, 25 predicted proteins | sample 1671961 | NCBI WGS metagenome assembly OLPV01 (sample SAMEA3136630, study PRJEB25190) | human gut metagenome | biome: human gut; feature: human-associated habitat; material: faeces | place: Austria | collected 2013
AGATGGTCTGGTGGGCGTTCATGTTGGCAAAGCCGTCCTTGGTCAGCTCGTTGGCCAGGCAGGTACCGATGACCTGGGTGCCGTCCAGGCAGAGCACCGTGTCCACGATGGTGTTGTGCTGGTAGGCGCTCACCAGTTCCTTGGCGACCGCCTTGGCTTCGGACAGGCGGGCTTTCTGGGTGGTCACATCGATGTAGTAGTTGATGTGGCTGTGGCTGGTGGCAAAGTGTCCCTTTGCCACGCGCAGGAACAGATTGCTTTTTTTGGTGGGCAGTTTGACCATGTTGATCATACAGGAAGCACTCCTTTTCAGCGGGCGCAAGGCGCCGCAAAATACAAAACAGCGCGGCGGCACCCCTTTGGCCGCTGCGCATCCTGCACCGGGTTTTGATGCTTCTATTGTACCGGAAAATGCCCCTGTGCACAAGGCACAAATCCACTAAAAAACCTCACGCAGTCTACAGCAACCTGCCGAAACGACGCTCTTTTTGCCTGCCCAAGGGCGCAAAAAAGCCCACACCGAAGTGCGGGCCGGAAATGCGGAATAATTGGAACTTACTCGACGGTGATTTCCCAGACCATGCTGTAGCTGGAACCGGTACTGCCCAGAACCGGGATGTACTGGAAGGTCACAACATCACCTGCGACGACCTCGGGGTAGTTAGGAGCGGTCAGCGTGACGCTGGCGCTTTCACCCTTCTCCAATGTACCGACAGTACTGTCATAGTTCAGGTTAGCATAATAGGCCTTCTTCACCGTTCCGTCGCTGCCCTTAACCGTCAGATTGAAGTTGGCGGCATTCACAGTGATCCGGTTGCCGTAGTTGGACTTGATCTCCATCTTGAAGACGCCCTGCTGCAGGTCGGTACCGTTGGACTTATCCAGCAGCTTGCCAGTAACATCGCTGATGGTCAGAGAAGAACCCAGCTTCTTGGAAGTGGGATTGTACGGATCCTGGATCTCACAGCCGGCCAGCAGAGTGGACCCAGCCACGGCCACAGCGGCCACGGCAGTGTATTTCAGAAAAGAGCGACGGGAAAAAGTATAGGACATCGTTCGTTCCTCCTTATGTTGATGCAAAACAATGATGTGTCAAACGGAATGGAATCAGAACTCAGAGATTCTTAGAGCTCTGAGTTGCCTTCTTCGCTGCCAGGTTCACGTCCGCTGCCGCCAGCAGGAACCGTGATCTTATCACCGGGCAACTGCCAGGTGACAGAATACTCACCGTACTCGGCGGGGTCCGGGAAGAAGCGGAAGGTAACCGTGTCGGTCGCAGACACGGTTGCAACGCCGCTGGCAACGACCTGGAAGGTACCAGTCTTGCCGCGCGCAACGATGCTGCTGGCGGTGTCTCCGGTGGGGATCACCGTGATTTTGCTGGAGTCCGCATAGGCAGCGTAATCATTGGCCAGAATGTAAAACTTGGTCGGGTTCACGTTGACTGCACTGGTGCGGCCGTTCTCGACCTTGATGTCAAAGGTCAGGGTCTGGGCAGTTGCATCGTACACAGCAGAGTTCAGCGTGGTCTTGATCTTCAGCACAGTATTGGACGTGTTGGTGCCGGTCTGGGTGTGGTCCTCACCACTGGAGCAGCCGCCCAGCAGACTGGTGCCGGCCACAGCAACGGCGGCCGCAGCGGAATATTTCAGAAACGTGCGGCGAGAAAAAGACTGAGACATCTTCGTTCCTCCTTTTTGGAAAGTAAAAATGCATTTTTTACCATGGGATGTTACCTATACAATAGGCGAAACCGGGGCAAAAGTCAATGCTTTTTGCAAAATAATTCTGAACAAACGGTTGGAAAGACGTACATTTTAGACGAAATTTCGGTAAAACTTAACCGCGGATCACATCGGCGGCGTTCAGGATAAAGGTCAGGGTCTTGTCCTGAACGAAGGTAGGCAGATAGGTCACCTGGATCTGCTGCCAGCCGGTGGGCACCATGAGCATCAGCACCACATAGCCGGAACCCTGCGGGGGCAGGCTCTCGGCATCGAAGAAGCTCTGGGAGTTGGGATTGTACAGCGAGATGTTGGCGCTGCACAGCACGCTCTGGCCATCGCAGGAAGCGGTGAAATCCGGCGTAGCAGCGGCCATGGCCTGGAAGTTGGCGTCCACGTTGGTCAGCGGGGGCACCGGGTAAGCCGCATTGATGGCATCGATGCCCTGCGCACCGATGACGAAGGTGTCCTTCTTGGAACGGTTGACGGCTGTGATGCGCACACCGAGGTACTCATAGCCGGGCTGGTCGGGATCCCGGGTCAGGTGGAACACGCTGGACAGCTGCACGCCCAGGTTGTTCCAGTTCTTGACGCTGTCGCCGACCTTGACCTCCACCACGGTGGAATTGCCGCGGGTCTTGCAGCCGCTCAGCATACCGGCAGCACCGACGGCCGCTGCAGAGACGCCGACGCATTTCAGGAAAGCACGGCGGGAAATGTTGTTCGACATGAAAATGTCCTCCTTTTCGGTTGAGGAAGAAAATGATCCTTCTCCAGGTTCCTCTCTTCTGTTTATACCGTTTCCGGCGGCCGGATGCAAGAGGAATGCACCACAATTCACAGGAATATCACGGCTCCGGGGTCAGCCCCTTGACGTGGGTCTCGCTGGTCTTGACCAAATTTAACAAGCTGGGCGTGTACAGCGGGAACTCCCGGGTCAGGCTCTCGGTGGTCATGGCCAGGCAGGCGGGGTCCTTCACGCCCTCGCCGCCGTTCACGTCCTGGCCGTCCAGCAGAGCTTCCACATTGGCCTCGGACATCCGCATCACGGCATCCGAATAGCCGCGCCAGCGGTGCGGCTCAATGCTGAACATACTGGCGGCGTTGTGCGGCTCGGCAGAGTAAAGCAGGCGGAACATCTTGGCCACCGCCATCATCAGGTAGGCGCTCACTTCGGTGGTCAGCGCCTTGCTGTGGCACTGGCCGATCTTGGCATACAGCACGTTCAGGCTGTTGGAGATCAGCTTTTTGTTCATGGTGGGCAACACGCTGCCGTGGTACACGTTGTCCTTCATCTTGTCCGGGTTGGGCAGGTCTTCGGCAGACAGCATCATGCCGTTGCGCTCGGCACTGCGGCCCAGCAGATAATCGCAGGAAACATTATAATAGTCGGCTACCCGCACCACGAAGTCCAGGCCGCACTCGCGGATGCCTTTTTCGTAGTGGGACAGCAGCGCCTGCGAAACGCCCAGATCCTCGGCCGCCTGTTTCTGGGTGATGCCGCGCTCCTTGCGCAGCAGTTTGATGATACGATTGAATTCCATGATCTTCGGCTCCTCAATGTTCACGGTTGAATGGGAACATCTTTGATTTTTGGTTTACAGCACGTTGATTATACACAATGGAAAACGACTTGTAAAGCAAGAAAAGTGACGATATTTTCCTACAATTTTCGTCATTTTTGTCAAAACACTTGCCCCGGATACTAGATGTATGCTAAACTATGGGTATTAACGCATACATTTTGTGGCGCGGTTCCCTCCGGAGCAGAAAAAGTCCGGTGTCCCAAAATGCATTTTGGGACGAAAAATGTCTACCCGGCTCCGGCTGGACCACCTGTTTTCCGCGACCTGAAAAAAAGTATTCCATCTTTCTTTGTTTTGTGCTATAATGCTTTTTTGGCACCTGTCCTTGTCCGGCGCACACAAAATGCCGGGGAAGATGCTATAAAGAATATAGGAATAAGGAAAGAGGAAACCCACTATGAAACGCAACACCATGAACCGTCTGTGCAGCCTGGCTGCCGCCGCCCTGATCGCTGTGAGCTGCTTTGCCCTGACCGGCTGCGGCAGCAGCGCATCTTCCACTGCTTCTTCCACCGCTTCCACCACTGCTTCCGCAGCTGCCGCCGGCGACAACACCTGCGGCGAGAACGTGACCTGGACCCTGGAAGATGGCACCCTGACCATCAGCGGCACCGGCCGTATGACCGACTACAACGCCAACTCTCCCGCTCCCTGGGCAGATCAGGCCGATGACATCACCGCTGTGGTGGTGGAAGCCGGTGTGACCACCGTGGGCGGCAGCGCCTTCAAGGGCTGCACCAACCTGACCACGGTGACTCTGGCCGACGGTGTGGAGTACATCGAGACCGCTGCCTTCAACGGCTGCACTTCCCTGTCCGACATCACCATCCCGGAGAGCGTGGGCTACATCAAGACTGGTGCGTTCAAGGACTGCAATGCGCTGACCAGCGTGACCGTCCGCAGCAACTGCCGCATGGACCTGAACGTCTTCCCCGCCGCTGTGGAGATCAACTACTACGAGGGCTGAGAAGCGCTGAAGCGGACCGGAGTTTTCAGGGCGCGGGATTTGTGCTATAATAAAAATCCAGCACGCGCCGCATTCCGGGCGGCATGATTCTCAAACGACAAGAGGTGTTTTGCATGAAAACCTTTAAGCTTCATCTGATCCGCCACGGCGTCACCGCCGGAAATCTGCAGGGGCTGTACATCGGCAGCGGCACGGATCTCCCGCTGTGCGATGAAGGCCGTGCCCAGCTGGCGGAACTGAAAGAACGGTTCGAGTATCCGCAGGTGGATACCGTGTTCTCCTCCCCCATGCTGCGGGCGGTGGAAACGGCGAACATCCTGTTCCCCAACGCGTCCCACACCTTCACGGTGCACGATCTGCGGGAAGCAGGCTTCGGCAAGTTTGAGAACCGGCCCGTGAAGGAGCTGGTGCACGACGAGGACTTCAAAAAATGGATCACCCCCGGTTCCGGCTTTGTGCCGGAGGGGGCAGAACCCACCGAACAGTTCCACGCCCGCTGTGCCGAGAGCCTGATGAAGCTGTTTGAGTATATGATCCGCATGGACGTGGCCGAAGCGGCCTGCGTGACCCACGGCGGCGTCATTATGAGTATGCTGAGCCAGCGCGCCCTGCCCTCCCGCCGCCCGGAACAGTGGATGGCCGACCCGGGATGCGGCTATACCGTCCAGACCGATGTGCAGCTGTGGATGCGGGATCGTCTGGTGGAAGCCATTGACATCGTGCCCTTCGGCTATGCCGACACCCTGCAGGGTCAGGCGGAGGCCGAAGAAAATGAGGCCTACGAGTAAGGAAAGGGTTACAATCCCCGCGCGTCCCTTGACAGAACGCGGATAATCCTTTATTGTATAAAGAAGAACATCGCTTCATGTGCAAGGAGGAAGCCCCCATGTCGCAATCCATCTCCCGCCGGTCATTTCTGAAATGTGCCGGCTCCGGTGCGGTCAGCTTTGCCGCTGCCCTGCTCACCGGTGTTTCTGCGGCTGCGCAGCAGCCCTGCCGGGCGGATGAACCCGCTCTGCTGGACGACAAAGCTGCCGTGGAACTGCTGGGCTATGCCCCGGCCCCGGAGCTGGGCTGCGTGCTGGTGTATCTGTCGGTGGAAAATCTTTCGTCCAACAGCCTGCCGGTGGGCGCAAGCTACCTGCAGAGCCGGGAGGTGCGCACCCGTGCCGATCTGTTCAGCATGGGGACCGGCCTGACGGCTTCCTGCAGCGGGCAGCCGGTGCGGTGCGGCAGCTTTGCTGCTCCGCTGTACGGAGAAAACGCCGCCGATGCGTCCATTTTCACCCTGAATCTGGCGGCTGGCCGCGGTGCGCTGCTGCACTGCTTCTGCGCTGTGCCGGCGGATTGGCAGACCCTGGAGCTGACCTATGCCCCGGACTTTGCGTCCGGCCGCAGTGTGACCTTTACCGTGCACCGCGCCGCAGACGAAGTGTCGCTGGGGGCGGTGCCCACGTCTCCTGCCGAAGTGGGCAGCGTGGTAGACCTGTAATAAAAAGAAATCGAAAAGAGCTGCTGCACATTGTTTTGTGCAGCAGCTCTTTTGCTGCAGCGGGTTCGTCCGCTCGGTCTCACTTCGCTGACCGCTTGGTCCTCCCCGGCGACGGGAAAGTCTGTCAAAGGGAGAGGCGGCATCGCGTTAGCGATGACGGAGAGAGTGAGCGCACTCCTACTGTGCAGAAAACTGCGTTTTTTCGTTATTCTTCCACCGCGAGAAGATCGTCTCCGGCGGCGTTCCGCACGCTGAGTTCTTCGCCGGTCAGGCTGGAAAGCAGTGCGATGTAGCTGCGCCCGCTCTCGATGGACAGCGGGCGGCCATCTGCATCGTAAAAAAGAAGCGTGGAATGGGTGCCCTGCGTCCAGGTGATGTGCCACAGATGCCCGCCGTTCAGCCAGACGCCGCCGCCCATGGACAGGTCATAATCCAGGGTCTGGCCGTCATCCCGGGTCTCGGAAGCACTGTACAGGATCAGTAGGTTGTCAAAAGCAGCCTGTGTGCCGGTGTTGGCGTCCCGCTGCGGGGTACCGTCTGCGTGCAGCATTCCATAAACGCCCCGGCCGGCGTTGTAGGCAAAGCAGGTGCTGCCCTGTTCCCGGAACGTCACGGTGACTTGTTCAGCGTCAGCAGCGTCTGCGTCCGGCAGATGTCCGCCGGTCTGCATGGGCAGCAAAGCGGGCACCGAAGGCGTCTCCGGTTCGCCCTCTCCGGGATCTGCCGCAGGTTCCCCTTCCAGTGCAGCGGAGATGTTCAGCGCAGAAAGCACGCTCTCCACGGCGTTTCCGCTGGTGCGCCACAGCGGCGCAGTGACCCACTGCGCGCCGCCGGTAAAGGCGTTGCGCCCTACCACCAGGGCATCGACGGGCTGGATGCCGTAATAATCCAGATAATTGCGGGTGTAGCGCCCGCAGCCCCGCTGGATGGGCAGCACCTGCTGACCGCTGAGCAGCCGCCAGTAGATGTCCGAGCCTTCGGTCACGGGGCCTACAGCAGGCATGGCCTGCACCGAGGGGTATACCAGGCACAGACTGGGGGAGACCGCTGTGTGGGTCAGGGTCTCCAGCACCACCGAGGCGCTGCCGATGCCCCACTGGGTGGTGCTGTCCGGAGCGTTGTCGATGACCACGGCAGCGGGGCGCTGGCCGGGGTACAGCAGTTCCTGTCCGGTCAGAGGATCGGCAGCGGCAGAGCCGGAATCGGAGCCGCTGGAAGCCGAGCAGCCGGCAAGCAGGACGGCACACAGTGCAGCTGCACCCATCAGACGGACCCAAATGCGTTTCATGGCGTTTCCTCGTTTACTGATAGCTGAAATTGGACCACTCGTCATCGTCCACGATGGCAAGATAGGTCTTGCCGCGGTTGAAGAGCATTTCGCTGCCGTCGGCATCGTAGACCTTCAGCGGGTGCTCCGGGGAGGCTTTTTCCCAGTGGCCGGTCTTTACGCCGCCCCGGGAGAAATAATAGGCCTCGCCGCCGGAGATGTAGCTCACCTGCTGCACATCGCCGGAGTCACCGGGATAGGCGGCAATGGGCGCAAAGCAGACCAACAGGTTGTCAAAGCTCAGCTGCTTGTTGTTCAGTTCGTCCACGGCGTTCTCGAAGCCGCCTGCAGCGTGGCTGTACATCTGCATCTTGTAGGTGCGGCTCAGCAGGCTGTAAGTAAAGCTGGTCTTGTAGTTGTCCGAGTGCACGATGCGCACCGTGCGGCCGGACGCTGCCCCGTGCATCGTGTTTTCGGCATCGGTGCGGTAGTCGGTGAATCGGAAGAAGGTGTCCTCGTAGTTGTACTTCAGGCTGATCCCGGCATTGGCAGCGGCTTGCTTGATCTCCTTGCCGGAGGTGAACTCAGTGTGTTCGTAGGCCACATTGCGGCCCCGGCTGTCCCGGTGAGCCACATGGGGATGGGTGGGCGTGTTGAAGTAGCTCTTGCCGCCGATGTTCAGGCCGGAGTAGTCGTATACGCTGATGAATTTGGTGCAGGGGGCGCTTTCGCCGTCGTGGTAGTACAGCGCCTGCCAGGGCATCAGAAGCTGCAGGAACTGGTCACGGCCGGAACGCATGGGGCCGACTTCGGGGATGGAGTCGGCGTCGTGGTACACCGCACAGAAGCGGGTGATGCCGCCTTCCACCTTGCTCTCGATGAGCAGGTCGGCGGAGGAAAGGCCGCGCTGGGGGCGGGCGTTCTGCCGCTCCGAGTAGCTGATGTTGTTCACCATCACGCCCACGATGCGTCCGCCGCTGCGCTTGGCCTCACCGGTCAGCGGGTCGGCATCGTAGACCGGCAGCGAAACCGTGGAGGAAGCGGCTTCCTCCACGGTGGACGATGCAGCGGCCTCCGAAGCAACCGAGGACGCGGCGGCCTCCCCGGATGCGGCAGAAGCGGCTGCAGAGGATGCCGCTTCCGATGAGGCGGCACTGCCATAGCCCAGCGTTTTTTTCCACCAGTCGGTAAAAGACCCGCCCAGAGCGGCGCTGCCTGCGGCACGGCAGCCGGTGAGCGCCAGCGATGCGGCGGCAAGGCCGGAGATGCGAAGAACGGCACGGCGTGTGATTTTCATGCAAAAGCCTCCTGCTCAGACAAATTCAGGACCGTGTCCGGCAAACCGCCGGAACGGAGAAAAGTTGTTTTTGATTTGATTGTAACGATTCCGTCCGGATTTGTAAAGTGAAACTTGCAGGCAGTGCCTGCCGGCAAGTTTTTTCGGCATTTTTGCCCGGCGGCTCTTGCATTTTTGCTGGAATTGTGGTAATATTATTCGGCAGTATTGTATTTCTGCCGATATGCGCTCGTAGCTCAGCCGGTAGAGCATCTGACTTTTAATCAGAGGGCCAGGGATTCGAGTTCCCTCGAGCGCACCAAAAGGACGATAAATCGTTGAAAGAAACGGTTTGTCGTCTTTTTTGTTTTATGCGGACTTTTTGGGCTTGTACCTATGATTTTTTCAAAAAATTCAGAGGTACAGAAAATGAAGAAGATTCAGAAAAGTACAGCCCGGTTTGAGAATCGAAAGCAGGATTTTTAGGATGATAAGAAGTATTCAGGCACAGCAGAAGCCACGTTGAACGGCTGCCGGTACGACATGGAACAGCGCCCCGCAGGCAAGGATCCCGGCGGGGCGCTGTGGTTTTTATAGATCTATCGGGTGATTCCGGCAGTCTTTGGGGGCTGCACGCCCAGCTTGCGGGACAACGCGTCCTCGATCACGGCCACACAGGCTTCCCAGCCCAGACGGCTGGGGTTCAGGGTCAGATCGTAGTTGACGGGGTTGGTCCAGTAATTGCCGCCGGTGTGGTACTTGTAATATTCGGCGCGGTAACGGTCAGTCTTGCTGATCAGCTCATCGGCCTCATCTGCCGTCACGCCCATCCGCTTCATGATGCGGTCACGGCAGTACGGGCGGGGTGCCTCTACATAAATACTAAGCACATTGGGGTAATCCTTCAGCACATGGTCGGCTGCCTTGCCGATGATCACGCAGCTCTCGCTCTCGGCCAGTTCCCGGATGATCTTTGCCTCATACTGATATACATAGTCGTCCGAGGTGAAGCGTTCGGTCTGCGGGTGCGGCAGCAGATGCTGCGGAAGTTTGTGCAGCAGTGCCCCAAAGTAACCGCGCCGCAGCTGCTCGTCGCTTTTGGCAAAATCCTTTTCCGGCTCTCCGGCCATCTGGCTGGCCAGCGTCAGAATGCGGTTCTCATAGCAGTGGATGCCCAGATCCTCGGCCAGGCGGATGCCCATCTGTTTACCGCCGGAGCCAAAGCCGCGGGCAATGGTAATGACATAGTTCTGCATAACAGCGCTCCTTTCACAGCGAAGAGATGGCCCGGGGCTTTACCTCCGGCGGAATCGGCAGATAGCTGCGTCCGGTCAGCTCTTTTTCCCAGGCGGCACGGGCCTGGGCCAGTGTCTGGGGCTGCTGCAGCAGGCGGATAGCCGTCTGGCCCAGCACCTTGCCGCAGTAGCACATATATTTGTGGGCCACGGTACTCTTGCCCTGCGCCACGATCTGCCAAGTATGGCCGCCGCTGGAAGGTGCCCAGGTGGCCGTATGGATCTGCGCCGTGGGGCACTGCCAGCTTACATCGCCCACATCGGTGGAACCGCCCTCGACGGGCGGCACAAGCTTCGGCTCGTAGGGCAGGGGCTGGCCGTGGAAATCCTCGGCCAGGCGCTGCTCCACGGCTGCGCGGTTTTCCGGCCGCTCAAGCCGATCCAGTGCCTTTTGCAGCAGCTCGCTTTTGGGAGAGGTACTGCTGGCTGTGATGCTGCGCAGGAAAGCCAGCTCCTCGTCCGTTACTTCCGGGGCCTGGATCTCGGCAAAGGACTGGGCGAGCTGCTGCTCCAGCGGCAGGTTTGGGATCAGTTCTGCACAGGTCTTGATAAGCTCCCAGTGCACCTTGGTCTCGGTGGCCATGGCCATGCCCTGGGCGATCAGGTTCACCCGGCGGTACAGCTCCTGCGCCTGCTCGGTGCGCGGGGCGCGGATGAGGTACAGCACCGAGGCATGGGGCTGCACCACGTTGGGCGAGATGCCGCCGCCATCAATGATGGCATAATGGATGCGCGCTGCATCGATCATGTGCTCCCGCAAAAAATTGGTGCCCACATTCATCAGCTCCATGGCATCCAGTGCGCTGCGGCCCTTTTCCGGGCAGCCGGCAGCGTGGGCAGCAATCCCCTCGAAGGTGTACAGCACCTGAATGTTGGCCAGCGTGGTGCTCTGCATCACGTTGGTCACTTCGGCGGGGCGCCAGCTCAAGGCACAGTCCAGCTCCCCGAATACGCCGCTGCGGGCCATAAAGGCCTTGCCGCTGCCGCCCTCCTCGCCGGGGCATCCATAGTAGATCACGGTACCGGAGGCCCCGGTGCGCTGCAGATACTGCTTGACGGCCAGGGCCGCAGCCAGCGAGCCGACACCCAGCAGGTTGTGCCCGCAGCCGTGGCCGTTGCCGCCTGCTTCCAGCGGGCAGGGCTGGGCCACACCGGCCTTCTGGCTCAGGCCGCTCAAGGCATCAAATTCACCCAGCAGGCCGATGACCGGTCTGCCGCTGCCATACCGGGCGGAAAAGGCGGTGGGGATATCCGCCACGCCGCGGGTAACGGCAAAGCCTTCTTTTTCCAGGAAATCAGCCAGCAGACCAGCGGAAACGAACTCTGTAAAAGCTGTTTCCGGATGCTCCCACACACCGTCCGCCAGAGCACCCAGCGCAGCGGCCTTTTCCTCAATGATCTTCAGATCTTCGTATTCCATAGCAGCTTACTCCTCTACGCCGAAATACGGCAGAATGCAGGCAAATGCGCAGCGATAGCCTTTTACAAGGCTGTCGATGAGCACATACTCTTCCCGGGTGTGGGCACCGGCACCGTCCACTGCACCTACGCACACCGCCGGGATGCCCAGCGAAAGCGGGATGTTGCAGTCGGTGCTGCCGGCCATCACCGCGGGGGTCACACCGCTGTAAGCAGCGACAGCACCGCCAATGCGACGGCTCAGTGCTTCCAGCTTTTCGGGATCCACATCGCCGCTGCAGGGCCGCTGCCCATATACAGGCCGTGCACCTTGGACGAGCAGGCATATGCAACATGGTAGTGTCCCGCGCTGATGCAGGGCAGATAGTCCCAGCTGTACTCCTGCAGATCCTTCCAGATGGAAAGGGCATCGTCCCGGGTGGTAGCGGCATTGAATTCTTCCAGCAGCTCTGCCGTTTTTGCATCGTCCGTCCAGCCGGGATAGCTGGGGCCGTAATACGCCTTCAGACTGGGCAGCGGCACGGAAGCAAAGCTGGTAATGTAAATATCGAACACGCTGGGATCCTTGCGGTATTCCATAAAGGTGGCCCAGTCGACGGTGGTAAGCTCGGCGTTCATTCCAATGCTCTTGAGTTCTTCCTGCAGCACCAGACCAATGTTGTTGTAGTTGTTCAGGGTAGGCGCCAGAATGGTAAAGGTCTCGCCGTTGTAGCCTGCGCTTTCCAGATAGGCCTTTGCCTTGTCCGCATCGCAGAGGTTATAGTTTTCCTTGCCGGCATCCGTTACCCAATAGGCGTTCAGGTCATCCATGTAGCAGCTGCCCAGATCGTAATCCGTGCCAAAGGCCGAGGCCATCAGGTCCGCACAGTTGGCCACTGCATTCACGGCGCGGCGGATATCGTTGTTGCTGGCAATGCTGATGGGGTCCTTGTTGAACACCATGCACAGGGTACCGGCCTGCTCGCTCATCAGGGTCAGATTCGGATCGGCTTCCACCATGGGGGTGTTCTCACTGCCCACGCCCCAGATCACATCGTAATCACCAGACTGCAGGCCCGCCACGCGGGTGGCAGTCTCGGCCACCTTATCGATGTAAAGGGTCTTGGTGTAGGCGTGCTTGTAGCCGCCCCAGCCATCCATTTTTTCTTCGGTGGTGCCTTCCAGATAATAGGGGCAGTAGTCCTCAAACTTTTCCAGCTTGATGTACTGGTCCTGCTTCCATTCCACAAACTTGTACGGGCCGGTGCCGATGTACTGGTTCAGGTAACCGTTGGCATCCTCATCCGTACAACAGGCTGCGGTGGTGATGATGGCAGGCTGTGCTGCACCGGCCATCATGTCCGGCAGAGTCAGAGCCGGGGCAGAACAGGTAATGGCCACGGTCAGATCGTCCACAGCCTCAAAGCGGCCTTCGCCCACCATGGCGGCGGCATTGCTGTATGCATCGATCCAGCGGTTCAGGCTGGCCACCACATCTTCGGCGCTCAGGGTGCTGCCATCGTGGAACTTGACCCCCTCGCGCAGATGGAAGGTGAAGGTGCAGGCATCCTCGCTCATCTCGTAGCTGGAGCACAGCTCCGGGATGACCTCAGAATTGGCATTCAGAGTGACCAGCTTTTCCCACACGGTGCCGGCAAACACCTGCCGGGCGATCAGGGTCGTGGTCTTGTGCACATCGTAGCTGGAAGCTTCCTGCGAGACGGCCATGTGAATGGTATCCTTGATCTTGCTCAAATCCACATCGGCGGCTGCTTCACTGGAAGCTGCCGTACTGCCGGAAGCTGCCGTGGAAGCGGAACCGCCGCCGCATCCGCTCATAACGCTCATCATACCGGCTGCCAGACCGGCCATGCCTGCGGCCTGCAGGAACGAACGACGCGTGATCTTTCTCATATTCAATTACTCCCCTCATGTTTTTGGTCCTTTTACCAGCCAAAGCAACAAAAAGGACACAGCAATGACTTTTTCAACGCCATTGTTGTGTCCTTAAAATGCTCTGTGAACTCCGCAGCGGCCTTTCCCCTGCCGACGGGCGGATCTGCTTTGGTTTATTGCAGTCTAGCACAGAGCGTGCCGGAATGTAAATAGGCAAACCTCCCGAAGATTGCGGCTTGGCTTTATCTTTTTTCATTCAAAGCGGATAAAAGTTAACTTTCTTCTGCATACGGGCTTCAAATCACCCGAAAACTTTCTATTTCTTTACCAAAAGCGGCCTGCCCGCATCCGCTCTTTTTATGAATTCTGGCTCTTGCAGAAACCGGCCCAAAACGGTAAAATAAAATTCGCAAAGGCAGCGTGGCCCCAAAGGGCTGCGCTGCCTTTTTGTTTTTATGAATGCGATAAGGGAAGTAAGTCAAATATGCAGGAAAAGCAAAAAACGACCGCGCAGGTCCTTGTGGATTGTCTGGAAACGGAGGGTGTGGATGTGATATTCGGCATCCCCGGCGAGGAGACACTGGATCTGATGTTTGCCATCCGGGACAGCCATATCCGGTTCATCCCGGTGCGTCACGAGCAGGGGGCCGCCTTCATGGCGGATGTCTATGGCCGACTGACCGGCCGGGCAGGCGTGTGCCTGTCGACCCTTGGCCCCGGCGCCACCAACCTTGTCACCGGCGTAGCGGACGCCTATCTGGATGGCGCACCTCTGGTGGCCATCACCGGGCAGGTGGGCACCGACCGGATGCAGCTGACCAGCCATCAGTACCTTGACCTGACCGCGATGTTCGAGCCGATCACCAAGCGTTCGAAACAGATCATCCGCCCCGACACGGTGGGCGAGATCGTGCGGCTGGCCTTTAAGCACGCTGAAAAAGGCAAGCCCGGTGCCACCCACATCGACCTGCCCCAGAACATTGCCAAAATGCCCGCCGATGCCGTGCCGCTGAAGCGCCAGCAGCTGCATGACCTCTACGCCGACCCCGCCCACATCTCCGCTGCCGGGCAGCTCATCAGCGAAGCAAAGGACCCGGTGATCCTTGCCGGTGTCGGGGCCGTGCGCGGCCATGCCGCCGCTGCCGTCACTGAGCTGGCCGACCGGCTGCACATCCCTGTGGTCAACACCATGATGGCCAAGGGCATCATCCCTATGGATGATAAGTACAGCCTGTGGACCATCGGCATCCCTCAGAAAGATTATGTGAATCAGCTGTTTGACCGGGCCGACCTTGTCATTGCCATCGGCTACGACATCGTGGAATGTGCCCCCGCCAAATGGGGTGCCCGGCCGGACATGGCCATCCTGCACATCGACAGCGCACCGGCAGACGTCAACAAGCGGTATCAGCCCGCTGTGGAAGTGGTGGGTGACATCTCGGAAAGCATTTACGAGATCCTGCGCTGCACCCGCCGCGACAGCGAGCCGGAGTTTGCACTCAGACTGCGCGAGACGATGGTGGCCGAGCACACCGCCATGGCGGATGACGACAGCTGCCCCATGAAGCCCGCCCGCATCCTTTCGGATGTGCGCAAGGTCATGGGCCGGGACGATATCCTTGTCAGCGACGTGGGTGCGCACAAAATGTGGGTCGCACGCCACTACGACTGCTATGAGCCAAACACCTGCCTGATCTCCAACGGCTTTGCCAGCATGGGCTTTTCCATCCCCGGTGCCTTTGCGGCCAAGCTGCTGAACCCGGACAAAAAGGTGCTTGCCGTCTGCGGCGACGGCGGTTTCATGATGAACAGCCAGGAGCTGGAGACCGCTGTGCGCGAGAAGGTGCCGTTCGTCACCCTGATCTGGGAGGACTCCAGTTACGGCCTCATTAAGTGGAAGGAGCAGGAACAGTTCGGCGGGGAACACTGCTATGTGGACTTCTCAAATCCGGATTTCAAACTGCTGGCCGAGGCTATGCACTGCAAGGGCTACCGGGTGGAAAAGGCCGCCGACCTCATCCCCACGCTGGAAGAAGCGTTCCGGCAGACGGTGCCCAGTGTCATTGTGGTTCCGGTGGATTACAGCGAGAACATGAAGCTCTCGGCGCATCTGAAGGAGGTTTACACCAAATAGAGTGTTCTTTGCCCCTGTGATTTTTTTAGATTATGCTATCGCACACAGCGCCCGCTCGTTGGAGAAGCTTCTCCGGCGAGCGGGCGCTGCGTTCTATGCGTTCAATTTCCCCTGCGGGTACGCGGGCTGCGGCTGGGTCTGCCGTCGGGAGGAGCGCTCGCTGCTTATCCCGGCGGGAAGCGTGCGGCCCCTATACGCGTTAAGATACAGGAATCTTTCCCGGGGAAAGCCGCGCGGCTCAGAGACGGGACAGGCCCAGCTTGCCGAGACCGTTCAGGACGCCGGTCAGGACCGGAGAGAAGTTGATGGCCTGGATGAGGGCGGAGGGGTTCAGGGCGTTCAGAACCGTCTCGAAGACGCCCAGAGCGGCAAACCCGAGGTTGAGCTGCTGCTGGGTATCGTAGTCCACGTCGAACAGGCGGATGAAGGCGCGCTCCAGCGGAGCCGTCAGATCCGAAATGTTGTTGAAGAGGTTGTACTTGCCGTCGTCCACCGGGTCGGCACCGATGCCGCCGTTCAGATCCTGCAGTTCGGCTTCGGGGATGACGCTGTACTGGTTCGGCATCCGGAGGGTCTTTTCCATTTCGTATTTCATGATCGTTACCTCACTTTCATTGCGGTTGGCTGAAAAATCAAACGTAAAATTGCGCAGAGGCTACCATTTCGCCGGTACTGCTGTTGTAGATCTGCACGATGTAACGGCCGGACGGATCGGACAGGCCGATGCCGGGCGAAAAGTCGTGCGCACCATCCTCATAGGTCCGCAGAGGGTAGCGCGGCGTGGTGCTGCCGTCCGGGCAGATGTAATCCACATTCAGGGTGATCTGTCCGCCGGATGTGGTGAACCGGATCATGCTCTTGGACGCCGAGGTGATCGAGACAGATACCACCGGTGCAGGCTCCGGAGCCGGTGCGGGTTCCGGCTGAGGGGCAGGCGCTGCAGAAGCCGTTGAGGAAGCCGCCGGTCCGGAAGCCGTTGATGCAGAGGAGGCGGTGCTGCCGGTACGGGAAGCAGAAGACGCAGGAGCCGGTGTACTGGAGACTGCCGGGGCTGTGGACGCAGGGGCTTCCGGTTCCGGCTGGGAAGAAACTTCCGGTGTGGTGCCGGATGCGGGATCGGACGCCGGAACGGCTGCAGGCGCTTGGGCAGGCTCTTCCGCTGCCGACGCGGCGGACTCCGGCAGTTCGGCAGCAGCGCTTTCGTATTCCGAAGGGGCGATGCTGACGGCAGAAACCGCAGACACAGAGGATGCGGCGGACTTCTGCCGTGCGGTCCATGCCGAGAAGAGTCCGGCCAGAACCAGCAGAAAGACCAGGATGCCGAACACATACCAGAGGGTGCGGGGAGAAAATGAACTCGGACTGGAAACGGTGGAGGACGCGGAGACGATGCGCGGATGAAAAGATGTTTGCGGTGTGGGAGCCGGCTGCTGCTTTGGCGGCGTCTGCGGGCGGGCAGAACTCTGCCGGGGAGGCTGCGGGGGTGTTCCGGATAGTCTCTGCGGCTGCGGAGAAGCGCTTTGGGGCCGTGCAGCGGACGCCCGAAAGGCAGTCCGGGCGGCAGCCGATGCGGAAGTCTGCGAAGCAGCTGCGGCCGAAAAGCTGCGCTTTTGAGAAAATTCTTTTTGCGGAGAAGACGGCGTGGTTTGAAACGCGTCAGACGGCTGTGCCTGCAGGAGCGGCCGCGCCGGGGTGCGCTCCTCGGTCTGGAGCGCAGGGCGGGTGCCGGAGGAGACACAGTCGGCGCTCCGGTCTTCCTGCTGCAGATAACGATTTGCCATGATTCCCTCCTGACACATGAGATCGCAGAACGATTTTGTTCTGACAGCAAAAGAATACCGGAATGGATTCCGGGTTTGGGAGGGGGGAACGCCCCGGCGGCTCAAAAACAAAAAGCTCCCCGCAGGGAGCACGGAAACCGTACACCTGCGGGGAGCCTGCCTGGGAGGAGCAGAGCAAAACTGCGGAAAATTACTTGTGGTTGAAGTCGGAGATGCGCTCCACGATGCGGATCAGATCCTCCAGCGTGGTCTTTTCCTTCGGCAGGAAGCTGTTGCCGCTCTTGGCGGTGATAAAGCCGAAGTAGGCGCTGGCACCCACGTTGGACTTGTACACCGACTCGATCTCGCCGGCATCGTCGAACTTCGGCTGGGTGCCCAGGGTCTCATTGTAGGGCACGCCGCAGGACAGCAGGGCGATGTAGCCCATCTCGTCGCGGTCGATGGTGTTCTCCGGCAGGAAAGCGGTGCGTTTTGCGCCCTCAGAGCTGGTAACACCGGCGTTGTACAGGGTACCCTGAGCAAAGGCGCTGTTGGGGTCCTTCAGCTCCATCATGCCAGCCTCCACCACGGCAGCAATGACACCGTAGTCGGGGTCGGTCTGGGGCACGTCGGAGATCGCCACGGGAGCAGTGGGTGCAGTCATGCCCCACAGCTTGGCGATCATCTTGGCGCAATCCCGTTTGGTGATGGGCCGGTTCAGGTCCATGGCGTCGTTCTCGTCGATGTAGCCCTTGGAGGCGGCACGCAGCAGCTCGGCATCGTTGGTGGTCCCGGCGATCTCGGCGTCCTTCAGCACTTTATAGGGCATACTGGTGTCCTGGCTGCCGCTGCGGTCGGTGGCCACGAACTTGATGTACTTGCCGGCCAGGAAGGACGGCACGGTGTAGCTGCGGCGCAGGCGGAAGAAGTGGTAATCACCGTCCGCGGCGTCGGAGACCAGCCACTTGCAGGTCAGGTCGGTGTCCTCGCCGCCCAGCAGGTTGGAGCTGCCCTCGATGCGCTCGCCCGGAACGGGAACGCCCAGGATCTTGGTCTCCACGGGACGGGGATAGGTCTTGCCGTTGATGGTAACGTTCTCCATAACGGGATCTTCCCAGTTCAGGGCGCGGATGTCGGTGCCGACGTTGGAGATCTCCACGTTGCGGAACACCAGGCCGGTGATGGGCACTTCATCGAAGGCTTCCATGAAGATGCCGTACTCGCCGCCGCTGCTGGTCAGGTTCTCGATGGTGATGTTCTTGAACTGGGGCAGGTAATCGCCGTCACGGCCCACATCGTACAGCATGGTGGCGTGCACGACCGCGTTGCCCACGGACTTGACCTTGGAGTTGCGCAGGTAGATGTTCTCCACCGCGCCGCCGCGCTCGGCGTTGGTCTTGAAGCGCAGGGCGTAATTCAGGGTGGGGCTGTCGAAGGTGTTGTTGTCGGCAAACAGGTTCTTGATGCCGCCGCTCATCTCACTGCCGCAGGCAATGCCGCCGTGGCCGTCTGCGAAGGTGTTGTTGCGGATGATGAGGTTCTGGGTCGGATGACCGGCAGCGCCCAGCTCACGGCCATCGCGGTTGCGGCCTGCCTTGACGGCGATGCAGTCGTCACCGGTGTTGAAGAAGCAGTTCTCGATCAGGACGTAGTTGCAGTTCTCGGGGTCACAGCCGTCGTTGTTGTAGCCGTGGGTGTCGATGGTGACGCCGCGGGCGGTGAAGTTGGTGCACAGCACGGGGTTCAGCTCCCACATGGGAGAGTTGGCGATGGTGACGCCCTCGATCAGGACGTTGGTGCACTCGATGGGCTGGTAGAAGTTGGGGCGCAGGTAGTGGCCTTCACCGAAGATGCGCTCCTCGGCGGGGGTGCCGTTGTCGGTCATCTTGCGCAGAAGCTTGACATCGTTGTTGCCGGGCTTGGTGATGGTGCCGTCTGCGTTGACGGTGCGGGACCAGTTCCACCAGTTGTCCTTGTCGGCGTTGCCGTCCAGGGTGCCCTTGCCGGTCAGGGCGATGTTCTCCTGCTGGTAGGCGTAGATCAGCGGACTCCAGTTGTACAGCTTGGAGCCTTCGTAGTGGGCGAACACCAGCGGATAGTTGGCCGGGGTGATGTCCCGGGTGAAGCGCAGGATGGTGTCGGCACTCTCCAGGTGCAGGTTGACGTTGCTCTTCAGGGTGATGGCACCCACGTCGTACACACCGGAGGGGATGATGACCGTGCCGCCGCCCCGGGCGCTGGTCTCGTCGATGGCGCGCTGGATGGCCGCGGTATCCAGCTTGCCGTCATTGGGCACGGCACCGTAGTCCAGGACGTTCACCGAATAATCAGGGAACACCGGATCGGAAATGTGGGTCAGGATCTCTTCGGCCATGTCCCAGGACAGGTCGTTGGAGTTGGTGACCGCAGGAGTGACCTTGTTCAGGCAGTTCTCCTCCGCAGCCGCTGCATGGGGCAGGCTGGAAAGGACCAGTGCGGCAGAGGTCGCACCGGCAGACGTGAGGAACTGACGGCGAGTGAGCTTTTTCATGCGAAATCCTCCTTGGCTTACAGGCAGTTTTGGGGGCGGCGCATTCGTGTCCGGCGCCGGCCCGAATCTGGTTTCAGTATAGTGAACTTTTCCCGGAGATGCAAGAAATCTAAAAAATGTCCTGATTTTTTCAAGAAAATGACGAGGGAGAATGGGCAAAGTGCTGAAAAGCAGCAAAGAAGTTTAGCCAAAACGGCAAGAGCGGCAGACGGGCGGCGCGGGCGAAGAAACCTTGCGCCGCCTGCCCGCCTGCCTTATAATAAAGGAAACACCACTGCATCACAGGGAGGGCGGACGCATGAGTGAATTTTCGCATCTGAAGAACAAGCTGCTGGCCGAACAGGTGGAAGACCAGCTGTACCATTACATTCTGGATACCCCGCTGGAACCGGGCGCCAAACTGCCCAACGAGTTTGAGCTGGGCGAACGGTTCGGCGTGGGCCGCAGCACCGTCCGCGAGGCGGTAAAGCTGCTGTCCAGCAAGGGCATCGTGGAGGTGCGGCGCGGCTCCGGCACCTATGTGGTCACCACGGCCAAGGGGCTGTCCGACCCGCTGAACCTGCGCGGTGTGCAGGATAAGAACGCGCTGGCACTGGATCTGGTCAATGTGCGTCTGCTGTTGGAGCCGGGCATCGCGGAGATGGCGGCTCAGAATGCCACGGATGAGGACATTGAGCGCATCAACCGTCTGTGCGACCAGGTGGAGAGCAAGATCTATGACGGCGACCTGTACATTGAGGATGACATCGCGTTCCACACCTGCATTGCCGAGAGCAGCAAGAATATGGTGGTGGAGCAGCTGATCCCCATCATCGACACGGCGGTGATGATGTTCGTCAACGTGACCCACAAGAAACTGCGGGAAGAGACCGTGGAGACCCACCGGATGATCGCGGATGCCATCGCAAAGCACGACCCCATCGGAGCCAGGTCTGCCATGGTGATGCATCTGAATTTCAACCGCACCTATATCAAAAAGCTGTACGACGGCGAGAGCGTGGAAGACTGACCCGCTGCGGCCGCAGTCCCCGCCGGGCGTTTTGCCCGGCGGGGACTTTTTTGAACGAAAGTTGTCTGATGACTTTGTACGACGAAGAAGCGAAAAACGTTGGAAAGCGGATGCGTTTGTGCCATGTATCCAAGATTTTTGAGCGAAATACACGACAAACTGGCATGAATTTTAGCAGAAAGTGGGTTTTGCCCGGGACAACTTGCAAAAGTCAATTTGTTAAATTACAATGAACCTGTAAGATGTCCGACGGAAAAAAGGACGACGAGCAAAGCGAGAAAAGAGAGTATGGAGGTAGATTTTATGGAACTCCGTTCGCAGGAAGTCCGCAAGCTGGCCCCGGAAAACGATCCCCTGAAGATCGGTATGGGCTGGAAGGTCGAGGATCTGGCAAAGCCCCAGATCCTGGTGGAGAGCACCTTCGGTGACAGCCACCCCGGCAGCGCCCATCTGGACCAGTTCGTCCGGGAGGCTGTGCAGGCGGTCAACACCCACGGCGGCAAGGCCGCACGGTACTTTGCCACCGATATGTGCGATGGCATCGCGCAGGGACATGACGGCATCAACTATTCCCTGCCCCACCGGGAAGCAATGGTCAATCTGGTGGAAGCACAGGCCAACGCCAGCGTGTACGACGGCGGCGTGTTCATCGCCAGCTGCGACAAGTCCGTTCCGGCCATGCTGATGAGCATCGGCCGCCTGAAGGAGATGAGCGCCATCGTGGTCACCGGCGGCGTCATGGAAGCCCACACCCTGCCCAAGAAGTATGTGGTGAACGACCCGGCCTGCGCCATCAACGACCTGCTGACCCTGGAGCAGATCGGCAAATTCGACGCCTGGGAGAAGACCGGCGTCATCTCCAATGACCAGCTGGATTACTACAAGCACAACGCCTGCCCCAGCTGCGGTGCCTGCTCTTTCATGGGCACCGCCTCCACCATGCAGATCATGGCGGAAGCGCTGGGCCTGATGCTGCCGGGCACCGCCCTGATGCCCGCCACCGCTCCGGAACTGAAGCAGGCCGCCTACGATTCCGGCGTGCAGCTGATGAAGCTGGTGGCAGAGGGCATCAAGGCGAAAGACATCGTGACCATGAAGAGCTTTGAGAACGCCATCATGGTGCACGCCGCCATTTCCGGTTCCACCAACGCCACCATGCATCTGCCCGCCATCGCCCACGAGTTCGGCTTTGAGATCGATGCGGACACCTTCGACCGGATGCATCGCGGCGCCCACTACCTGCTGAACATCCGTCCCTCCGGCGACTGGCCTGCCCAGTACTTCTACTATGCAGGCGGCGTGCCCCGCGTGATGGAAGAGATCAAGTCCATGCTGCACCTGGACGTGATGACCGTCACCGGCAAGACCCTGGGTGAAAATCTGGAAGACCTGAAGAAGAACGGCTTCTATGAGCACTGCGACGAGATCCTGCAGGAGAAGACCAAGGGTCTGGGCATCCAGGTCACCCGCGAGGACATCATCCACAGCTTCGACAACGCCAAGGGCACCGACGGCAGCATCGCCATCCTGAAGGGCAATCTGGCTCCGGAAGGCTGCGTCATCAAGCACACGGCCTGCCCCAAGAATATGTTCCATGCCACCCTGCGGGCCAAGCCCTACGACAGTGAGGAAGAATGCATCGCCGCGGTCCTGCACAAGGAAGTGAAGCCCGGCGACGCCATCTTCATCCGGTACGAAGGTCCTCGCGGCAGCGGAATGCCGGAGATGTTCTACACCGGCGAGGCCATCTGTGCCGACCCGGCACTGGCTTCCAGCGTGGCCCTCATCACGGATGGCCGTTTCTCCGGCGCAAGCCGCGGCCCGGTCATCGGCCACGTCAGCCCGGAAGCAGCAGTGGGCGGCCCCATTGCTCTGGTGGAAGAGAACGACCTGATCCGCATTGATGTGCCGAACCGTCAGCTGGCCATCGTGGGCGTCAACGGCGAGGAGAAGACCCCCGAAGAGATGGAGCAGATCCTGGCCGAGCGCCGCGCCAAGTGGCAGCCCAAGGCTCCCAAGTACACCAAAGGCCTGCTGAAGCTCTACTCTCAGCACGCCGTCAGCCCCATGAAGGGCGCTTATATGGAGTAACGCTCCCCTCCAATTTCATCTGACAAAAGAAACTGTACAGCGTCATTTCGCTGGACGGCCTGGGGAAGGTTACGCCAAAACCAAAAACGGATATTGCTTTTTCGAATACAAATTTCGGGCGTTTTCAGGAACCAGACGTCCGTCTGCGGAGACGGACGCTGCAATAAAATCCAAAACGGAGGAAAACACTTATGACAGCAGTTGCAACCCCTGACGCCGCGCGGCTGGTCTTTGCTGCGGTGGCGGGCCTGATCCTTTTGCTGGTGCTCATCATCAAGTTCAAGGTTCATGCCATGATCTCCATCCTGGTGGGCGCAGTGGCCATCGGCCTGATGGCCGGGATGCCCCTGACCGACATCGTGGGTTCGGTGAACGAGGGCATCGGCAACACCTTAAAGGGCATCGCCCTTCTGGTGGGCCTGGGCTCCATGTTCGGTGCCATCCTGGAGGAATCCGGCGGTGCACAGACCCTGGCCGTTACCATGGTGCGGAAGTTCGGTGACGAAAAGGCCGCCTGGGCCCTGGGCATCACGGGCCTGGTGGTGGCCATGCCGGTGTTCTTTGACGCTGGCCTCATCATCCTGATCCCCCTGGCCTTCTCTCTGGCAAAGCGCACCAAGCGTTCAGTCCTGTACTACGTCATCCCCCTGCTGGCCGGTCTGGCCGTGGGCCACGCCTTTATCCCTCCCACGCCGGGCCCTGTGCTGGTGGCTACCATGCTGGGCGTTGACCTGGGCTGGGTCATCCTCATCGGCATCTTCTGCGGCACCTTTGCCATGATCGCCGCCGGTCCCATCTGGGGTTCCATCTGCGGCAAAAAGTTCATGGTGGAAGTGCCGGAGCATGTGGCCCAGCAGGCAGACATCGACGAGAGCAAGCTGCCCAAGTTCGGCACCATCGTGGGCATCATCATGATCCCGCTGGTGCTCATCATCGCAAACTCTGTGGCAAAGGTCGTGCCGGCCCTGGCTGGCATCCAGCCGGTTCTGGCCTTCCTGGGCGAGCCGTTCGTCGCTCTGACCCTGGCCGTCATCGCTGCCATGTATCTGCTGGGCACCCGCCACGGCTACACCAACGCACAGCTGGAAAAGATCATGACCAAGAGCCTGGAGCCCACCGGCATGATCCTGCTGGTCACCGCCTGCGGCGGCGTCCTGCGCTATATGCTGCAGAATTCCGGCCTGGGCGACGTCATCGGCAACGCCGTGGCCAACGCCAGCCTGCCCCTGGTGCTGGTGGCCTTTATCGTGGCTGCTCTGGTCCGTATCTCTGTGGGCTCCTCCACTGTGGCTATGACCATGGCCGCCGGTATCATCTCTGCCATGCCCGGTATCAGTGCCCTGAGCCCCCTGTACCTGGCCTGTGTCACCGCTGCCATTGCAGGCGGCTCCACCGTCTGCTCCCACTTCAACGACTCCGGCTTCTGGCTGGTGAAGAGCCTGGTGGGCATGGACGAAAAGACCACCCTCAAGACCTGGACCATCATGGAGACCCTGGTGGGCGGCGTTGGCTTCCTCGTCGCACTGGTCATCTCCTTCTTCGCGTGACCGTCTTTCCGGCGGGAAACTGCCCGCCGGAAGAGGTTCTCCTTACAAAACATTGCACAGGCCCAAGGCTGTTCCGGTTTTCGCTTTGCCCGGAACGGCCTTGGGCCGTTTTGCGTCAGAACAGCTCCGGCCCGCAGGCCAGCCGGATGAAGGCATCCATCTCCCGGGTGCAGCACTTGTCCCGGTGGTAGAACATCTGCCGGTACATGGTCAGCCGGAAGTCCGACACTTCCAGAATGCGGAGCCGCCCCTGTGCGGCCGGCTCGGCTACTGCGAACCGGGGCAGCAGGGAGATGCCGGAGCCGCTTTCCAGCATTTTGATGATGAAAGAGGTGTCGCTGATCTCCAGGCTGGGGGTCAGCTCCACCTGCCGTGCAGCCAGAAAGCGGTCGAAGGTGCGGCGGTAGTTGGCGTTGCGCTCGGTGAGGAAGAACGGTTTGTCCAGCAGCTCTTCCACCCGGTAGGGGCCGGGGTGGCCCAGATCGATGCCCGGGGAGCAGACGAACACCACCTCTTCCGGCACCTCGTTGCATTTGTGCCAGCTGTTGGAATAGCGCGGCTCGTCCAGAATGCAGATCAGATCCACTTCGCCATGCTCCATCTTATCGATCAGTTCTTCCGGGGAGCCGGTAGTGACCTGCAGGGCAACGCTGGGGTGCTGCTGGCGGAACTGGTGCAGCAGGCCGGGCAGCCGGAAAAAGCAGAGGGATTCCAGGATGCCAATGTGCAGGGTGCCGTCCAGTTCGCCGCCCTCGGCCAGCGCCTGCTGGGCATGGTGCAGGGTGTCCAGCGCCGAGTTGGCGTACTCCAGAAAGCGCGCCCCCTGGGTGGTCAGGATGACCCGTTTGCCCATGCGGTCGAACAGGCGCACCCCCAGTTCCTCTTCCAGTGCCTTGATCTGCACGGTGACGGCGGACTGGGAGTAGCCCAGACTTTCGGCGGTTTTGGAAAAACTCTGCAGCTGGGCTGCATGGATGAGGGTATTCAGCTGCCGGATCTCCATGGCAAAGCTCCTTAACTATGAAAAATTTTAAACCATCAATTGAGAATTATGAATTTGAATCAATTGTATGTCTATGTTAAACTAAATGCGTCAACACGTCAAGCAAAAAATTGGCGTTTTCGGAAGTTCCCCGGCAAAGCAGGCTCCGGAAAGGATAGGCCGGCAGGCACTGTGTACTGTCGGGGGAAAACCAAAAGGAGGATTTTAACATGGACAAGAAAAAACATCAGATCGGTTTGCTGCCAAAGCTGCTGATCGCCATCGTGCTGGGCATCCTCATCGGCCAGTTCCTGCCGGTGTGGTTCTGCCGCATCATCGTCACTGCATCCAGCATCTTCAGCTCGTTCCTGAAGTTTATCATCCCGCTGATGATCGTGGCCTATGTCACCATGGGCATTGCGGATCTGAAGAGCGGCGCGGGCAAGCTGCTGCTCATCACCGTGGCGCTGGCCTACGGTTCCACGCTGATCGCCGGTTCGGCATCCTATCTGGTCTCTTCCAGCCTGTTCCCCAGCTTTATGAGCGAAGGTGCACTGGAGCAGATCGCCGCCACCGCCGACAATTCCCTGTCCAGCTATATCTCCATTTCCATTCCGGCTCTGCTGGATACCCTGTCCGCTGTGGTGCTGGCCTTTGTGCTGGGCCTGTGCCTGTCCACCTTGCGCGGCAAGACCATCGGTGATACACTGTATAACTGCATCAAGGACTTTTCCGGCATCATCGATCAGGTGCTGCATTCGGTCATCATTCCCCTGCTGCCCCTGTACGTCTGCGGCACCTTCATTGACATGACCAAATCCGGCAAGACCTATGCCATCCTGGGCATCCTGTGGAAGGTGTTCCTGGTGGTCATCCTCATGCACCTGATCTGCATCTGCATCCAGTTCTGCATTGCCGGTGCCGTGAGCCACAAGAACCCCCTGACGCTCATCAAGAACCAGATCCCCGGCTACACCACCGCCCTGGGCACCCAGTCCTCTGCGGCCACCATCCCGGTCAACCTGCAGTGCGCTGAGGCCGACGGCGTCAGCGAGCAGATCCGCAATTTCGTGGTGCCTCTGTGCGCCAACATCCACATGGCCGGTTCCATGATCACCATCACCGCCTGTGCCACCGCTGTCTGCCTGATGAACCAGCTGCCCATCAGCCTGGCCACCGTGGTGCCCTTTATCATGACCCTGGGCGTGGCCATGGTGGCTTCCCCCGGTGCCCCCGGCGGCTCCATCATGACGGCCCTGCCCTTCCTGTACATGATCTTCGGTGCAGAGGCAGGCGACCCCAACGGCCCCATCTGCGCCATCATGGTGGCACTGTACATCACCCAGGACTCCTTCGGCACGGCCTGCAACGTTTCCGGTGACAACGCCATCGGCGTGATCGTGGAGACCATCTACCAGAAGTTCATCAACAAGAGCAGCGCAAAGGTCTGAGCGCCGCTCGGAGTTCCATCCGACAGGAGAAAATACCATGGCATTCATCAGTGTTTTTGACGTGCTGGGGCCGAACATGATCGGCCCGTCCAGCTCGCACACCGCCGGTGCGGAGATCATTGCCTATCTGGCACAGAAGATGATCGCCCCGCCCCTGCGCCGTGCCGATTTTACCCTCTACGGCTCCTTTGCCAAGACTTACCACGGCCACGGCACCGACCGTGCCCTGCTGGGCGGCATCATGGGCTTTTCCGCCGATGATACCCGCATCCGGGATTCCTTTGCCATCGCCACGGAGCGCGGCCTGGCCTACAGCTTCACCCCCAACGAGGTGGAGACGGATGTCCACCCCAACACGGTGGACATCCGCATGGAGAACGCTGCCGGGCAGGTGATGACGGTACGCGGCGAGTCCCTGGGCGGCGGCAAGGTGCGCATCGTGCGCATCAACGGCGTGGAAGTGGACTTCACCGGCGAGTACAATGCCCTGATCGTGGTGCAGAAGGACAAGCCCGGCGTGGTGGCACACATCACAAAGATTCTCAGCGACCGCGGGGTGAACATCGCGTTCATGCGGCTGTTCCGCGAGGAAAAAGGCCACACCGCCTATACCATCGTGGAATCGGACGAGCGCCTGCCCGAAGGTGTGGACGCGCTGCTGCTGGAAAACCCGAACATCACCGATGTGATGGTTGTGCAGCCGTAAGGAGGGACGCAGGATGAACATGGATTTCAAATCCGCCAAAGAGCTTCTGGACCTGTGCCGGGAGCACCAGCTGTCCGTCTCGGAGGTCATGCGCCAGCGGGAGTGCCTGCTGGGCGAGACGCCCCGGGACGCCGTGGATCACCGCATGGGCAAGGCCTGGGAGATCATGAAGGCGTCTGCCACACAGCCCCTGAAAAAGCCCATCAAATCCATGGGCGGCCTCATCGGCGGCGAAGCCAAAAAGCTGGAAGCGCATTATAATAAGAAGAAAAGCATTTGCGGCGATGTGCTGGACAAGGCCATGACCTACGCCATGGCGGTGCTGGAAGTGAACGCTTCCATGGGCCTGATCGTGGCGGCGCCCACGGCCGGTTCTGCCGGTGTGGTGCCGGGCATGATGCTGGCGCTGCAGGAGTGCTACCGCATTTCGGATCAGCGCATCGTGGACGCTCTGTTCAACGCCGGCGCGGTGGGCTATCTGGCCATGCGCAATGCCACCGTGGCCGGTGCCGTGGGCGGTTGTCAGGCCGAGGTGGGCATTGCATCCGCCATGGCCGCTTCCGCCGCCGTCGAACTGATGGGCGGCACGCCGGAGCAGTGCCTGGACGCCGCTTCCACCGTGCTCATGAATATGCTGGGTCTGGTCTGCGACCCCGTGGGCGGCCTGGTGGAATACCCCTGCCAGAACCGCAACGCCGCCGGCGTGGCAAACGCCCTCATCGCGGCGGAAATGTCCCTCAGCGGCATCCGCCAGCTGATCCCCTTCGATCAGATGCTGGATGCGATGTACGCAGTGGGCAAGCGCCTGCCCGCTGAACTGCGGGAGACCGCTCTGGGCGGCTGTGCCGCTACCCCCAGCGCCTGCGCGGCCTGTGGCCTGTGCAGCTGACCGATCCGTTTCCCAAGCCGCTGTACCGCTGTACGGCGGCTTTTTTATTTCCAGCGGCTTTACATTCGCGTCAAAAGGCGGTATCATTTTAACATGACATCGATTCTCAGGAGGAACCCATGGACATCCGCCAGCTGCATTATTTTTTGGTTTTGTGTGAGGAAATGAATTATACCCGGGCGGCACAGCGTCTGTTTTTGTCGCGGCAGGCGCTGCGCCAGAGCATTACGGCGCTGGAAGCAGAGCTTTGCGGGCCGCTGTTTCTCAGCGCCCATCACAAGCTGACCCTGACCGACCGCGGCATGAGCCTGCAGCGCCATGCCGCTCCGGTGGTGGAGCAGTTCCAGCAGATGCAGGCCGCGCTGCGGGCCGAGATCCAGTCGGCCCAGCCGGTGCGCATCGGCATCAGCGTGTCGC
>OLPV01000686.1_pt1 | contig 27826 bp, 42 predicted proteins | sample 1671961 | NCBI WGS metagenome assembly OLPV01 (sample SAMEA3136630, study PRJEB25190) | human gut metagenome | biome: human gut; feature: human-associated habitat; material: faeces | place: Austria | collected 2013
ATTCCGTTCAGGCCAGCACCATGCTTTCCAACTCGGAATTTGTGGTCATGCTGAATCAGGCTGCATCCGACAGAGGGCAGCTTGCCAAGCTCCTGACCATCTCGATGACCGACAACACCACCGGCGCAGCCTTTGAGGCCGATTTCTTTGAGGTCAGCAACTTGAGCTACAACGCCGATCTCGACGCCTACAAGGTCGATGACGTTGAGTATCTGGCCGACTACGCCAGGGACTACGCCAACGGCACCAACCCCGACTTTGACGAGGCTGGCGACTGCACCGTCAGCGCTGACATCGAGGCCTTGTGATGAGATCAATAAAGAAATTTTGCGCTATTTGTAGGAAGGCTTTTTATGTCTCTCCCAGTGAGGTAGAACAGCAATGCTGCTCAAAAAAATGCGGCGCAGCATTGCGGTTAAAAAACGGACATCTCAACAACGCCGCATGGTCAAATGCAGCGAAAGCCCGCCGGGCTGCTGATCCAAAAATACAAATGCAGATGCACGCGCTGCAGCCCGCCGGGGTTGCTGCAGCTCTAAAACGGCCGGAAGGGCAGCGTGGTCCGCAAAACCGAGAAGCACTCGTGTGGGTGCTGATCGATCCGGCCGGAGGGTATCACAAGGCGGTCAACCTGAATGATTGGGCACGCAAAAACTGCCGTCTGTTTTTCCAGGACGATACCCCAGAAGATGTTGCGGCAAAGCGGATTTCTGCTGGATTCAAGGCGATTGCCAGCACGATGCGTGGCAATCGGGAAAAAAGCCGCTCAGCAATGACCTATAAAGGGTGGCGGTTAGCAGGCCTTCCGTCCCCCAAGACCGCAGATGACAACAATTTTGATAATACGGAGGATCCATTATGCGTAAAATAATCAGCGGCTCCCGCTACGACACCGACACCGCCAAGCGGCTCGGCATCTGGGAGTCCGACCAGGACTACACTGGTCTGTCCCATGTGGAGGAAGCCCTCTACCGCACCAAAGCGGGCAAATACTTTTTGCACGGGTGCGGCAATGCCGCCAGCGCCTATGCCGTCCATAAATCGGACGGCTGGTCTGCTCCCGGCGAAAAGATCATCCCGCTGTCCGATGAAGCTGCCCGCCAGTGGGCAGAGCAGCATCTGGACGCCGATGCGGTTGAGCTGGCCTTCGGGCCGTCCTCCGGGTCGGCAGATACGCAGGCCACGGTGTACATTCCGGACGTGCTGGCCCGGAAGCTGGCCGCCCGGATGGGCGTTGAACACTGCAGCCGGAACGAGATTATCCTGCGGGCGCTGCAGGAATATCTCAAATAAAACGCAAAAACAGCCCCGAGGGCCAGATGGCTCCCGGGGCTGTTGCTATATGTATGGGCGTTAGTGCACGCTGTTCTTCTGGCGCTTATACTCGGCGTCACCGGCCAGTGCTGCCTGGGTGAAGGAGTTGTTGTTCCACCAGGCGATCAGCGCGGCCACGGTGGTGCAGCCTGCGGTGACCAGCTGCTCCAGCTCGGCGCTGTCAATGGGCAGCAGGGGCTTACCCATGGCAGACAGCACCTGGTTGGTCAGGGCCAGCAGGAGCACAGCGGTGCGGGCCACGGTGCCAGCGGAGACAGTGCGGTTGGTGTTGGTATGGATGTGTGCGTTCATGAGGTGTCCTTTCTCCCGGCGTCGCCGGGCTTAAATCAACGAAGGCAGCGTTTTGTCACTCAACATCTGATTGACCAGAGTGAGCAGCCGCGTAGCGGCACGGACGTAAGCCATTGCAAAGTCCTTGTCAATTTTCATTTTCGGTCCCTTTCTGCTCTTCCGAGCGCTGTTTTAAAATGTCCACGGCCTTGGTGAGCGCCGCCGGGATCGGCAGTCCCATCAGGCCGGCGTTTTCGATGATGGAGATCACTTCGTTGGCGATAAACCCGATGATGACGGCGTCCCGCACAAAGCTGGTCGCCATAACGGCGTCCAGCTGGCAGGCCACCAGCACGATCAGCAGGGTCTCGCCCTTGCGGATCAGCCCCTTCCAGCCGGCCCGGCTTTCCAGTGCGCCGGTCTGACTCTTGGGGCTGGCGTGGAACACCCCTGCCACGATCAGGCCGGTGACGTAGTCCACGGCCATGAAGATGATGAGCGTCTGCAAAGCGGCATCCCAGCCGCCGTACAGGCTTGCGATGGCGGACCCCAAGGCCCCCACCGCGATGCAAAACCAGTCTTTCAAAGCGTATCCTCCTCATCGTCTGCGGCATCTGCTTCCCAGGCCTGCCGGATGCGCTGTCCATTGGCGCAGATGGCGTCCATAGTGGCGTCAGCCTGGATGTTCGTGGCGATCAAGGCCTTGTCCATCATGTCCATGCCGAAATAACCGGTGAACACCTCACCGGTGGGCAGCGGCGCTGCTACAGCGATGCGGCTGATTTTGTGCTCTTCCAGTGTGGCAAGCACATCTGCGAGCCAGGATGCATAGGGCGCATCAGAGATCAAACAACTTCCCATTGGTATCACCCCCCATCAGAACTTCCAGCGGCTCTTGGTCTTGCGCACGTCCACATGCACAAAGCCGTCCGTGTAGTAGCGTCCGATGCCGCCGGTATTCGGCAGTAAAGTCTCAGCGTAATTTGCCAGCGTGTCCACGCTGACGCCTTTGATCCAGATGTCTGCTGCCTTACCATACAAATGCTGGCTATACTTGGCCGCATTTTTCTGTTTGGCGTTATGTGCGGCGGTGCGGAATGCCGAGTTGATGTTCACGGCCTTGCCGAAGTGGTCCCGAATCTTCTGCAGCAGCGTCACCAGGTCACTGTCCACAAAGATAGGGTCGCTGCCATCCCGGCAGTAAAACTCGTGCACCTGGAAATTCTTGCTCAGGTAGGTTTCCCCGTCTCTGGCAAGAGAGTATGCGTTGATTGCCATTTTATCATCCTCCGATCACATTGTTGTTGTCATCCAGCAGCGTTCCCTTGGGCAGGACGATGCAGGGCCGCACGCCGCGGTACGCGCTGTACTGGGAGATCAGTATGGTGCCCGTACCGCTCACGCTCACAACGGCGCTTGTATTTGCCTTGCTCGGCGACCGCGTCCACCAGCTGTTGGCCGATCCGCTGCTGAGCAGTGCAATGCGGCTGGCATCGCTGCCAAAGTACGCCAGCTTTGCGCCGTCCTGCGGGAGATAACTGTTATCGCTCGTGGTCCAGCCCACTTCGTACCCGGACAGCAGAAAGACCTTGGCCGACAGACCGGCCGCAAGCACACTGAGGCTTCCGGAGTTTCCTTTGCCGTTCCAGTAGGGGATCCGGACCTGCTTGATTTTTCCCCGGATCCCGCTCTCGATCAGGTTATAAAAGGTCGTTTCCAGGTAGCTGGCCGCAATGGACGCCGCGCTGTAGCTGTTTCCGGCGCCGTCCCACGGCTGTGTGGCGTAAAGTCCCTTCAGCAGCAGCCAGGTTCCGTCACAGCTGCTGTCGTAGAGGGACGTGTTCGGGTTGCCCTGCTGCACCACCAGCCATTCGGTACGCACGTTGTTCACCTTGAAATACACGCTGCTGCCCACCGCCAGACCGCCCAGCTGGGTGCCCCGGGTGTACCACAGCCGGGCCACGTTGTCCACGCCGATATAGGCTTTCTGCACCACCCGGGCGGTGTTGCCCACCCCGATGTACAGTTCTTTGATCTTCCGCGCGGTATTGTCCGCGCCGATGTAGCCGCTCATGCCTGCACCTCCTCACTCGTACACCGCATAGATCGTGCCGGTGGCCAGGTAGGAGCTGCCGGCGGTCAGGTCATAGGTGCCGGCGGTCACCGATGCGGGGGTGTATCCCATCTTGTCGATGATGTCCGTCTTTGTCAGCGTGTAGGGATCCGGTGCCGAGACCCGGCCATACGAGTCCATGGAAAGGTTCGACCCGATCCGGATGCCGCCCAGCGTGTAATACGATGCTGTGGGCAGGCTGTACTCCTGCGCGTCCGCGCTCAGCGTTCCATCGGGCGTTACCGACAGCCCGCTGCCCACCTTCACGCCGCCCAGGGCGGACGCCGTAGCTGCTGGCAGGGTGTAGGACGTTCCCGGGTCTCCTTTGGGGCCTTGCGGGCCGGGGTCACCGGTGTCCCCTTTCGGTCCCTGGGGACCGGTGTCTCCCTTTTCGCCCTGCACGCCCTGCGGCCCGCGCGCTCCGGTGTCGCCTTTTTCGCCCCTCGGCCCCTGCGCGCCGGGTTCGCCTTTCTCGCCTTGCGGGCCGGTCGCGCCGACAAATTCCCCGTTGTCGAGCTTCTTTTGCACGTCGTTTGCAATCTTCTGCGCACCGCTCGCCGCATCGTCCGCCCGTTTGGCGGCCGCGTCCGTGTTCTGAACGGCAGTTTTCATCAGCCCATACTGCGCGATGATTTCATCCACCGACGGAATGGTGTGTCCGGGATCGACGAGCGAATCCGTCCGGGTGCGCGTCACGTCACCCCTGCCGCAGAAAATCGTGATGAGCTGCTGCTCCCTGCCGATGGCCACGGACAGCGTAAACCCGCCACTTTGGCTGTAGCAGGGCGCCTCCAGCGTCACCTCCGCCGCATCGCCGACCGTCCTTCCCGCCATCATCACCGTCGCCTGATCCTGCCGAACCACGCTGGCGGTGACCGTCCATCCCGTCAAATCGACCGGTTCTCCGCCCGCTTTCACCCGAACGCGCAGCACGTGCGCCAGCTTATCGCCCATCGCGAACAGGCTCGGCATGCCCGTCATGCCGATTCCGGCGAGGATATCCGCGCTGTATTCAAGCGTGATCGGCTGCATGTGCTTCCTCCTTCCGCAGACGCAGGGTCAGCGAGGTATCGAGCATCATGTGCGTCAGTTTGGTGTAGCCCGCATACACCGTTCCCGTTTGATCGTTCTCATCGGCGTAGACCGTCAGCGTTTCGCATCCGTCAAACGCCCTCGCTGCCTCCGGCAAGCGGCCGTCAAACGGCATATCAATCCATATTTCTCCGGGGCTCATCGCCATCGCGGTGGAAACCCAGTTAATCGGCCATCTCTTTTTCGTCTTCGCCCGCAGCAGCATCGTTCGCGTCTCCCTTCATCGCTTCGTTGCGCAGCTCCTTCAGATAATCCATGCACAGGCTCATCCGCTTGACGTTTTCGTGTCCCCTGACCTCAATCTCGTCGAGCGTGTTATAAATCGCCTGCAAATGTGTCGCCATATCCATATCGTCACCCTCCAAGCGCCGTCACCTCGCGCGTGGTGAACGTCGCCAGCTTCAAATTGGCGCGCTGCGTTCCCCCGTAATAAAGCGCGACTTTCATCAAATCGCCCTGCCTGCGCACCGTCACGTCGCCGCCGCTGACATACAGCGTATCGGGGTATTTGTTTCCGCGCCTGTAAATTGTCTGGACGGTGCCGTTCACATAATACTTTTTATACGGCAGCTCCTTGTATGTGCTGCCGCTCTTGGTGTACAGCGTTGAATTGATAACGCCGTACCCGGTCAGCGCCTCCACGCTGCCGTTGGCGTAATACAGATCGGAATACACCTCGCTGCCGCGCAGGTGATAGGTTTCGCTCGTCCCCGGTTCGTAAAGCGATCCGGCGTATTCGTTTCCCTGTAGCAGTGGGCCGCTGCCGCCCGCCATAATATCCAGCGCATCTTCCCCTCGGCTTTCGCCGGGGCTCGACCATATCTTCACCTCGTTCGAGGGCCTGCCGCTTCGGTTTCCCTATCGCCCCGCCGGGCTGGTCTGTGAGCGTTCCCCTCATCAGGGCTTCGTTGCTGATCGTCCAATCCATTCGATTTTTTCCCGTCGCGTTTGGGCGTTTCTCATCCCTGCGCTGTGGCCGAATGGCTTCAGGATATTCCAGCAGTTCAGCAGGCTATTTTTGCGCAGGGTCACCCCTACGCCGCGCCGCCAAAGGCAATCGTCTCGCCCGCCTCCGGCGTTCGGGTCACCCCGTCGCCGATGGCCGCCGCGAAAACGGTCGCGTCAGCCGAAGGGGCCGACTCTCCCGACGCTTGCGTGAAATCCGTAACGGCGGTGTATGTCTTCCACGAGCCGTCCTTTTCGCCGATATGCACATAGTTGTTGGTGACGATCAGCTTTTCGGTGTAGAGCGATTTCGCCTTCACGCCGCCTGTCGTCAGCCCGTTGACCTTGGTGATGAGCGCGTCGAGGTCGATCTTGTCCGCCTTGAGCGTGATCTTGCTGTTCGCGCCGTCGATGGCGATTTCCGCCGCGGAAACGCGCTGACCGAGTGCATCCGTCACCGTCTGATCGGCCTTGAGCCTGATCTGCGCGTTCGCCGCACTCAGGTCGATGGAAACCGCGTTGATCTTTTTGTTCTGCTGGTCGCCCTGCTGCTCGACCTCCTCCTTGGTCGCGCGCAGCTTGATATCCTCGGCCTGCATGAGGATCGTCTTTGCGTTCATCTGGATCGCTTCGGCGTTGAGCTGAATCAGCGCCGCATTTTGGATGATTTTATTGTTCGCGCCCGCACTTCGTCCGCGCGATGCGATTTCCGATCGGGCAAGCGCGGCGACCGCCTTTGAAAGCGTCCGCGGCTGGAAATCTTCCTCGCCGATGGTGATCTTGGTCAGATGCGGCCGCACATAGTCGCGCTTGATCTCCAGCACCGTCGCCATCACCTTTTCGCCGCTGCGGGCAATGACGGCCACGCGGTCATACAGCCGGACGGCCTTGTATTCCATTCCCGGCTGCATTTCCACGTCGGCAACCGTCGCCGTGCCGGAGACATGCGCCGTTTGCCGCGCCTTGAGCTTCTCCCACGTCTTTTCAAGCAGCTTGACCGCGTCCGTCTCGTTCTCGTCGAGCACCATCATCTCGCGCACCAGCGCGCCGGGCGGCGCGTCCGGGTTGTCGATATAGGCCTGTCCGGCCGGCTTATCCGCCGGGTCGCCGTTCGCCCTGCTCCACGCCGCATCCGCGATTGTCATGCGTGTGGGCACGTCCTGCGTGCCCGTCGCCGCGCCGACGCCATAGGCACGGGTGATCGGCCGCTCGCTGTGCGTGATGGCGATATCCGTCGCATCCAGCCGCGCCTCGAAGATGCGTCCGCGAAACGTGCTTGTCCGTTCGGTCACCACGAGTCGCCTGCCCACCACCACGCCGCCGCTGATGGCATAACCCGGCAGCACCCGAACCTCGTGGGTACTTTCCAAATCGCTCAGCGCCGCCCACGCGGATGTGTAGCCGGTCGCCACCTTCTCGCTGCGTCCGCCGCCCTCGATACGCCATCCGCGCCCGGCGAGAATCTGCCGCGCCGCCTCGATGGCCGTCGCGCTTTCCAGCTCGACGTTCAGCGTCACGGTGTCCTGAAGCTCAGCGCGTGCCGCGTCCGTCGCGGTGACGATGGCCGTTCCGTTGTGATCGTCGTGCTCCACGCTGTCAATGGTGAACAGCCGGAACAGGCCGTCCACGCAGGAAAACCCCAGTTCTTCGCCCGGCGTCGCGTCCGCTGTCTGCGGGAAAACCGCCTCCAGCGTGCCGTCGCTCTCCGTATGCAGCAGCTCGGTCACATCCGGCAGAACCCGCCGAATCCGGCGGTTCGCATCGAAGATATACACCGTCACGCCCATTCGCATCGCCACCTTGCCGTCAGGCTGCCGCCATCGTCGCTGGTCAGTCCATGTACCCCCGGCCTGAAAGCCGCCGAAAAGTTGCTTCTGTCCACATCGAGGCGGCTTTCGATATGCGCGCCATCCAGCGTCACCGCGCCCGTCGCGAAATCCACGCCGAGCTTTTGCCCCGCGGAAAGCGCGCCGTTTATATGCAGCACCTCCCGCCCGTCGAGCATCCACGTCACGCCGCTGCGCGCCGCCGCCATCGTCTGGGTAATCGCCGGGCGGCACGCCGCGCTCCCGCCGATGGAAAGCGTCGCCTTGCCCTGTCCCGTCGCCGCCGTATAGGCCAGATCATGCGCATACGGGCGCGGAACCAGAAAAATCACCTCCACCTTTGCGAAACCGAAGACAAATTCCGGCGTGCTGATGGATTTAACGATTCCGTCATACGCCACGCCCGGCCAATGCGTCGGCTCAATCTCGCCCGTATCTTGCCCGGAAGCCATCGCCCAGGCGGCCAACAGCCCCCGGATTCGCCAGCCTTCCTCCCGCCTGCGCGCGGCGATATTGACGTTCACCTTGTATTCGCCCTGCACGACGGCATACCCAACGGCGGTTTCGCCATCTCTGCCCGCGATGGTATACACATCCCGGTCGGGCATTCCCGGCGGATATTCCTTTTCGATGGACAGCGCCGGATGCACGCCGCACAGATCCACGCCGCAAAATCTCAAGTGTTTTTCGCCTCCTTACGCATTGTTTCTGGCGGCGGCCGTCCCCTGAAGCGTGTCGATATGCGGGAAAACCGCTTTCGCCATCGCTTTTCCATCCACGTTCACGCTGACGGCGAGGGACTGCGCGCCAGCCTTGTCCGCGCCCTTGGTCGAGCCGCCGGAGGGCATCGGCAGATCATACAGGCCGCGGGTGAACGAGCTGCCGATGGACACCGTCGGGCTGAAAACCATGCTGTTGAGCTGGCCGAGCACCGCCGCAACGTTGTTCACCGTCGTCTGCGCCGCCGCCAAGGCCACGCTTTCCTTTTCAGTGATGCCGTTGCCAATGCCCGTGCTCAGGTTTTCTCCAACCGTCTTCGCATCGCCCGCCGCAGTGTCACCCCCGGTTTCAAGGCTGTCGCCCACACCGTCCAGCGCGGCCTGCGCCGCCTCGGCGCTTTGCTTGAGCAACTCCTGCTTTTGCTGGATTAGTTCCTGTGCCAGTTGTCCATTGCCCGACGCATACGCTGCGAGAATTTGCTCTTCCAGCAAAATCATCTGATCCTGCAAGCCCGACGTCGCCTCGTTAATAGCCGCTTGTTCCTCGTCACTGAAATTCAGGAATGTGAGCACATGCTTATCAAAATATTGCAGGCCTGCGACCGCCCCATCCTTGAGCGCCACGTTCAGCGATTTAATCAGCTCCGTAAACGTAGAAATTCCCGATGTCGTCAGCGGTTCAAGCGTTTCGGCCAAATCAGCCCATGCTTCTTTCAGATAATTGCTTGCAGTCCGCGCTTTAATAATCTGCTCATTGTTCTGTTCAAAGTTTTTCTTCGTTTCTACAAGTCCGCTGCTCGTCAGGTAAGCCAGCGCAACTTGCAGCTTGCCCGTCGGCGTTTCCGCGTTCTTCATGGCTTCGTTAAATTCATTGACGTCGTAACCCATGGATTCAATGACCTTTGCGAATTGCCCCGTCGCTTCGCCCTTGCTGATGGTCTCCTGAATACTCTGCGCAAGGCCGTCGAACGTCGTGCCGTCGTATTTAAGGCACGCACCGACGATGTTGTTGATGGCCTCGGTGATTTCGTCGCTATTCCATCCGGTCTGCGTTAAGGCTCTTACGCCCGAAAGCGCGCTTTCGATGTTGCCTGTAATGCTGGCGACTTCATCAGCTTTCCCCTTCGCCCACTCATAATCAAAGCCGTCATCTTCGACGTTCTGCTTGAATATGGCCAGCGTTCGGTTGTATTCTCGGCTGCTTTCTTCTAATTCCGATAATCCCTGATACACCCCCTGCGCCATATTCCACGCCGACCCGGCGGCCGTGACGAACGACGAACTTTTGATCTCTTCAAGGCTCTGCTTCATCTGTGCGGCCATGCTTTCAAGGCTTTCCTTGGCCTGATCCGCGCCGTCGCCGATGCCGTCCTCCAACTGGCGACCCACGCGCACGCTGTCGCGCCCCAGATCCTGCGCCTCGCGATCGGTCGCATCCAATTCGCGGCGCATCTTTTCCAGCGTCGCCTTGGCGCTGTTGAGCTTGATTTGGTAATCGTCGGTCGCCTTGGCCGTCTCGCCGTATTTCTCGCCTGCGTCCTTCACCGCACCCTCAAGGCTTTTGACAATCTCCTCCTGCTGGGCAATTTCACTCCGGAGGGTTTGGCTCTTGGCCGTCAAAAACGCCTGCTTATCGCCGTTGGTTTCAAACTCAGCGGAAGCGAGCTTCAGCTCGCTGCCCAGCACGCGCAGACCGCGCTGCGCCTCGCTGAGCGCCTTTTTATACTCGTTTTCACCGTCGAGCGCCAGCGTTGTGCGAATCTCTCTCTTGACCGCCATTTAATCCTCCCATTCGCCCGTGCGCGTACGCCGAATCCCGTGTTGATCGTCGTCATACGCCCGCCGCGCCAAATACAAATCCATAATGAAACCCGGCGCCATGCGCTCGGCTTCCGGCCAGTTTACGCCGGCAATCAGCGCGTAGGACGCACAGCGCCGGGCAGTCAGGCTCGCGCTTCTTTTTTTTTGAGTTTTTCGGCCACCACGTCGATATCCTCGTCGTCGTCCTCCGCCATTTCGCGCTTCATGCCCGCCACAAACGCGCGGGACGCCTGCCGATTGGCCTGCGCCAGCGCCTTCGGGCTGAGGTTCTTTGTGAGGTATTCCTCCGTCGGGGCTTCTCCGCCGCAATAGCGCGCGCCCGCGCGGGCGAAGATGGCCAGACAGGCGATTCGCGCCTTCACCGTCTTATCCGCTTCCATCTGGTCAAGGCCGCCGAATCGCTCGTCGATTTCCATCCACGCGCCCAAATCAAACCGAACCGGGAATGTCCGCTTGCCGACCTGAATCTCGATCACGCTTCAATCCCCGCTTTCTTGTCGATCCATGCGCGTGCTTCGCTCTCCTTGGCGAACGTCCTGCGTTCGCGGAAACGAACCTGCAGCGCCGGGTTGTTCTTTACGCCCATGATGCTGCCCTCCAGCGTCGGGGTCTGCCACTCGATGCTCTGCCCCTTTGTCTTGGCGCTTTCCGTGCCGAGGCCGAAGATCGCCTTATGCACCCAGTAGGCGATATAGCTTGTCTTGTTATCCTTGCGCCGCACGCGGATATAGCCCGTGCCGACATAGGGCGCGCTTTCGCCTGTCTCGTGGTAGGTTTCCTCACCCGCCTCGCCTTCCTTCACGTCGCCCAGCAACATCACGCGCGCCTCGTCGCTCGCGTCGTCCACGCCGAGCTTGATCGTGCCGCCGGTGATGGAGTTATCCTCCTCCTTGACGCGATCATCCGCATAGAGCGGGTTGCTGTTGCGCGTATAGCTGATCTCGGCGGTCATCATGCCGCCGACGACCTGCCCTTTGCCGTAGATGATGGGCTGTCCGTCCGTCTCCTGCTGAATCGGCGCGGCGACGGCATACAAAAGGCCGACAAATGCCATGCTTTATCCTCCCTTCAAATGTCTATCCCAGATTTTTTCGAAAACGTCCTGCACCATGGGGCCAGCGTCCTGATCGGCTTCATCCACCCAATGCGAACCGTGAATCTTGCTGGTGCCATAGTGCAGCAGAAACGCCTTTTCCGCATTGCGAACGCCTTTTCGGTCTTCTCCTCGCGGATAAACGCTAATTCTCCGCACATCATTTGCATCGCTTTTCGGCGCTTTATCCGCTCGGATGGATTCGATCATGTCGCCCGTTTCACGATATCCGTGTCGTTCCGCCGTCTCCTGCCACGCCCGTTTGACTTCTTCCGCCCCAGCCAGCAGCATTTCATCGGCGGTTTCTCCTGCGGCTTCGCCCATCCACGCCATTTCTTCGGCAATGCTGTCGATGCCGTCCGTCGAAAACTGCGCCATGTCACACCCCGTCGCAGGTGAAGCTGATGTGGAGAAAGCCCGTTTCCTGCTCGTAGTCGATCTCCATCGCGTAGGCTACGCCGGGCGCATCATCCAGCATGGCGCGGATGTTGGCGGTTATCGGATCATCCTGCATCCGGGTGAACCGATCAATGACGAAATGCCAGCCGTCGGCATAGCGGTTATCGACAAGCAGATTCATCGGCCACAGGGGCTGCCATGTGGTGTAATCCTCCCCGGTGCTGTCGCTCTCGTAGGCGCAAGCGTCCGGATCGGCCGCAAGCACCAGCTCGCGAATGTCCGCAAGGGTCATGCGGCCGTCACCTCCTCCAGCGTCAAATCCGTAATGTCCTCGCCGCTCTCCTCGTCCGTGCCGTGATACGCGCGGGCAATGGTATAAACGTGGCCGCCAAGATGCGCCGTGTCGCCCTGCCGAATCTCGCGGCATTGGGCAATGCGGATGCGCGCGTCCGCTTTCTGCGCAAGCCGCCGCTCCGTCTGCCAGACGGGCGAGGTTTCAAAGCTCAATTCGGCGTACCAGCTGCGAAAACGCAGGGTCTCCGTCCAAATCGGCTTTTCGCCCTTCGGCGCCATGTTGCTGCGGGCGAAAATCTCCGCAATGCCTCTGTCCAGAATCAATCCGCCAGCCACCTTTCCCGCCGGTCAAGGCGCAGCCAGTCCGGCATATCGCCCGGCTTATCACGGTTCTGGTATTGCCAGACGGTGTAATCCACGAGGAGCATCATATCGTCCGCGCTTTCGGTCATGTGAATCCCCGTCCTTTTCAACTTGGCCGCCGCGCCCTCGATGCGCTTTTTGAAGTACGCATCCAGCGCCGTGTCGCCCGGCGGGCGGTTGAGGCGGGCTTTCACCAACCCCAGCGCCATCTCCATATCCATGCTTACTCCTTCGCGGTGCCCTTGTTCGCCTTATCCTCGGTGAAGGTCACTGCGTCGGCGGTCGGCGTTGCGCCGCTCAGGCCGATGACCACAAATCCCTCCGCAATCACGGGCATACCGTCATAGCGGGCCGTCGCGCGGTATACGGTCTGATCCTCGATGAAACGATACTGATCGCTGACGGCGATATCCGTTCCGGCGCGTTCGCAGAGCAAATACAATTCGCCATAGCCGCCGATGATGACGTTATCGGGGATGAACTCCAGCTCCTCCACCGCGCCGCCGAGCACCGGCATGGTATGCTCCATCGCGGAGACCATCATGCCCGCCGCGTTGATGTTCAGCGCCTCAGCCTGCAACCGGTTGAAGGTGACCTCGTTCATCGCAAAGAAGCGCTCGCCGCCCGCGTACTTGCCCTTCGCCTTACCGCTTGCGGTGATGATCTCCTGAAAGAGCGCCACGCCCTTCTTGCTATCCGCGATGGAAACCATGTTGGTGGTGTGCAGGTCCTCCCACGCACGCGCATCGTCGGAATACGTGGACGGCTTTGCATCCTGCGCAAGGCGGGTCACAATGCCCAGCGGCATGCGCGTGCCGGTGCCGTAGAGAATCGCCTTGTCCAGCGCCAAACCGATGGCGCGCCCCAGCGCGTCGATGATCTCACCGGCCAGAGCAACGTCGCTCGCGTCCTCCAGAATGGAGTTGGGCACCGGCACATAGGCCGCAACCTTGTAGCCGTCCATCTCCACGCCGTTAAAGGCCAGCGCCACCTCGTTGATGTTGGCGACCATCTCCGTCCACACGGCCTCGGGAATCGTGCCCATCACGTTCTGTCGCGCTTTGCCGGGCACATGGCGCACGCGAACGTGCTTCATCAGCTTGCTGGTCTCCTCGACCTTCGGGCGCACCAGATCGAGCACCACGGTCGGAATCAGCAGCTCCGCGCCCGTCACCGCGCGCGTCTGTCCCTTCATGGCGCGCACGCGGGTCAGAAAGTCCTTCACTTCCTTGCGCGCCACAATCGCGCCGCGCTGCTGGCTGCTCATGCGGTCAAAACGGCGGCCGCGGGTTGTCATCCTTCTGTTCATGCTCCTGTTCTCCTCCTCGTTCTCGTCATCCGCCGCATTCTGCTCTTCCTCGGCTTCGGCCTGCTCGGCGGCAGTCTGCGCTGCCTCCAGCTCGATCATCTCTCGGGCGAGCTCCGCCAGCTCCTTTTCCGCCTCGATGCGCTCCTGCTTGATCTGCTGCTCTTCCTCGGTGAGCGCGGTATCATCGGCGGTAAACTGCTCCGTTTCGGCCTCGATGGCCTGCTGATCGGCTTCACTCGCCGCCTCGTCCAGTTCGTCGAGGGCCTTTTCCAGCTCCTCCTCGCGCTTTTTGAGTGCGGCGCGGCGGGTACGAAGCTCGCCTTCCTTCTGCTTGACGGTTTCAAGGCGCGCGCGAACCTGCTCCTGCTTACGCCTGTTCAGAATCATTCTGAGTGCCATGATGAATCCTCCCTTTCATGTCCTTCTTCCACTGTTCCAGCGCCCGGCGGCGCATGGCCTTGACGCTCCTGCCGCGCGCCTCCACGCCCGTATCCTCATACGCCGGGAAGGTGACGACGCTCACCTCATAGAGCGTCAGGCGGCGAATGGTGAAATGCCAGCCGTCGCCGCGCTGAATCTGTTCTTCCTCGGTGATATCAAAACCGATGGAGCATTGGCTCACGTCGCCGCGCTGCACACGGGCATACAGGTTGAGCGCGTCCTGATCCCCTTCGTTGACGGCGATACTGCCCCAAAGGCCGTGCTCGTCCACGCGCAGGGTCAGCGTTCCGGCGCACGTCCGGCCGAGCACCAGCCGCGTGTCGTGGTCAATCAGCGCACGGACGTCGCCGCCGAGCTGATCGTCGAACGCATGCGGGTCGATCTGTTCCGTGAAGCCGTCGCCCATGTCGTATACCCCGCTGAACGTGGCGAAATAGCCCTCGATCCGCCGCTGGCCATCCGTCTGCGTCGCGTTAAACGTCGCCGGAAGGCTTCGGGTCTGCCACTTGGTCTTCGTGCTGTTCTCCCTCCTCGTTGCCGACCAGCTTCTTCTGGTCGCCCAGCCGATTGGCCGGAATGTAGTTTTCAAGCCCCAGAATTTCCTCCATCTTCGGCGACGGCGGCAGGCCGACCCAATCGCGCCACTCGTTGCGATCCATGGCCATGCGATCCACCATCTCGCGGCCTGCGCTGATGCACTTATCCAAATCGTAGTTGGTCAGGCTGCGGCTGTTCAGCCGAAAATACCGCGCCGGCGAAAGCAGCAGCGCGCGGGTGAGCGTCTGCTCGATGACGCGCGCCACGCGCATGAGGCGGTTGGCCACAAACCAGTTGAATTCCTCCGCCTTGAACTCGCCCACGCCCACCAGAAACGGCGGCACGCCGAACATGGCGGCAATGCTGCGCTTATCCAGCTCAAGGCTCTTGTCGATGGCCAAATCCGAAAGCGTCAGCGGCTTGATCTGCTCGATCTTCATGCTTTCCGCCGGGATGATCCACGGCCGGCCGTTCTCGCTGTCGCTGATGTATTTATCGGCGATCCTCGCGCGCCCCTCCGGGCTCTGCATATCCTCCGAAAAACCATCCACCTTGACGATAATCGACGGTTTGGGCGATTCCATCAGCGCCTGCCGCGTGGCCTGCGTCTGCCGGATGGAGCGCACCACATCAAAGAGCGCCACTTCATAGCCCATGCCGCGCCACGGATATTCCGGGTCCGGATTCAGCGCAAAATGGATCACCTCGTCGGGCGCAAACGACGCGCCGCCGACGTTCACCCGATACCCCCGCCCCTCCGGCACGAAGGTCACGCGCGAGGGCGGCACGGGATCAAGCTGCATCAGCAGCCCGCCCGCGAACACCGGCAGCGTCACCTGGTTGCCCTCGGTCATCAGCGTGCGCACGATGGTCTCCATGAATCCCTGATGGGTCATCAGCGGGTTCGGCGTGATATCCACCATGCGGCTCAGTTCGTCCTTCACGCGCGTATCGCCGTGCTCGCCGTTTTCCATCAGGTGAATCGTCATGCTGGCGATCAGCTCGGCGTACACGTTCACGCACATCATCACCTCCGGGCACTGCGTCAGCGGCCTGTATCCGTCGGCAATCAGCACCCGCCAGGAATCATCCGGGCAAATCGCCACGGCCGCGCTTCGGCGCTGCATCCGCGGCGCATCCCGGCTCCGGCGAGCCTGTTTTCTGTGTCTGCTCATGCATTAAACCATCCTTCCGTGTCGGTCTTGCCCATATCCTCCAGCATGCGGACGGTCGCGAACACATCCGCGTCGAAGATATCAATGCGGCGGTTCGGCTGCACCTTCTCGTATTGCACCATCTCGTCCGTCTTTTCGATGGCCGCGACGTTCTGCACGCAATAGGCATACGCCTCGCTGCCCAGATAATAGAGCCTGTGGTTGCGCGCCGCCGCCTCGATGTGGCGGAAGCCCTCGCTTTTCTTGTAAAAATACTGCGGCTGGTCGATGATCTTAAAGCCGGCCTTTTTCATGCCGATGAAGTATTCCCGGCAGAACTTTCGGTCGTGGCCGACTTCGCGGATGCGAAAACCGCGCTTTTTCATGGCCACGAACCAATCCACTACCAGTTGATGGTTGTTCGTCGGCGCGTTGCACAGATCGAGCCAGCCATCCTCCTTCCAACCGAAAAGCGGAATATCGTCTTCCTCGGCCTTCTCCGTTGCCGCCACGAGCGGGAACCACGCATGCGGCACGACGATATCAATGCCCTTGTACTGCCCATGCAGCGCGGCGGCGGTCAGGTCATGCAGCTTGGATAGATCTGCGCCGCCGTACCACTTCACGCCCTTGAGCGCCGCCAGCGTCTTGAGCTTGCGCTCCAATGGCCACGCGGGATCGATGCCCAGCGCCTCGCCCGCCGCGCTGTCGCTCGTTTTGAACATCTCGACGTTGAAATACGCGCGCAGGCTGTTGGTGAAGATGTTGACCCGCTTGTTGAGAAAGTTGCTCCGCGCCTGCGGGTCGTTCTGCGCCTGCAAGCTGGCCGACAGAATCTCCTCCGGGCGAATGGTCACGCCGTAGTTGGGGTTGGCCTTTTCATGCTGGATGGGGCTGGTGTAATCCACCGCGCCATCCTCGCCCTGATCCGCCCGCGCGATGAAGATGAAATACCCGTCGTCCCTGATCTGTCCGGAGACGACGCGCGCACAGTAATCCAGCCGCTGAGCGCAGAAGCCCGTCGCGTTGTCGCCCGCGGTCGAAATGCCGACGACGAGCTTGTTGGTGTAGGCGTTTGTCGCTTCCTTGAGCACGTCGTACTGCTTGCCGCTCTTGTAGGCGTGAAGCTCATCGGCGATGATGATGTTCGCGTTGAAGCTGTCCTGCCCGTCCGGATTGCTGGCCAGCGCGTTGAGGGACAGCGAACCATCCGGGAAATCGCGCTCGATGGCGTGCTCCATGTTGTTATCGAGAATGCGCCAGCCTGCCGCACGCGCGGCCTTTTCCGAGCGATACAGCCCTTTTTCGACGTTGTAGCGCCAACTGTCGAACGTCTCCATCGCCTGTTTGAGCATTGCGCCGACGACATAGACCTTTGATCCGCTCGCGCGTTCCAGCAAACCCAGCGCCCATGAAAGCGCGGCCACCACCAGCGTTTTGCCGTTCTTGCGCGGGATAAAGATAAACGCCTCCTTGACCACGCGCTCAATCGTGCCGCGCTTGAAGAAGATCAGCATGCCGTAGATGCAGAACTTCTCCCACGGCTCCAGCAGGAACGGTTTGCCCCGCAGCGGCTTGCCGTCGAGGCTCTGCCCCTGCCGGTGCTTGAAGGTCGCTTCGATCACGTCGATCACGAAATCCGCATCGTTCGTGTTCACGTCGTAGTCGGCGGCCAGCATGTCGCAGAAGCGCCCGCAGGCCAGCACGATCTCCCGTCCGGCAATCTTGCGCCCCTCCAGCACGTCGGTCACATACGCCCGGATGCTCGCGGCCTGCCTGCCCGAAAGCCCCGCCAGCGCCACGCGCTGCCGCTCGGTCATCCGCCCAGATTCTTGAGCGCCGCAACCAGCGGATCGTCCTGCGCCTTAGCCGCGGCCACCGCGTCGAGCTTCTTCGCGCCCGCCGGGGTCAGGCCGAGCGCCGAAAGGTAGGCCAATATATCCTTGCGCAGGCTTTCCAGCGTGGTGACAATCGGCGCTTTCTTCGTGCCAGCCGCTGTGCTCGTCTCATACGCCCAGCCGGATTCCTCAAAGGCGCGGGTCAGCGTGTCGTACTGCTCCATCAGCTGGGCGGCGATGGCAATCGCGTTCTCGTACTCCGGGCGGTATGTGCCCAGCTGCTTCATGCTTTTCCGCAAAGCCAGCGTGTAATTCTTCGCCACAGACGACCTCCTCCCGCAAAACTTTGAAAATCGGCTCGGAGAGGGAAGGATTGCCCCCTCCCGGTCACTGTCCCCCCGCCTTCAACAACTCGCGCGCGGGGGGATTGCTTCAAACCGTGCGCCGACACCCCTGAAAACGTCCCGATTTTCTGCCCTTTTCCGGGTGCATTTTGTTGTGACATGCCTCGCAAAGCGCCCGCCCGTTCGCCAGATCGTAGGCCAATTCCGGGTGCATGTCCAAATGCTGCACATGATGCGCCACCGTCGCGCGCACAGGCAGGCCGTCTTTATCCGTCCGCCCGTATCGCCTGCACTCCTCGCACCGATAGCCCGCGCGCCGCAGCACCTTCGCCGCCCATGCCCGATGACGCGCCCCGTTGTAATGCGGATTATCGCTCACGCTCTCGCCTCCATGTCCAAAAACGACACCAAGCAGCCCGCTTGACTGCCCGATGCCGTTATTGTATCAAAGATGAGTTGGACATGAACGGACATCTTTTCGCCCGGCAATCAAAGTCTCCGGCTGTTGCCGCCGATTTCACACAGGGGCTTTGCGGTCGCCCCTGTCACCTTTCGCGCGGACATCCGCCGCACACTGCAAAGCCCGCTGATGAATCCGCCGCACCTGCCGCTCCTCATAGCCCATGCGCCGCGCGATCTGCATCCACGTCAGCCCGGACAGATAGCGCAGTTCCAGCACCTCGCGCCCGGCCGCATCCGGCACGGCCTCGATCAGCGCCAGCGCATGGGCATACTCCGCCCGCAGTCCTTCCGCCAGCCGCCTCAGTTCCTCGGCGTATGCCCCTGCATTCATGGCGCGCATTTGCTCGACCTGCCTGTCCATTTCCGCCATTCTGCGCTTCAGGCCGCCGATGCTTTTCAGCAGCGCGCGCACATCCTGCCCGTCTGTCATCGCGTCCTCCCCGATTCATCCACCCGGCGCATCAGCGCGTGTACATAAACGCCGCTGGCCCATCGGCTCTTCTTCGCGCCGATCTCCAGCAGCTCGCATCCCGGATAGAGTTTTTCAAAGATTTCCTTAGCGCGGTTGAAGTCGGCCACCGTCTCCGCCACCCGCCCCGCCTTGCGAACACTGATCTTCTTGTCGGCCACGCTTTCGGCCGGCTCTTTCAGCCCAATGCTGCTGCCCCAGCTCCGCCCGACGGCTTTCTGCTGCGGGTTCTTCCCTTCGCGTTCCAGCTTGCTGATCGTCAGGTATCGCGCAAAGCCGGACAGATGGCGCTCGGTCGGCTGCGCGCGGCGCGTGTTGCAGAAGCCGCCGTGCCGCTTCGTCCACTTCTCCTCGATCTCCTCGCGCGTCAGCCCGTCGCCGGACATGATGACATGGTGATTCCAGCGCACACCATAGGCCGCGCTCTCCGTCCGCTCGGTGATGTAAATATACCTGAGCGCAGGCAGACCGCGGCGGCTACGCATCCGCTTCACCCGGTTCATCATGTTGCGGATGTCCCGCTTCGCCTGCTCATCGCTCCCCGGCTGACGCCCCGCCGGATACTCACAGGTCAGCATGATGTCCCCCGCGCCGAAGTTCGCATTGACCAGCCGCTCCAGCCTGTTCGCCCGGTTCTTCGCATCCAGCCGCTTCTGCGCCCTGGCGTGCGCCTCCTTCTTCGCCTCGGTGCTGGCCGCCCGCGCGTGTGCCGTGTCCCACACCGGGTAGCAATCCACATAGACCATCGGCCCCGCCTTAACCGTCCGCGTCCGCTGATGGAGCACACCGCTGTCCCAGCCGCAGGCCAGCTTCCCCTCCACCGACGTATCGAACAGCACCATGCAGTCCCTCGCGCTTGTGTCCATGCCGCAGCCTCCTTTGTGAATCGCTTTCGTTGAGTTGTTCATACACCCATACAAGACGGGTCAGCGGGCTTGCCGCCCGCTGCTGTCGATCTGCTTCTTTATTTTTGAATTTTCCTGTGTTACAATGGTCAAAAGGAAATGATGTGTATATGAAAGATCAACCAATAAAACTGCCTTCTCCCAGCACTGAGACACTCGCCGTCATGGCAGATGTCGAAAATCGTCTGAATCTGGTCGGTCCTTTCCACGATACACCTTCTCTCATGGAAGCGCTGGAAGAAAATGATGCCTAAGCGTCCCACATCGGGGCGCTTTTCGTTTACCCTGCCGCCTGCGCGTTACGCTTCTTCTCCATCGTCTACCTCGTTGGCGGCCAGCAAACCGCAGCTCTGCGCCATGCGCCCGATCATTGCCCGAATCGCGTCAACCACTTCCTCGCTCTCCGGCAGGATAACCGCCGTCGTCAGCATGCCATCCTTGACGAGTACCAGTGGCTCACCGTCCGTATTGATGCCGATCTTCATACATTGGTAGTCCTCGGCGCATCGTGCCGCCTTAACCTTTGCCATATCCACGGCCAGCATTCGCCCGCGGCATGTCAGCAGTAGGCAACGCTCGCCCAAATATTCCACAATGCCAAGTTCCTGTGCGTCCCATTCCACCGCCGGTGCTACATACAGGCGTGAGCCTGAACCCAGCGGCAGAGCGAGGATATCCATCTGCGCCGCCTTTTTCGGCGCGAGATCAAAAATCGCCGCAATGCTGCCCTCCGTCAGCTTCAAATCGCCTTCGACCGGCCACGCCGCTGTGTGTGTCCCAATCCATTGCTCGCCGCAGTCGCTTTCATAGATATAAAACTCCTTTTCCTCGACGCAGCACCGCTTAATTGCGCTCAATTTCATTTTGTCCGCCTCCGTATCTTTTCCCGTTTTGGGGCTTTGTTGGCCGTCGGCCATCCGGCGGCCTGCAAAACCTCAATATGATAGTAGATTTACCCCTCGCGAAACCGTGTCGCGATATAATTCGCCGCATCCAGCAGCTCGTTGGCCTCGCCCTCGTCCCCGCGCATTCCGGTGAATGCCGCATACGCCGCCTGATCCGCTGCATACTGCTCGAACTCCTCCAGCCGCCGAATCTGTCCCGGCAGGCTGACATAAACCCGGCTGTCCGCGCGAAACGCATGCAGCGTGCCGCCGACAACCGGCGTGATGGTCAGCATCGTGCGCCCGTCCACATCCTTCACGCCAAATAGATCGCACCTTGCCGGAAGCTCGACGCCGCCCTCCAGCTCCACGCCGCGCTCGATCAACGCGCCTTCGCCAAAGCATACCCCATGACCGACGATGCAGCCCGACTTGATCCATGCGCCTTTCCCGAAATGGCACCGCGCCCCGATGATGCTTCCGTGGCCGATCACCGCGCCTGCGTCAAAGTCGCAGTGCGCGCCGATCTCGCTGTTTGCCCCGACGTTGGCTTCGCCCAGCAGGCTGCCCGCTCCGATAATCAGCCGCGTATGCCCGCGCATATTCACCCGCCGGAAGTCGCCCTTTCCAAAGCGGTATTGGCCATCCGCCCCGGTTTTAACCAGATCAAATTCATCTTGCGCCCAAACCTTCATGTTTCTTTTGCTCCTTCTGCTTCTCGCAACGCGGGCAGACGTACCGCCTCGGCGATACGCCCACCGCGCTCACATTCCAAATCATCTTACAGACGGCGCACCGCCTGTATCTTTTGCCGCCCTTCATCGTTCACACCCGAACCAGACGCGCCCGCATCCCGTTTCGCCTGAGCCGCGCGAGGTGTTCCCGCGTCAGCGCCCGGTTTCGGCGGCTGGCCACCTGCGCCTTACCCTGCGCCTCCTGCCGCTGCATCCAATCGGCGGCAATCCACCCAAACGCCAGCAGGCTGATGATCGGCACGCCGAAAATCAGAATCAGAAAAACTTCGAGCACATCCATTGTCTTTTGTCCTTTCCTCTGCTATAATCAAACTGTCACTTTTCCTTGTCCCCTTACGCGGTCGCCGTCCGTGTGAGGGGCTTTTTCTTTTGCCCAATCCATCATGCCCGCTTCTTTCATGCACCGCCGGGTTGTCCGTATGCTTCGGCTTTCCGGCCGCCCAGCATCCGGCATACCGCGCGCGGGTCGATCACATCGCAAAGCGCCTCGCCGTCCCGCCCCAGCACGAGGAACGGGCCGCGAATCCCGTACATGTTCTCCGGCGCGCCGGATCGCCACGCCTCCATATTGTAGGCGGCCACATTCTCGCGCCCGTCCTCCTCCAGCGTCAGCGCCGTCAGCTCAAACGGCCCGCCGACCATGCTTTCGATGGCCTCCCGCGTACCGACGATCATCTTCACCCGCGGCGGCTTGTTCGGCCGTTTGTAAACCACCTCCAGCATTCGCGGCGCGGTCATCCTCTCGTGTTTCATAATCCGATCTCCCCTCTTCCGTCCACCAGCTCAAAGGCCGACCTTTCCATTCTTCGATCCCTCTGGTTTGCATTTTCCTGAAGCTGGCCGAGCAATGTCACCGCCTGCTCGCGGATATCAAAGCTATCCACGATCACCGGCAGCCGCCCATCCAGCAAGCGAACCACCCGCCAGCGTTTCGCGTCCGGGCTTTTCATCACCGCAAGCCGCCGCTGCCCTTCCAGTTCTGCAAAAACATCCGACGCATTAACTCCGATGCTCTCGCAGATTGCCAGCAACGTTCCGATTTTTCCGCCGTTTTCATTGTCGCCCTGTTCAAAATGTATCAGGGTTCGAACCGATATGCCGCTCAACTTGGCCATTCTGCCGTAGCTCAACCCGCTGGCCACGCGCTCCCGGTGGATGATATCGCCGAGCTGCTGCCAGATCGTGGCCTCCTTTTGTGTGCTCATGTGTTTTTTCTCCTTTCTTTGGGGCTTTATGGAGCGCTCAGCCTTCCGAGCGCTCGAAAAACCTCAATGCCTGAACAACCGCAAGCCGCCGTTGTACAGTTCGTATGCCACGCCGCAGACGTTAAAGCGAATATAGTTCATGTCATCCGCGAAGTAGAGCGGCAGACGCTTAATCGTGCCGACCGTCCGCACAACCTGATGCCGGTTGATGCGCAAAGTCTCGACCTCGTGCCGAATTTCAACCTTGCGGGCAGAAAAGCCATATTCATCTGCAATCAGATCCTTGGCCGCTTCGTCCGTCAGCACGTCGCATCGTTTTTTCAGCGCTTCATAGTCCGCCTGCCGGACGTTTGCCTCGTCCTCATACGGCCGCCATTCTTCCTCCCGTTCCAGCTTCTCCGCCAGAAATTTAACCTCGCCCTCCAGCTTGGCAATCCACACCTCAAGCGCCTTGCGCTTATCGGCCTCCGATCTGCTCAGTTCAATCTCTGCCTGGCTCTCTTTCAGCGTCTCCTCGTAGGCAATGCGCATCGCCATGTCGTCCCTGTTCTCCATGTAGCGCTGGCAAAACTCGTGCTTGTCCAGTTTGCTATCCATGTAGGCCTTATCAATAGCCTCGTACAGCTTCGCCGTGGGATAGATCCCCGTTATCATCTGAAATTCACTAATCAGCATGGTCTTTGTCCTCCTTACTCAATGAATACCTTTACAATTACGGCCAGTCCCGAAAACACCAGCATCACCCACGCAAGCCCCATAGCCCACGCCGGAATATACATGCCGTTCTGCTCCATCACCAGCAGGATAATCAACAAATTCATTGTGCTTTTGCCTCCTCTCTTTCCCGTTCTTCTCTCTTGGCACGCCAATATGCCATCTCCGCCGAATAGGCTTCAAATGCTGCCCGGTTCTCCGGCGCATTGCACATTGCAACGATCTCCTCGGCACGTTCCTTGAGCAGCGGAACGATAGCCCGCGCAAACGCGTTGATTTCTGCTTTGCCGGGTTCACCAACAAACTCGACCGTTGCCCGAATCTCTCGTGCCATTGTGCTGTTTCGTCCTTTCCGCCGCCGGAGTTACCAGTCTCCGGCGGCTTTCATGTATTTGAGATCGTCGGTGTTACCAGCGCCGACGAAACCCAACGTGTTTGTTCTTTCCTTTGCATGACCGAGATGGTACAATACAAATGAAAGGAGTGTTTCTCTTGACCCGATTGCAATATGAATTTCTCCGGCAATACCGCAACGAGCACCTGCCGCTTCTTTCCGCGCTCTCAGCGGAAGATCGTGCCATTTCAAAATCCTGTCGGGACGATCACTACATCAAGCAATACATGGCTTCTGATGGAAATGTGTTTTATGCCATCAGCCCTTCCGGCCTCGCCGCATTATTAGAATTTGAGGATCAGCTTCAGCAGAAAGCCCGTGAAGACACCAAGCGCAAAGCCGACCAGCAGATTCAGGAACGGAAGGTTGATGAACGGTGGCGGAAAGACGCGCGGCGATCGTGGGTGCAGTTCGCGCTGAACGCGCTTTTCGGTCTTCTCGGCTTCATTGCTGGCGTTCTCGTCGAAGGAAAATTCGACATTCTTGAGTTTTTCCTCAGCCTGTTTCATTTTTGATTCATCGGGGCGCTGTTTTTCGTCCATCTAGGCCTCCTTTGTTGATTTTTTCTATCTTCTACAGTATAATTTATTTGTTATTTCTATATTTTTTGCACCACCTCGCTTCAAGCTGCTTCTTGCTCCACTTTTCAACCGCAGTCCAGAAGCAAAGTGATACTTTGATGTAGAATAGTTTCAGCATCAGTACAAATAACTCAGCTTGCTCTTTCGTCTTGTTCAATAGATTTCTCATTGCATCAACTCCATTTTAGAAAGGTGATTGTATGGATTCCGAAGAAAACAAGGTTGTCGGTGTGGAAGTCAAGGTTCCTGATTGTGTTGATAAGACTCTCGAAAGCCTCACTGCCCCTCTTGCCAAATCCGCGGGCACAACACTCGCCGACCTTTGGTATCTTGCTTTTGGTTCTATCAGTACCTTTGCAGAGAAAAAACGCATAATTCAAGCAAAGGCTCTTGAAAACTTCAAAAACAATCTTGAAAAACGGATTGAAACCATCCCAGAAGATAAGCGTGTTGTGCCGGATACCCAAATCGTCGGCGGTGCACTTTACGATTCTCGTTTCTGCGTAGATAAAGATGAACTCCGAAGCATGTTTGAAAATCTCATCGCTTCTTCGTTAAGCTCCGATACGGTTTCAAACGTCCATCCATCTTTTTCCGGAATCATTCGTCAAATGACTTGTGCCGATGCTCAAATTCTATCTAAATTTAAGGAATCGGATAGTCTTCCCATTGTCAACTATCAATACATCACGACAAATAATGGAGGAACTGTAGTTGCATACCGAAATGTTATATCGTGTTCAATAGACGGTTCAGAACTAGAACACGAAAGTCGATCACTAGATTATCTAAAAGCTATCGGACTTATTGATCTCAATTACGGTTCTCATTATGTTGATGAAACTCGTTATAACGCACTTTCTTCTGCTCCTTTTTTCAAACAACTCGGTTATGCAGTTTCTTCCTCTCCAGAAAGCTATCCAAAACTCTCTGGAACAAAAATTGAAAAAGGCATCGCCTCTCTTACCGATTTAGGCAAACAATTCGTTTCCATTTGTTTGAATTAGTCAAGGATTCCGAATACGAAATTTCTAAAACCAAGTAATGCTCTTTTCCCGTCTCCTGACGCACACTGCCTCATCAGTGCGCGTCTTTTTCGTTGGCTTCAATCTTCATGCTGATAGGTGCAAACGCATCACACATGTTTCGCAGTTTTGCAAGTTCGGCGTTCACCACGTCGATCTGCTTTTTCAGCTCCACCAGCTTTCCCGAAGTTTCGGTCGCGCCTTCAAGCTCGACTGACACATTCATTTTCATTTGTTCACCTCCGTTTCGTCCATCCCGGCCTCCTTATCAAGCTGTCTCCGCTTTATTTCTACTTAAAGTAGATGCGTCGGCAAAAAATAAATCATCATACGAAACTTCCAGCTTCTCCGCAATCTTCTTTGCCTGTTCTACTGTTGCAGTTTCAGGATGCTCTTCGATTCTACGATATGTTTGAACATGAATTCCAAGATAATCTGCCATTTCTTGCTGACGAATCTCTCTCATTCTTCTAATTTGTCGAATGCTCATCATCATGTCTTCCTCCTTTCGCCTTTATTTTAATCTACTTAAAGTAGATTGTCAATCCCCTAAAGTAGATTTTTTTATTTTTGATGTTGATTTTTTTCTACTTTCGGTTTATACTCGTTAAAAAGGAGGTGTTGAAATGTCGATTGGTCAAAATATTAAACGACTTCGTGAGTTGCACGGCATGAATCAGTCCGAGCTTGCCCAAATCGCTGGAGTTACAGACAAAGCCGTTTCAACTTGGGAAAACGATCTGAAAATACCGAGAATGGGCGCTATCCAGAAAATCGCAGACTACTTTCATATTTCCAAATCCGCGATTATCGAAGATGAATCGCAAAACCCGCTTCCAATCTATCTTTTTCCCGGCGTCCTCCCCATCCGTGGTCACAGACCCGTCCCGATCATCGGAAACGCAGCTTGCGGCCAACCCATCTACAAGCCGGGCGACGGAACAGATTTCATTGATGCGGGGCCAGAAATCGCCTGTGACTTCGCTTTGATTGCCGACGGTGATTCGATGATCGGTGATCGCATCCACGATGGCGATGTCGTTTTCATTCGCCAGCAGAATGATGCCGACGACGGTTCCATCGTGGCTGTCGCCGTCGATGATGAAATGATGCTCAAACATATTTCGCGCGTCAAAGCGCCTGATGGTACAACTCTTTATACAATCTTTACTAGCTCCAATCCCAAATATGCGCCCATCAGTGTCGGCGGCGAAAACGAAACTCGAAACGTCTATATTCTTGGAAAAGCTGTTGCTTTTAGAAGTTTACTCTAACACTACCAAAGATTACATGATTGGAGGAAAACACAAATGTCGGATTCTTTCGTTATATTCGCTTTCATAGCTGTAATTATTTTTCTCGTTATCAAGATGCCTTCTCACAAAAAAGAACCCAAAGAGCCACAAGAAAGAGACGAATTTGACGAGCATCCGGGCGTACCTTCGCTTTTCATTCCACCAGCCTCATCCTTTCCTCCCGTTGCTCCTCCTGTCGCCCCTCCAGCAACCCCTCCAGCCGCTTCTCCTGTCATCGAAAACAACGTCCCTCCTGTTGCCCGCGATAATACAGTCAAAAAAAGGGTTATGAAACTCCCTGAACTCTTGCACGGGTTTTTAGAATCCTATCGTTATACCGATGTGGGTATATTCGTTCCGGAAGATTCAACCTTTGATGCCGAAGGCTTTGAACCGGGTGCTATCCTTACACTGGTTCAAGACCCCGAAAATCCCCACGACAACCGTGCCGTCGGCTTGAAACTTCACAATCAACTCGTCGGCTATTTATACCGCGGGAAACTGCAAGACATGGCCAACGATTGGATCGAGAAAAATCTTCCCCTCCGCGCACAGCTTACCGCTTGCACGCGAGATCGAAACCGCGCCGAGGTTACACTTGTATTTTACGGGCTCCGGCAATATGAAAAGCATCTTTCCAAATATCCGGATGCCAAGCAGTACCGTCTGATCGGAACTAAGAAAGCCGAATTTCAGGAGAACCTCGGTCTATGCGAGTGTGGCGAATACTGTACGCTGGATTACGATGTTGATTCCGGCAAGTATCTTGTAGCTGCTGATCTTGAGATCGGATATCTGCCCTCTTCTGCCGCAAATCTCATCGAACGAGATGGTGAAGACGCTTACGACATTTTTATTTCCGATATTTTTGATAACGATAATGGCACTCTTGCCGTTCGCGTCTATCTCTTTCCAAAAGATGACTAAATTCTAGCCGCCATTTTTCCAGCGACGGAAAAATAGCCATCAAAAAACGCCCCACCCATGCAGCCGCATGAGCGAGGCAAACAGAAAGGACGCTTCCATGAGCAACGATTTTCGTTTTCTGATGTACCAATCCGCCGAAGAAAACGTGTGCGTCAACGCCATCATCAAGGATGAAACCCTCTGGCTTTCCCAGAAGGGCATGGCCGAGTTGTTCGGCGTACAGCCTCCAGCTATCACGAAGCACCTTCAAAACATCTACGACGAAGGCGAGCTTTCACGAGACGCAACTCTTTCCAAAATGGAAATAGTTCAAAAGG
>OLPV01000687.1_pt1 | contig 27782 bp, 24 predicted proteins | sample 1671961 | NCBI WGS metagenome assembly OLPV01 (sample SAMEA3136630, study PRJEB25190) | human gut metagenome | biome: human gut; feature: human-associated habitat; material: faeces | place: Austria | collected 2013
TGCGCATCCTGCCCTCCCGGCAGCAGTGCGCAGCCGCCTGGCGCTGCCTGCGGCAGCAGGTGGCAGCGGCGGGAGCGCAGCGGCAGTATCTGCCGTTTCTGCGGCAGCTTTCCGCCGCCATTCCCGGTGCGGATCCTTTCCTGCGGGCCTGCTTCTGCCTGGATCTGTTTTGCGAGCGGGGGCTGCTGAGCCGGGAGATTCATGAGGAGAATGTCCGCCTGCGGCTGTGCGCCGTGGACGGTAAGGTGGACCTGGAGCAGTCACCCTACTGGGCGGCTCTGCAGGGATATATCAAAGGAAAGTGAGGCGAACAGCCGTGAATGTACAGGAGAAATACCAGCGGCTGGAGGACACCGTCCGCCAGTATAATCCCGGGGCCAATTTTGACCTGATTCATGCGGCCTTCGTCTATGCCGAGGCCCACCATCGGGGGCAGAACCGCAAGGACGGCTCCCCCTTCATCACCCATCCCCTGGCGGTGGCGCAGATCGTGGCGCAGGAGCTGCACCTGGACTCGGAGTCCATTGCCGCCGCCCTGCTCCATGACACCATCGAGGATACCGACGCCACCCATGAGGATATAGCCCGAACCTTTTCCCCCACCATTGCTGATATTGTGGAGGGGGTCAGCAAGCTGACCCGCGTTCAGGCCGCATCCAAGGCTGAGGAGCAGATGGAGAATCTGCGCAAGATGCTCCTGGCCATGAGCAAGGACATCCGGGTCATCCTCATCAAGATGGCCGACCGGCTCCATAATATGCGCACCATGGAGTATCAGACCCCGGAGAAGCAAAAGCAGAAATCTCTGGAGACCATGGAGATCTATGCCCCCATTGCCCACCGCCTGGGAATGCAGAAGTTGAAGTGGGAGCTGGAGGATCTGAGCTTGAAGTACCTGGACCCCATCGGCTACCAGGAGATCATCGAGGCCCTGGAGGAAAAGGCCTCGGAGTATGACGGCTTCATGGCTTCTATCCATGACCAGATCACAAAGCGGCTGGAGCAGGCGGGCATCCAAGGTATCGTCTACGGCCGTATGAAGCACCCATACAGCATCTATCGCAAGATGTATACCCAGAATAAATCGCTGGACGATGTATTTGACCTGTTTGCCTTCCGGGTTATCGTGAACACCGTGTCGGAGTGTTATAACGTCCTGGGCATCATTCACGATTTGTATAAGCCGGTCCTGGGCCGGTTCAAGGACTATATCGGCACCCCCAAGCCCAATATGTACCAGTCCCTCCACACCACCGTGGTGGGGGATAACGGCATCCCCTTTGAGGTGCAGATCCGCACCCAGCAGATGCACGAGATTGCCGAATACGGCATCGCCGCCCACTGGAAGTATAAGCAGAACGGCCGGGGAGAGGGGGACGAGCACGACTACGAGTGGGTGCGCCGGCTGCTTGAAAATCAGGACGGGGCCGATGCGGAGGATTTCATCCATTCTCTCAAGGTGGATATGTTTGCCGACGAGGTATTTGTCTTTACCCCCCAGGGAGATGTCATCAACCTCCCCGCCGGAGCCACGCCCATTGACTTTGCCTACAGCATCCACTCCGCCATAGGCAACCATATGGTGGCCGCCAAGGTCAACGGCCACATCGCCCAGTTCGATTCCAAGCTGAAAAATGGCGACATCGTGGAGATTGTCACATCCAAATCCGCCCACGGCCCCAGCCGGGATTGGATGAAGATCGCCCGCTCCAGCGAGGCCCGGAGCAAGATCCGCCAGTGGTTCAAGCGGGAGTGCCGGGACGAGAACATCGCCCGGGGGCGCTCCTCCTTTGAAACAGAGCTCAAGCGCACCGGCGTGAGCCTCAAGGAACTGATGGCGGAGGATAATCTGCCCAACATTCTCAAGCGCCTGGCTTATAAGAGCCTGGATGATATGTATGCCGCCATCGGCTACGGTGGCGTCACATCGCTGAAGCTTATCGGCCGCTTGCGGGAGGACATCCAGCGTATTCTGAAAATGCACCAGGAGGATCGGGCTGCGGAGGAGCCGCTGAAGGATGAGCCGGGGAAAACCCGCCCCGCTGTGCCCAAGCGCACCAAGAGCGAGCAGGGCATCGTGGTGGAGGGCTTGAGCAACTGCCTGGTAAAATTTGCCAAGTGCTGCACCCCTGTCCCCGGGGACGATATCGTGGGCTTTATTACCCGGGGCTACGGCGTCTCCGTCCACCGGACGGATTGCCCCAATGCTGACCCCGCCCGGCGCAAGCCCGAGGAGAAGGGCCGCTGGATCAAGGTATCCTGGGACGATAGCACCCGGGAGAATTACTCCACTACCCTGGAGGTGGTGGCCAAGGACCGGCTGAACCTCATTATGGATATTTCCACCGTCCTCTCCGCCACCAAGACCTGGGTCACCAATATGTCCGTCCGTACCACCAACGACGGCTTCGCCCTTATTACCATCGAGGTGGGCGTGTCCGACAGCACACAGCTGGCCACCGTCCGCCGTCGCCTGGAGCAGGTCTCCGGCGTCCTGCGCGTCACAAGACCCGCCGGAAGATAAACGCCGAAAGATCTTCGATTTTTCTGCCAACTGGTTTTGCAGCCCGCCCCACAAAATGATTCGTAGGGGCCGATGCCTACATCGGCCCGCCCAAATTTGATTTAAATTCCTTGTGCCCTGTCATTGCGAACCGGTGACCGACGTCACCGGTGTGGCGATCCGCAATACCCATCCACCGCACTCCCTGTAACCTCCGTAGGGGCCGGCATCCCCGACGGCCCGTTTCCACCGCGTCCCTTGTAAAAGAACCTGTCATTGCCAGGGCGCTTCGCGCCCGTGGCGATTCGTCCTCTCCAACGAGGACGTTCCCAATTCACATAAAATAAAAAGGAGAAATTTACCATGCGTGCTGTATTGACCCGCGTGAAAAGCGCCTCCGTCACCGTAGACGGAAAAGCCATCGGAAGGATCGGTCCGGGCTTTCTCATCCTCCTGGGCATCACCCACGAGGACACCGAGGCTCAGGCTGTGAAGCTGGCGGACAAGCTCATGGGTCTGCGTATTTTTGAAGATGAAAACGAGAAGATGAACCGCAGCCTGGAGGATGTAGGCGGCCAGGTGCTGGTGGTATCCCAGTTCACCCTGTACGGCAACTGTAAAAAGGGGCGCCGGCCGGAGTTCCTGGCTGCCGCCCGGCCCGAGCTGGCCGTGCCTCTCTATGAAAAGTTCGTTGCCCTCTGCCGGGACAAGGGCTTTCACGTGGAGACCGGCGAGTTTGGGGCTTCCATGGAGGTGGAGTCTGTTAACGACGGCCCCGTGACCCTCATTGTAGACACCGATCAGCTATAAGGAGAAATTGTCATGAAAATCGATTCCCTGGCCGTAGGGCCCATTGGCACCAACTGCTATATTCTTCAGGACGAGAAGGAGAAGGTCTGTGCCATTATCGATCCCGGCGACGAGGCGGAGCGCATCGAAAAAGCTGTTGAAAATACCGGCTGCACCCCCGTTATGATCCTGCTGACCCATGGCCATTTTGACCATTGCACCGCTGTGCGGGACCTGCTGGAGAGATGGCCGGACCTGCCGGTGTATATTCACGAAAGCGACGTTACCGACCGGGTTTCCGGCGGCTTTGACCTGCTGTTTCCCCGGCTCACAGAGAAAAACCAGCGGTACTACGGGGAGGGCGATTGCCTGAAGCTGGGCGGCCTGACCATCCGGGTGCTGGAGACACCGGGTCACTCTCGGGGCTCCGTGTGCTTGGTGGCGGGGGACGTGATTTTCTCCGGGGACACGCTGTTTTACGGCAGCTGCGGCCGCACAGACTTTGCCGGCGGCAGCTATGAGGACATTCTCCGCTCCCTAAAAAGGCTGGCGCAGCTGCCCGGACAGTACAAGGTCTATCCCGGCCACGACCGGCCAACCGATCTGGACTTTGAGCGGCGGATGAATCCGTATATGAAGCAGGGATCGCGGGGATGAAGCTGATATTCAAGGGCCACGATGCCCGGTACGCCGTGGAGCAGAGTCTATTGGCGTTTTTCCCCCAGGAGCGCCCGGTGTATGACCCGGCGGCCCGGGAGGAGAATTGGGCCGCCGTCTCCCTGTCCTGCGGCAGCCAATATACTACATCCGTAACACAGATATACTATAACGGAAGCAGAGGAAAGGGCATAGCCCGTGTTATTATCGACCCTGCTGCGGACGAGTATGAAAAGAAGCGCCTGCGCCAGCGGGCGGTGAAGCTGAGCTTTTTCAAGGCGGCCCAAAAGGTCACGGGGGTGACTCCCACCTGGGGCGCCCTTACGGGCATCCGCCCGGCCAAGCTGGCGGCGGGCTATCTGGAAAAAGGAATGACGCCCCGGCAGGTGGATCATCTGCTGCGGGACACCTATTCCGTTTCCGAGACCCGGCGAGAGCTGTGCATCGAGGCGGCCCAGGCGGGCCTGAAGGCCAAGGCGGACTTAAAGCCCGAGGACATTTCCCTCTACATCGGCATCCCCTTCTGCCCCACCCGATGCGCCTATTGCAGCTTTGTGTCCCAGGCAGTGGAAAAGAGCTTCGCTCTTATGGAGCCGTATCTGGAGGTGCTGCTGGGGGAGATCACCCAAGCGGCACAGATGGTAAAGGATCTGGGGCTGAATGTGAAGAGCTTTTACATGGGCGGCGGTACGCCCACCACCCTCTCCGCCGGGCAGATGGATCGGCTCCTGACCCATCTGAATCAGAGCTTTGACCTGTCCCGCTGCGCGGAATACTGCATTGAGGCCGGGCGGCCGGACACCATCGACCGGGAGAAGCTCCGGGTGCTTTTAGACCACGGCTGCGACCGCATCAGCGTGAATCCGCAATCCCTGGAGGACAGCGTCCTCCGGGCCATTGGCCGCCGGCATACGGCGGCGGACATTGAAAAGACTATGGCTCTGGCTATGTCCATGGGCTTTCGGCATGTGAACATGGATCTCATCGCGGGCCTGCCCGCAGACACTCCTGAGGGCTTCCGGCGGACTCTGGATAAGTGCCTGTCCTTCGGGGCGGACAACATCACCGTGCACACCCTGGCCCTGAAAAAGGGCAGCCGCATCCTGCTGGAGGGGCAGAAGATCCCCACAGCGGAGGAGGTGGGGCAGATGCTGGACTATTCCATCGCTGCCCTGCGGGGGGCGAATTTTCACCCCTACTACCTCTACCGGCAGAAGTACATGTCCGGCAGCTTTGAAAACATCGGTTGGTGCATAAGCGGCGCGGAGGGACTGTATAATATCTATATCATGGAGGAGCTGCACAGCATCCTCTCCCTGGGGGCCGGGGGCTCCACTAAGATGGTGGACCCGGCGGCGGGGCGTATTGAGCGGGTGTTTCACGCCAAGTACCCCAATGAATACATTACCCGCCCGGAGAAGATACAGAAGAACCTGGAGGGCTTCGCTGCCTTTTATCGCGCAATAAGGAAATAATCCGCAAGGGCCGGGAGGAGGGATGGCTTTGCCCCGGCGAAAGCAAAACTTCATGGAGGGCGCTGCCGTCCTGACACTGGCGGTGGCCGCGACCAAGGTTATCGGGGCTGTGTATAAGATCCCCCTGGGAAACCTGCTGGATAAGGACGGCATGGCCCATTTCTATGTGGCCTACAACATATATAGCCTTCTGCTCATCGTGTCTACGGCAGGGCTGCCCCTGGCCCTTTCCCGCCTGGTGTCCCGGGCGGAGGCCATGGGCCGAGTGAACCAGAGAAAGCGCATCTTCCGGGTGACGGCAGGTGTGTTTTTCCTGCTGGGGGTGGTGTGCTGCGGTGTGATGCTGCTGTTTGCGGGGCCCCTGGCGGAGCTGCTGAACGACGGTCAGGCGGCTCCGGCCATCCGGGTGCTGGCTCCGGCGGTGCTTTGCGTGTGTATGCTCTCGGCCATCCGGGGCTATACCCAGGGGCGGGGAGATATGCGCCCCACGGCGGTGAGCCAGATCATTGAATCCACCGGCAAGCTGCTGGTGGGCCTTACGGCAGCCTGGCTGCTGACCCGGCGGGCGGCAGCGCCCAATATGTGCGCCGCCGGGGCTATCTCCGGCGTCACCGCCGGGGCGGCGGTGAGCCTGCTGGTGCTGGCGGTGTGGCTTCTGCGCTCCCATGGGGGGCAAAAGGGTGCGGACATCCCGGACAGCCGCCGGGAGATCCTGCGCCAGGTGCTGGAGATCGGCATCCCGGTGACCCTGGGCTCTGTGGGCATGAGCCTCATTACCCTCCTGGACCAGGCATTGGTGCTGGGGACGCTGCAAAGCTCTCTGGGCCTGTCAGAAGCCGCTGCCACGTCCCTCTACGGGGAATACACCTTCGGCATGACTCTGTTTGCCCTGCCGGCCTCCTTTATGTATCCCCTGAGCATCAGCCTGGTGCCATCCATCGGCGCGGCTATGGCCGCAGGCCGTGAGGAGGCGGCGACCCAAAATGCTGCCTCTGCCCTGAAGCTGGCCATGGTGCTGGCGCTGCCGGTGGGGGTAGGCATGTCGGTGCTGGCCGGGCCCATCCTGCACCTGCTGTACCCGGCGGTGCCCCAGACGGCGGAGGCAGCCGCCTTCCATCTGCGCATCCTGGGCCTGGCTTCCGTGTTTGTGTGCCTGATGATCGCCACGGCGGGGATATTGCAGGCCTACGGCAAGGAGCGCATTCCGGTGGTGACGCTGCTCATAGGCGGGGGCGTGAAGATCGCCGCCAACTACCTGCTGGTGACAGACCCGGCCATCTCTATCCACGGGGCCCCCATTGGGACACTGCTGTGCTATGCGATTATCGCGGGGCTGAACCTGGCGGCCATTGCCGGGACCATACCCGGGCGGCTGCGCCTGGGGGGCGCGGCGGGAAAGCTGCTGGCATCCACCGGCGCCATGGCGGCTACCGCCTGGTGCGGATACGGCTTCCTGTCCCGGCACATGGGTGCAGGGGCGGCTACGCTGCTGGCTATTTTGGCGGCGGCGGTGGTATACATCGTGCTGGCGCTGGCGCTGGAGGTGCTGCGCCGGGAGGAGATCCTGCAGCTGCCAAAGGGCGAAAAACTGGCAAAATTTCTATATAAGTCATGAAAAATACGAATTCCTATTGCAATAAAGGGGAAACTATGGTAAATTTTACGAGGAAGCCGCGCTATGGCTACGAGGACCTGCTGGAGATCATCCGGCTGCTCCGCTCCCCGGAGGGCTGCCCCTGGGACAAGGTGCAGACCCATGCGTCCATCCGCCGGGGCCTGCTGGAGGAGGCGTATGAGGCCGCCGAGGCCATCGACCTGGACGACGCCGGGCTGCTGCAGGAGGAGCTGGGCGATGTGATGATGCAGGTGGTATTCCACGCGGACATTGAAAAGGACCGGGGCCGGTTCACCATGGACGATGTGGTGGACGGCGTGGTAAAAAAGCTGCTGTACCGCCATCCCCATGTATTTGGGAGTGCCCACGAGGATAGCCCCGAATCCGTGCTGACAAGCTGGGATCAGCTGAAGCGGGCGGAAAAGGGACAGGCGACCACGGGCGAGGCTATGGAGGCCGTGGCCCGGAGTCTGCCGGGCCTGTGGCGGGCGGAAAAGCTGCAGAAAAAGGCGGCGGACGCGGGCTTTGATTGGCCGGACATCTCCGGAGCGCTTTCAAAGCTGGAGGAGGAAGTCCGGGAGCTGCGCCAGGCTGTGGAAACGGGCCGGGGCGTGGAGGAGGAGCTGGGCGACGTGCTGTTTGCCGCCGTGAAGGTGGGCCGCTTCGCCGGAATCGACCCGGAGGAGGCCGTGGCCGGCACCTGCGAAAAATTTATTCACCGGTTCCGGGCCGTGGAGGACGGCGCAAGGGAGCAGGGAAGGACTCTGGAGGATATGCCTCTGGAGGAAATGACCCGGCTGTGGAACCAGGCAAAATGATTCTGAAACGAATCTTCGTTTGGAATATAGCATGAACAAAAAGGATAAAAATATGGGAGGAATTCAACATGAACAAAACTGAACTGATCGCTGCTGTTGCAGAGAAGAGCGGCCTGTCTAAGAAGGACAGTGAGGCTGCCGTTGCCGCTACCATCGCCGCCATCACCGAAGCCCTGAAGGCCGAGGACAAGGTGCAGATCGTGGGCTTCGGCTCCTTCGAGGTGAAGAAGAAGGCTGCTCACATGGGCCGCAATCCCCGCACCGGCAAGACCATGGAGATCGCTGCCAGCAAGAACCCCACCTTCAAGGCCGGCAAGGCTCTGAAGGACGCTGTGGCGGAGTAATTTCTGCATAGATCCCCGGTGCCGGTGCCTTTGCACCGGCACCGCTTTTTTTGGAGGAATAGCGTATGCGATTGGATAAGTATTTGAAGGTGTCCCGGCTCATCAAGCGCCGCACCGTGGCCAACGAGGCCTGCGACAACGAGCGAGTATCGGTGAACGGGCGGGCGCAGCGGGCCAGCTACGACGTGAAGGTGGGCGACCGCATCTGCATCCGGCTGGGACAGCGGGAGCTGCAGGTGGAGGTACTCAGCGTGCAGGAAAACGTCGGCAAGGCAGACGCCGCCGCCATGTACCGGGAGATCTCGCCGGACAAACCGTCATAATGGAGAGGGACTTTCCATACACTGAAAAAAACGGTGTATGGGAGGTCTGTTTTTATGGCATATGAACTCAAGCAGGCGGCGGAGCTGAGCCAGCGCATTGAGCTGACGGGGCGGGAACGCCTGACCGTGACCGGCGTGGAGGACGTGGAGCGGTTCGACGAGCTGAGCGTGGTGATGCACACTGCGGCGGGGGTGCTGGTGGTGAGCGGGGAGGACCTGCACATCGGGAAGCTGTCCCTGGACGGCGGGGAGCTGCTGGTGGAGGGACACATCGATGGGCTGAACTTTGAGGATGCGCCGGTGCGCAAGAGCTCCTTCTTTTCGCGGCTGCTGGGGTAACGGATGGAGCTTTATATCCGGCTGCAGGTGCAGACCATCGCGGCGGCCTTTGCCATGGGGTGTGCGGCGGCGCTGCTGTACGACCTGCTGCGCACCCTGCGCCTGGCCCGGCGGCGGCGGACGGTGACGCATTTGACGGATCTGGTGTATGTGCTGGCGGTGGGATGGGCATTTCTACAGTTTGCACTGGCTATAGGTCAGGGGGAGCTGCGGCTGTATGTGCTGCCCTGCGCTGCCCTGGGTGCAATTTTCTCCTGGCGGGTGCTGGTGCCGTTTTTTCGGCCTATCTGGCAGTTTTGGCTGGGCGCGGCAGTGTATATGGGGCGTCTTTTATGGCAGCCGGTGCGGATGCTCTTACATTTTTGCAAAAAAGTATGGATTTCAGCGGAAAAAGCCATTGCCTTTTTCAAAAAATACTGTAAAATAAAACTATACCGAAAAAAAGGCGCACTGCCGCAGGACGAGGAGGGAGAAGCTTGAAGCAGGCGAAGAGAAAGAAGCGCAGAACACCCATTACTTTGGTGGTGCTGCTGGTGCTGCTGGCGGTGGTATCCGTGGAGCTGATCCGGGTGTATGGGCAGTTGGACAGCGCTAAATCGCAGCGGGAGGCCATGAGCCAGGAGTTGGAGCAGCAGAAGAAGGAGAACAGCGCCCTGGAGTCCGACCTGAGCAAGGCGGGCGACGAGGAGTTTATCAAGGGCCTGGCTAAGGATCAGCTGGGCCTGGCCGAGGACGGCGAGCGGATATTCTATGATGTCAATCACTAAGGCATATTTTTCGTAAAGGAGAAGATACACACATTTATGGAGTTGGCGGTTGGGAGCATCGTCACCGGGAAGGTGACCACCATCACAAAGTTCGGCGCATTTATTGCTCTGCCGGGAGGAAAATCCGGGCTGGTACACATTTCGGAGGTAGCGCCTACCTTCGTCAATGACGTACACGATTTCCTGGCGGAGGGGCAGGAGGTCTCCGTGAAGATCCTGGCCATTACCCCGGAGGGGAAAATCAATCTATCCGTGAAGCAGGCATTGCCCAAGCCGGAACGTCCGGAGCGTCCGACACGCCGTGAATCGGCACCGCGCCGGGCGGCACAGCCTGCCCCCGTTCCCGCCGAGCCGGCGGAGCAGACCTTCGAGGATAAGCTCAAGCAGTTTATGTCCGTGTCGGACAGCAAGCAATCCGAGCTCAACCGCTATATGGCCGGCAAGCGCGGCGGAAGCCGCCGCCGGAAGTGAATAGAATAAGCACCCTGCAGCGGCAAGTGCTGTGCCTGCCAAGTAAAAGCAGCCATGGAGAATAACTGCAGCAAGCCCGGTTCAGCCTTTTACTGAACCGGGCTTTTTCAGCACCCAAGGGCGCAGCGGAGCACAGAATAAGCAGACCTATTCAGCGGGGGGTTCGCGGCTTCACACAGCGTTTCCCTTACGCTATGCAATGAAAAAAGCTGACACCCATATTTTGTGAGTGTCAGCTTTCAATTTACAGGTGCCGCACAGCCTCGGCTGTGCGGCACCTGTTTGGATGTGCGATTCTGTTTGAAGGAAGCCGGTTGCGTAGGCTTCTCAAATGGAAGGCTTGTCGGCACATGCCCAACAGGCCCTTATTCTTATACTGGTGCGTATTCTACATATTGAAACCTCAGGCCGTTTTCCTCCTGGATCTCACTGGCGGCGACTATCCGCCAATGGGGGTCGTCATCCAGGCTCGGGAAGAAGGCATCCGCCGGAGCTTCGGATAGCACCTTGGTGACATAGACCCGGGTGCAATGGGGCAGCAGCTGCTCGTATACCGCCTGACCACCGATGACAAAGGCATCGCTGCCGGCCAATGCCAGCAGCTTCTCCAGGGAGTGGACGGCCTCTGCCCGGTCCGGAATAAACCTTTTCTGCCGGGTCAGCACCAAATTGCGGCGATTGGGCAGCCCTCGCCCCCCTGGGAGGGATTCCAGCGTTTTGCGGCCCATGATAACCGTATGGCCGGTGGTAAGGGCCTTAAAGCGCTGCAGATCGGCGGAAATACGGAACAGCAGATGGCCGTCTTTGCCGATGCCCCAGCTTTGACTCACGGCTACGATAGCCTGCATAGACACCCCTCCTCAGATGGCCACGGGGATCTTGTCCTCAAAGGGCTGGGGATCATACCCCACCAGTGAGAAGCTGTCCCGGGTGAACTGATAGAAATCCGTGACGGCAGGGTCCATGATGAATTTGGGCGCCGGACGGGGCTCCCTTTCCAGCATCTTTTCGATGATGGGCACATGGCGGTCGTAGATATGGGCATCGGCGATGACGTGGACCAGCTCCCCGGCCTCCAGCCCCGATACCTGAGCCATCATATGGACCAGCACTGCGTACTGCACCACGTTCCAGTTGTTGGCGGCCAGCATATCCTGGCTGCGCTGATTCAAAATGGCGTTGAGGGTGCGGCCCGACACATTGAAGGTCATGGAGTAGGCGCAGGGGTAGAGGGCCATCTCGTGCAGATCCTGGAAATTGTAAATATTCGTAAGAATGCGGCGGCTGGCGGGGTTATGCTTCAGGTCATAGAGTACCCGGTCCACCTGATCCATGTCTCCCTCGGGATAGTGGTGCTTCACTGCCAGCTGGTAGCCGTAGGCTTTGCCGATGGAGCCGGTCTCATCAGCCCAGCTGTCCCAGATGTGGCCCCGGAGGTCATGGATGTTGTTGGACTTTTGCTGCCAGATCCACAAAAGCTCATCGATACAGGTCTTGAAGTAGGTGCGGCGCAGGGTCAGGATGGGGAACTCCTCCTGCAAATTATAGCGGTTCACAAGACCGAACTTTTTCACCGTGTGGGCGGGGGTACCGTCCTCCCAATGGGGACGCACCGCAAGGTCCGTGTCCCAAACGCCGCTATCCAGTATATCGCGGCAGTTGGCCTTGAAAATTTCGTCCGCGCGGCTCATAGGCGGGTCCTCCTTTTTATCTCTGTTTTTCCAGCTCCGCCAGGATACGCTTGGCGATGGCGGGATCGGATTCGTAGTAGACGTATTCTCCGTTTACCCGCTGGGTATCCTCGGAGCCCTTGCCGCCCAGGACCACCACGGAGCCTACGGGGGCCTCCCGCAGGGCGCGCTCCACGGCGATAGTGCGGTCCGGCTCGATGATGATTTCCGCCTTGCCGTCGGCGGCAGCGTGGGCCAGGCGGATGTCGATGTCCCGGGGATCCTCCAAGTCCGGATCGTCGGCGGAGAAGAACACCCGGTCGGCATATTTACCGCAGGCCTCACCCACGCCCTGGATCCGGGCAGGGGAGCGCTGGCCGGCTACACCGATGACCACAGTGACAAACTTGCCGGGATAGTCCTTCTTCAGGGCCTTCAGCACCGCCTGGCAGCTGATGCCGTTGTGCATATAGTTAATGAACACCTTCAGGCCCGCACCTTCCATCACATCCGCCCGGCCCGGCACCACCAGGTGCTCCAGCGCAGCGGAGATGACAGAAGGGTCACCGCCCATATCACGGCCCACGGCGATGGCGGCCAGGGCGTTTTCAATGTTGAAAAGACCGTCCATTGCGATCTTATAGGTGTCATGGCGGCCAGTGGCCTTTTCCGTGACGGTGAAGGCATAGCCCCGGGGAAGCTTTTGAATGTTGGAGGCGGCATAGTCGCACTCGCCGTCCTCCGCCATGCCTACCACGATGGTGCGGTCGGCCTTTTTGGCGGCGGCAAGGACATGATCAAAATAGTCCGTGCTGCGGACGATGATCGCTACATCGGAATTTTCCAGCAGAGCCTCCTTGCACCGGAGATAGTCCTCCATGGTGGGATGCTCGTGGGGGGAGATGTGGTCGGGGCCGATATCCAGGAAAATACCGTAGCGGAAGTGCTGACCGTAGGTCCGGTGGACCTGGTAGGCCTGGCTGCTGATCTCAGCGGTGACCACGGGCAGCTTGTGCTTCCGGGCCTCGGCAAAGAGCTGCTGCATTTCCAGAGACTCAGGCGTGGTCAGATGGGTGTAGGTCACCTGGCCGCCCATGTCATGCTCCATACCGGAGAGAAGGCCGGTTTTCGTACCGGCCACGGCATCCATGACCGCGTGGGTCATATAGGTAGTGGTGGTTTTGCCCTTGGTGCCGGTGATGCCTACCAGAGTGAAGGCGTCGGAGGGGCGGTCGTAGAACCACTGGGCTGCCAGGCTCTGGGCCTTTCGCACATCGCTGACGATGAGGGAGGGGAGGGGGCAATCCGCCTGCTGCTCCTCGGCCATATAGCACACGGCACCGGCCTCCCGGGCCTTGAGAAGGTACTCAGGTTTGAAGCCATAGCCCTTGCAGATGAACAGGTCACCGGGGCTTACAGTGCGGGAGTCATTGTTGAGGCCCAGGATCTCTATATCCCGACCGGTGCCGGAACGCAGCAGGCCGGCGGCGTGGAGAACAGACTCCAAAGAATTGGTGTGCTTCATAAAAGAAACCTCCTTTTTAATACGGGGTTGTCAGGCAAACCTGATCTTCCAGTCCGTGAGATTATAAAATGGGTCGGTGAGGGAGGGGGTCAGGCCCTGGATCACACCGGAGATGGTGAGAACGGAGCTGCGCTCAAAGCAGATGGGCGCGAAGGGCATCTGCGCCTGAAACGCCGCATACAGCTTGGCGGCTGCGGTGTCATGGGCAGACCCCTGGGCCGTGCGCTCGGCCGCCAGAAGAGCGGTGAGGTCGGCGCTTGTGTAGCGGCCATAGTTGCACGAGCCGGTGAGAAGCTCCGTCAGGTCCCAATCGGCGGTCATTTTATACTCACCGTAATACAGGTCAAAATTCCCGCTTTTCAGCCGGGCGACAAACTCGCTCCAGGGTACGGCGGCAATGGAGACCTGCAGCGCCGAGGTGCTCAGGGCGGCGGCGATCTTGGCGGCAGCATCCCGCTTGTGGGCGCTCTCAGAGTTCACCAGCAGCGTTACGGACACGGGGGAGGCATCAGAGCCGTAGCCCGCGGCGGCAATGGCTGTGTTGAAGTCATCGGGAGAGTAGGCCTGGGGCTGCTTGTCCGGATAGAGGGCGGAGGAGGGGTGGATGGGATACTCCGCCGCCGTGCCGTGGCCCATGAGGAAGGAGCTGACGCAGCCGGCACGGTCAATGCCCTGGCTGACGGCCCGGCGCAGCTCGGCGCTATTAAAGGGCGCCCGGGAGGTGTTAAAGCCCAGATAGTGCAGCACGGTGGTGTCGGCATCCGTAAAATCGCCGGAGGACACGGCCCCGGTGGAGGCAGTGTCGGACAAGTCACAGTGCAGCAGCTGCACCTCCCGGGCGTAGAAGGCATAGGAAACGGTGTCGCTATTCTTGCAGGTGTAGAGGTCGATGCGATCCATAGGGAGGGACTTCTGCTGCCACCAGCTCCGGTTGGCCGTGAGGTAGGCGCCCTCCGTCCCGGCGGCGGCTACATAGGCATAGCGGCCGGTGCCCAGGGGCACGAGATCGGTCTCCGTGCCCGATTTAACAATGGGGATGTCCAAAAGGGAGATGAAGGAGGAGTTGGGCCGGGTGAGACGGATGACGAGGGTCTGCGCCCCATCGGCACGGATGGAGGCCACCTGGCTGAGGCGGCCGCTGTAGCGGGCGGAGGTCTGAGCCCGGCGCACAGTGGCAGCGGCGTCAGAGGCGGTGAAGGCGGAGCCATCGGTAAAGGTGACGCCGCTGCGCAGCTGGATGGTCCAGGTATAGCTGGCGGCATCGTAGCTCCACGATTGAGCCAGGACGGCCTGGGGCTGCATTTCCAGATCTAGCTGCACCAGCCCCTCATAGAGCAGGCAGCCGATGTCCTGCTGGGTGCCGTCACCGCAGGTGACGGGATCCAGGGTCAGGCCCTGGAGATAGGGCAGGGCAAAGGAGCTGATGGAGACATCCTTGTCCTTGTTTTTCTGCTGATAGTAGTCAGCCAACTCGTCGTAGATCTGATTGGAGTCGGCATCGGCAGCGGTACCGCTGCAGCCCAGCAGGGACAGCAACATCCCCAGGGCCAGAAGCAGGCAGAGCAGACGTTTTTTTCTCATGTGGGTTCCTCCAGTGCCAGTAGGGCAATCTGCGCGCCCCGGGCGTTTCCAACCTTACGGTGGGACCAGTACAGCTCCTGACGGCAGGCGGTGCAGTGGGGGCAGACGTCAATGCTTGTGACGCCCAGGCTTTGCAGCCAATGGGCGTTGATCCCCTTGAGGTCGATGTGCCATTTTTTACCCCGGCGGGTCATGAAGGGATCGGCTTGGGCGCCCAGGGCGCCGTGCATGGCGGCGGGGACATCATCGTCCGTTTCAAAGCAGCAGGGGCCGATGGACGGACCCAGGGCGCAGAGCAGGTCTGCCGGCTCCGTGCCAAAGGCATCGTGCATTTTCAGGGCGGTTTTGGCCGCGATGCCGGCAGCGGTGCCGCGCCAGCCTGCGTGGACGGCCCCAATGGCCCGATGCACCGGATCAAAGAGCAGGATGGTGCCGCAATCGGCGGAAAAGACCACCAGAGAAAGACCGGGGCAATCGGTGATGAGAGCGTCCACATCCGTATAGCCCCGGGGGTGAAGGAGGCCCTTGCCGGCGTCCTGGCCCGTGACCTGGCGGATATTCTCCGAATGGGTCTGCTGAGTGAAAACAGTACTCTCCGGCGCAACGCCCACAGCGGCGCAGAATCGGCGGTAGTTCTCCCACACATTTTCGTCACTGTCGCCCCGGCTGATGCCCAGGTTCAGGCTGTCCCAGGGGGCGGGGCTGACGCCGCCTAAGCGGGTGGAGAAGCCGTGACGCACCGGCTGGCCATCCAGCAGGGAGCTGGACAGCCACAGCAGGCCGTTATTTTGATGGGTGAGAAAGGACATGGCGGAAGCTCCTTTAAAGAGAGGGGGACGGGGATTACGGATTGCCGCACCGGTGACATCGGTCACTGGCTTGCAATGACAGGGCATAGGCGAGATTGAATTTTTCAGGCGTTTCTGCCGCAGCAGTTCTTATACTTCTTGCCGCTGCCGCAGGGAAATCGGCGAAGCGCCGCCGGTGGCGGAAGAAGCGAGGCGATTTCGAGGAAGTGCCCCGATTGGCCGGCACGACAGTGCCGGGGAATCGGCTGGCACAACGGTGTTACCCCGGCGGCTCAGTAGGATTTTTCGGGACAGGGAAAGGGTCAGGCGTTTCTGCCGCAGCAGTTCTTGTATTTTTTGCCGCTGCCGCAGGGGCAGGGGTCATTGCGGCCGATCTTCTGGACCCGGCGGGGCTGCTTTTTCACGGTGCCGTCACCGCCGACGCTCTCACCGGTGGCCTTGGCCACCCGCTCACGCTTGATCTCCTGATCCTTCTTAATGCGCACGGAGTAGAGCCGCCGCACGGTTTCGGATTGGATAGCGGAGATCATCTCCTCGAACATATCCAGGGATTCCTTCTTGTAGGCGATGATGGGATCGGTCTGGGCATAGGCCCGGAGGCGGATACCCTGGCGCAGGTCGGCCATGGCGTCGATGTGGTCCATCCAATATTCATCCACCACCCGCAGCAGCACCACACGCTCCACCTCGCGCATGACGGGGGAGGTGAACTCCTGTTCCTTCTGCTCGTAGTAGGCCGCGGCTGCGGCCGTGAAGGCCTCGGTAACATCGGCGGCGGTCTTTTCCTTCAGCTCCTCGTCGGTAAAGCGGACGGTGAACTTGGGGAAGTACAGGCCCTCCACCTGGCGCAGCAGCTCCCGGCAGGAGGCGGCATCCAAATGGTCGTTCTCGGCGAAATACTCCGCTACCAGGTGGGAGATGGAGGTGTTCATCATGTTCATGATGATGTTCTTCACATCCAAACCGTCCAGCACCTGCTTGCGCTGGTCATATATGATCTCCCGCTGCTTGTTCATGACATCATCGTACTCCAGCACGGACTTACGGGCCTGGAAGTTCCGGGACTCCACGGTGGTCTGGGCCTGCTCGATGGCGCGGGTGAGGATCTTCTGCTCGATGGGGGTGTCTTCGTCAATATTCAGCCGCTCCATCATGTTGGTGACACGCTCGCCGCCGAACAGGCGCATGAGGTCATCCTCCAGGGAGATGTAAAACCGGGTCTCGCCGGGGTCGCCCTGACGGCCTGCACGGCCACGGAGCTGATTGTCAATACGGCGGGAGTCGTGGCGCTCGGTGCCGATGATGAACAGGCCGCCGGCCTGACGCACCCGGTCGGCCTCACCGGCGATCTCCTCCTTGTGCTGGCGGAGCTTCTCGGCAAAGAGCTTCCGGGCGCTCAGAATCTCCTCGTCCTCGGTCTCGGCGTAGCCGGTGGCCTCGGCGATGAGCTCATCGGTCATGCCCGCCTTGCGCAGGTCGGTTTTGGCCAGGTACTCGGCGTTGCCGCCCAGCATAATATCCGTACCACGGCCTGCCATGTTGGTGGCCACGGTGACGGCGCCGAATTTGCCGGCCTGGGCCACGATCTCCGCTTCCTTCTCGTGGTTCTTGGCGTTGAGCAGATTGTGCTTGATGCCTTCCCGGGTCAAGAGCTTGCCCAGCAGCTCGTTTTTCTCGATGGAAACCGTACCCACCAGCACCGGCTGGCCCTTTTCGTGGCACTCCTTGATCTGCCGGATGACGGCCCGGTATTTGCCGTTTTCGGTCTTATACACCGCATCCTCATTGTCAATACGGATCACGGGGCGATTGGTGGGGATCTCCACGATGTCCAGCTTGTAGATGGTGGAGAATTCCTCCTCCTCTGTCAGGGCCGTACCGGTCATACCGGAGAGCTTATTATACAGACGGAAATAATTCTGAAAGGTGATGGTGGCCAGGGTCTTGCTCTCCCGCTGGACGGACACATGCTCCTTGGCCTCGATGGCCTGGTGCAGACCCTCGGAGTAGCGGCGGCCGAACATCAGACGGCCCGTGAATTCGTCCACAATGATGATTTCCCCGTCCTTGACCACATAGTCCACATCCCGCTTCATGGTGCCGTGGGCCTTGATAGCCTGGTTGATGTGGTGGGCGATGGTGCTGTTTTCGGGGTCAGACAGATTCTCCAGGCTGAAGAACTCTTCGGCCTTGGCGATGCCCCGGGCGGTGAGGGTGGCGGTTTTGGCCTTTTCATCCACCACATAGTCCGCGTCGATGGTGGGGTCCTCCTCGGCCTTGTCATCGGTTTCGGTGACTACATATTTTTTGAGGCGGGCGGCAAACTGCTCGGCCTGGTCATAAAGCTGAGTGGATTTTTCCCCCATGCCGGAAATGATAAGGGGAGTGCGGGCTTCATCGATAAGGATGGAGTCCACCTCGTCCACGATAGCGAAGTGGTGGCCCCGCTGGACCTGCTCGCTGGCATAGAGGGCCATGTTGTCGCGCAGGTAGTCAAAGCCCATCTCGTTGTTGGTGCCGTAGGTGATGTCGGCGGCGTAGGCGGCCTGGCGTTCGGCCTTGGACAGATCATGGATGATAAGGCCCACGGAAAGGCCCAGGAAGCGGTGGACCTTGCCCATCCACTCCGAGTCACGCTTGGCCAGATAGTCGTTGACGGTGACGATGTGGACGCCCTGACCGGTGAGGGCGTTGAGGTAGGCAGGGAGGGTGGCCACCAGGGTTTTACCTTCACCGGTCTTCATCTCGGCGATGCGGCCCTGGTGCAGCACAATGCCGCCGATGAGCTGCACCCGGTAGGGGCGCAGGCCCAGCACCCGGTCCGCTGCCTCCCGGACGGTGGCAAAGGCCTCGGGGAGAATATCGTCGGTAGTCTCGCCATTTTGCAGACGCTCCTTGAACTCGGCGGTTTTTGCCTGAAGCTGGGCGTCAGTGAGGGCTTTATACTCCTCCTCCAGCGCCTCGATCTTATCGGCGATGGGATAGATCTTTTTCAGCTCGTGGTCACTGTATGTACCGAAAATCTTGGTCAGCAGGCCCATATCTAAAAACTTCCTTTCCATGCAGTAAGTGTTTGCAGATTGATACTAAAGTATACCACACTTTTTTTGCATATGCAAATACTTCCGGTGTGGGGGAGCGGTGCCGGCTTTCAGGCTGAATTCAGGCCCCCGTTACCCGGCGGAAGTGCTGCAAGCACCCTAACTTCGTCACCTCCTCCGGCTGCGATATTCCTCCGCTGAGCCCTAAAGAGCGATTCCTTATCCCTGCCTTATCAGTAAAGCGCCGGGCGCACATCAAATATGCGATGTGCGCCCGGTGTGATTTTAACCTTCAGATTTTATTCGGCTTTAAAGGACATGCACTCCACATAGTTGTCCATGAAAATGGGGCTTGAGCTCAGGTCCACGGTCTCGGACATTTCCGCCAGGGCCGTGCCCTGGGCCTGGAATTCGCCCCGCAGCAGCATCATGGACGCGCCCACCAGAGCGGCGTTGCCGATGGCACAGGCCCGGCCCTCCAGCTCCGCCGGGAACAGGCCTATGCAGGCGGCGCTGTGCAGATTCAAAATGCTGCCGAAGCCCCCGGCGATGATGAGTCGGTGGGGGCCTTCTGCGGCGATGCCCTCCGCTTCCAGCAGGGTCAGCATGCCCGCGCAGATGGCGCTCTTGGCCAGCTGCAGCATCCGGATGTCCTTTTGGGTCAGGGCTACCTCCGGCGTCAAGGGATGTTCGGCCTCCTCGCCGGTAAAGGCGCCGGTCTCGTCGATGATCTTCTCTCGGCAGAACACCGCCGCCGCATCGATGATGCCGCTGCCGCAGATACCCGCAGCGGGGGCATCTGCGATGGTATGGCAGCAGAGCTTGCCGCTATCCCAGGTCACTCGGTCGATGGCTCCGGGGCCGGCCTGCATGCCCCGGGAGATGGCGGCGCCCTCAAAGACCGGGCCCGCTGCGGTGGAGCAGCACAGCAGGCGGCCCTCATGCCACAGAGCCAGCTCGCCATTGGTGCCGATGTCCGCCAGCAGGGCGCTCTCCGCCCGGGTACAGATCTGGCTGGCCACCAGGGCCGAGGTGATGTCAGCCCCTACAAAGGCCGACATGCATCGGGGGAGGTATAGTCTGGCCCCGGGCGCCGCCGAGAGCGTCAGCTCCTCCGGCTCCGCGTACCGGCCGAACAGCTCGTCTGCGAGAAAGGGCGCGTGGGATAGGCAGTCCACATCCCGGCCGGTGAGCAGGTACAGCATGGTGGTGTTGCCTGTGAGGACCACGGTGTCCACCGTGACGGCCTCTATCCCTGCCTGGGTCTCCATCTGCCGCAGCAGGGCGTCCACCCCGTCCCGAATGCACCTGGCCAGGGCCTCCCGGCCCCCGGCCAGGGACTTTTCTATGCGGGAAATGACGTCCGCACCGTACACCCGTTGGGGGTTGGGGGCTGCCGCCTGGGCCAGGAGAGTGCCGCTCCGGTCATAGAGCCGGGCGGCCAGGGTGGTGGTGCCGATGTCCACCGCCGCGCCATATTTTTCAAAGATGGGTGCCGGGGTAAAGGCGGGCATGGCACCGTCGCCGCTGATGGCCTGCACGGCCCGGCTGGCGTCTAACACCACGGTGCAATCGCCCTCCACCGTGGCAAGACACGCCAGGCGGAAGCCCTCCTGCAGGGCCCTCGGACCCAGCAGCGCTGTCTCCTGAGGCCCGGCCGGAGATACCCGGCCCTGTACCGTTATCCGGCACTTGCCGCAGCGGCCGTGGCCGCCACAGGGGGTCTCCACCCCGCCGCCCAGGGCGTGGAGCAGCAGGGCCCCCGCCGGGATCTCCCGGACGGACACCTTTCCGTTTGGTGCGTAAATGGTTACCTTGGGCATGTCGTTCCTCCCCATAGCAAACGGGCAAAACCTCTGCCTTTACAGGGGTTTTGCCCGCATATAATTACGAGTGATCGCTCCGGCCGCCTTTCTGCCCGGCAGTGTGGGAGCAGCGCGGGACAGAGTGAACATATCCATCATTTGGCTTGCAGGCTTCATAGCAGTGGGCGGCTGAGGCATCAGCCTTTATAGACATTTTATGGCACATGCTTAACTGTGTATTGTAAGTAGTATAGCATAGGAAAACTATGTTTTAAATATAAAAATGGCTTTTTCTGCAGCTATGAGAAAAAGAAATATAGTGGGTGAGAGCTTGCATCATAACCGGCGCCGTTGGGGCGATGCCGGCTATGCGCACAGCAGACTATAAGCCCTTTGCAGGGATTGCTTCAGTAAAAAAAGGTGAGGCCCGCCGGGTCTCACCTTTTTTACCATATGAACCGCCCGGCACAGCCTCAGCCTACGGCATACCGGGCGAAGGTGTTATTTACCAGGTCGTCAAAGGGCACCCACTGGCTATGCTCCAGCTCGCCGGCCTGCTCCATCACCGTCTCCAGCCGCTCCAGAGCTTGCTGCTCCATAATGGGCGTGGCGTTCCAGGCGTCGATCTGCCGATGTCGGGCGGTGACGGCCTCCAGCTCCTCCAGACTCGTGTCCGGAAACTGATCCACAATGGCCTCGGCCACCTCTCGGTCCGTGTGCTCGGCCACCCATTTTTGGGCCTTGGCAATGGCGTTTACGAACCGCTGGGCGGTGTCGGCATTATTTTCCAGCCAGCTGAGATTGGCAAAGTAGGCGGTGTAGGGAATCTCGCCGCTCTCCTGGCCGATGGAGGTGAGTACATAGCCCTGGCCGGCGGCCTCCACCTGAGTGGCAGTGGGCTCAAAGAGGGCCACATAGTCCCCCTGGCCGCCGGTGAAGGCCCCGGCCATCATGTTGAACTGCACGGAGGTGTCTACCGTTACGTCCACTCCGGGGGTCAGGCCGTTCTGCCGCAGGACATATTCCAGGGTCATCTCCGGTACGCCGCCCTTGCGGCCGCCGATGATGGTCTTGCCCTGGAGATCCTCCCAGGAGAAGGGACTCTCTGTGCGGCCCACCAGGAACGAGCCGTCCCGTTTGGTCAGCTGGGCGATGATCTGGGTGTGGTCGGCCTTGCCCTGGTTATACACATAGATGCTGGCCTCAGGCCCCGCCAGGCCGATGTCCGATTGGCCGGAGACCACAGCAGTCATGACCTTGTCGGCCCCGCCGCCGTTGGTAAGCTCCACCTGCAGGCCCTCGGCCGCAAAGAATCCCTGGCTCATGGCCACATACTGGGGCGCATAAAACACCGAGTGGGTGACCTCGTTGAGTCGCACCACTGTGGTGTCCTGCTTGCCGCAGGCGCACAGCCCCGGCACGATCATCAGTGCAGCCAGCAAAAATGTCAGCAGTTTTTTCATAGTCCTTTCCCCCAAAATCGATTCAAAAATTTTTCCACCCACAGCACCAGCCGGTACATCACCACCGCCGCCGCTGCCAGGATCACCACGCTGGTCATGACCAGATCCATGTTGAACACCTGGGAGCCATAGACGATGAGATATCCCAATCCGGCCTGCGAGATCAGAAACTCCCCCATGATGACACCCACCCAGGAAAGCCCCACGTTCACCTTCAGGGTAGAAAAAAGGGTGGGCGCGTTGGCTGGGAATACCAGCAGCCACAGGATCTGCCAGCGGCTGGCCCCCAGGGAGCGCATGAGGCGGATCTTCTCCCCGTCCGTGGAGAGAAATCCCTGATACATATTCAGAATGGTCACGATCAGCGAAATGGCCAGGGTCATGACGATGATGGCCCCCTGACCGGCCCCCATCCATACAATGAAAATGGGGCCCAGGGCCGTTTTCGGCAGGGCGTTGAGCACCACCAGGTAGGGGTCCAGGATCCGGGCCAGCTTTCCCGACCACCACATGCAGATGGCCACCACTGTGCCCATTGCGGTGCCGGAGAGGAAGCCGATGACCGTTTCGCCGCAGGATACACCGACATGCCGCCACAGATCGCCGCTGCGGCAAAGGGATGCGAAGGTGGCGGCCATGCGGCTGGGGCAGCTGGTGAGGAAGCCATCGGACAGGCCCATCCGGCAGCTCAGCTCCCACAGGGCCAACAGACCCAACAGCAGAGCTATCTGCCACAGATGCACCTGCCGATTCTGCCGCCGGTTGGCCAGCAGATAGGCCTGCCGGGCCGGGGAAGGGGAGGCACTATTCATGGTGATCCAGCTCCTTCCATATGGCTTGAAAATAGGTGTGAAAGGCCTCAGTGTCCCGGCGCTCCAGGGGCGACAGATTTTGCAGGGCCGTCAGGTCGTGGGTGCTTTTTACCACGGCGGGCCGGGCGCTGAGAACGAAAATGCGGTCGGAGAGGCTGATGGCCTCGGAGATGTCGTGAGTGACCAGAAGGGCGGTTTTTCCCTCCTGGCGGATGATGCGGCTGATGTCCGAGGACACCGACAGCCGGGTCTGAAAATCCAAAGCCGAAAACGGCTCATCCAGCAGCAGGATTTTCGGGTTTGTGGCCATGGTGCGGATGAGGGCGCATCGCTGACGCATGCCGCCGGAGAGCTGGGAGGGCCGCTTTCCGGCAAACTCCCACAGACCGTAGCGCTTGAGCAGCGCGTCGGCATAGGCCAGGGTCTCGGGGGTGCGCTTTTTGGTGACGGTAAGCCCCAGGGTCACGTTGTCCCGGATAGTGCGCCAGGGAAACAGCTGATCCCGCTGGGGCATGAACCCGACCTTCCCGGAGGGACCGCGGACGGGGGCGCCGTCCACCTCCACCGTGCCGGCGGTAAGAGGCTCCAGTCCGGAGACCACCGACAGCAGCGTGGATTTGCCGCAGCCGGAGGGGCCCACCACGCTGCAGAACTCCCCCGGGGCGATGTCTATGTCCACCCGCCGCAGGGCCTCCACCTCGCCGTCGGGCGCCTGATACACAAAGGACGCGCCGCGAAGATGAATCATTTGATCTGCCTCCTTTGCTGAGAGAATGACTCTCCGTGGTCATACTATGCCGCCGGGACGGAGGGGGTGCGGAGAGAAGCCTGCCGAAAATCCCTCCGGTTTTTTCCGACAAAAGGCTTGCAGGCTGCTGCGCGCAGAATTCCGGCGCGAAGCGCCGGAATTTCACTACTTATCGCCTGAGAGGCGTTTTCTCTCACGCACATGCCGCGAGAGGAAATGATTGCAATTTTTCGCGTCTGCGGACGTGAACTCCGCGAAAAAAAGGAACCGCTGAGGCGGTTCCTTTTGAGGTGTGTGGGGATATAGGGCGTTATTGACAGGCGGACTCGTTAGGCGCAGCGGCGGAGGGAACGGCGTCCAACTCCTTCACCCAGCAGCGGCGGCGCTTATGCTGCTCCAGGGGGAAATTCTGCCACTGGGTCTGCACCTTCTCGTTTTCCTCCAGCATGGGGCCGGTTTCGGCGTAGCGGATGCCCATTTTTCGGCAGCCCTGCATCACCTTGCTGAGAATGATGGCGTTGACGCCCTTTCCCTGAAGGTCCGGCCGAACGGCAATGAGCAGCAGGTCAATGGTGTCATTTTTCCGGAAGGCGTGGAGCACATGAACCCAGCCTGTGGGCAGCAGCCGGCCCCGGCTTTTTTTCAGCGCCTCGGCAATGCTGGGGGCGCTGACACCAAAGGCCACCAGCTCGTCCTGTTCATTGAGAACAAAGCAGGTAAGCTTGGGATTGATGAGGGGGGCGAACTTCATGCTGTACTTTTTGACCTGTGCCGGGGTCAGATCCACGGTGCCGTAGAGCGGGGCATACGCCTCGTTCACAAGCTGGAAAAAGGGCTTCAGCAGGGGGAAATAGCCCAGCCGGGTGCGGACCTCCAGGGTGTGCAGCTTCTGCCGCCGCTGCACATAGGCCGAGAGCTTGGCCCAGCGGGCGATGGTTTTTTCATCTTCAGGAGCGGAAATGAGATTTTCCACCCAATCCACGTCTTTTACATAGCCAAGAGCTGCCATGTGCTGCATATAATAGGGGTGGTTGTAATATGTAAAGAAGCAACTGCGGCGGTCAAAGCCCTCCACCAGCATGCCCTCCCGGTCCATGTCCGTGAAGCCCAGAGGACCGTGTACGGCGGAGCAGTCCAGCTCCCGGGCCCAGTTCTCCACTGTTTCAAACAGGGCGGAGGAGACCTCTATGTCGTCAATGAAATCCACCTGGGTGAAGCGCAGGCGGTTGGTGCCCCACTTTTCATTGGATTTATGGCTGAGTATGGCGCCGATGCGGCCGACGATCTCAGAGCCGCGCATGGCCAGCCAGCAGCGGGCATCGCAGTAGGAAAAGGCGGGGTTTTTCTTCCTGTTCCAATCCTCCATATCATCGCTGTAGGTGGCGGGGACGAACTGGGGCACATCTTTATATAATTGATTCGGGAAGTCCACGAACTGGCGCAGCTGGCGGTGAGTGGTTACTTCAACGATGGAAACCATGGGCAATATCCTCCTAATCTAAACCAAAGTCATTCTACCCTTGCCCGTGGAAAATAGCAAGGCTTTTTTTGCTAAGGAGACAGAAAGAATATAAAACGGGGAAAAAGAAAAAAATATAAAAAAGGTCTTTCGCTGGGCAGAAATTTTTGGTATAATCCATCATAGATAATAATCTGTATTTTAAGAATAGATCTGCGAAAGGTTCACAAGGAGGCGCTACTATGATTAAGATCGGTATCATTGGCTGCGGCAAGATCGCCCAGACCCGGCACCTGCCGGAGTACGCTACCAACCCCGATGCCAAGCTGGTGGGCTATTATGACAAAATCAGCTCCCGCGCCGTCCAAATGGCGGAGAAATATGGCGGAAAGGTGTATGATTCCTATTACGATCTGATAAACGACCCGGAGATCGATGCGGTGTCCGTGTGCGTGGAAAACCGCAACCATGCCGAGATCACCAACGCCGCCCTCTACGCCGGCAAGCATGTGCTGGTGGAAAAGCCCATGGCTGTGACTCTGGCGGAGTGCGAGTCCATGGTGGCCGCTGCCGAGTTTAACGGCAAGCACCTGATGGTGGGCCACAATATGCGCTTTGACCCTGTGCATCGCCGGGCCAAGAAGCTGCTGGAGGCGGGCGTCATCGGCGACATCATCACCTTCCGCACTACCATCGGCAACGCCGGGCCTGAGGGCTGGTCCCCGGACCGGGACGCCTGGTTCTTCGATAAGGACAAGGCCGCTATGGGCGCCCTCAGCGATCTGGGCATCCACAAGCTGGACCTGCTGCAATACCTCACCGGACAGACGGTCATCGAAACCACTGCCAAGGTGATGACCTTGAATAAGCACGACGACCACGGACACTTCATCGGCGTGGACGACAACGCCCTGTGCATCCTGCGCATGAATGGCGGCGCCGTGGGCACCCTGGCCGCCAGCTGGACGGTGTATGGCAAGGAGTGCAACTCCACCTGCCTATACGGCACTAAGGGCATCATGCTCATCTACAGCGATCCCGGTGCCCCCATTGTGGTGCGGGATATGAGCAATACATCCACCGCTTACAGCTTTAAACCCCGCACTCGCTCCGGCGTTATCGACGAGTTTGTGGACGCCCTGGAGCACAACCGGGAGCCGGAAATCGACGGCAAGAAGGCGCTGACCATCATGAGCACCGTCTTTGGCAGCATCAAGTCCTCTGAAATCAGCCGCACTGTGGCGGTGAACAGCACGTTCGTGTCCCATCTGTAAGGAATTGCTATAAATTATCATGCAAAAAGGAGCGGCCTGGGCCGCTCCTTTTGCATTTTCCCGGAAGGGGTTTCTTTTTTGATAAAAATCTGTTATAATCGTGTCGATTTGATAAATGAGGAGACAGTCCATGAAAAGATATATTGCGATCCTGGCGGCGGCACTGCTGCTGGCATGCACCGCCTGCGGCAAAAAGCAGGCACCGTCCGACACCTTGGACAGCGAAGGGCTGGTTACGGCCTCTACGCAGGAGATGATCTATAAAAACAGCAGCTACACCCTGCGCTTCACCAAAAACGAAGAGGGGAAATGGCAGTGGAAGGACGACACCACTTTGCCCCTGGATCAGACGCTGATGCAGCAGCTGCTGGACCAGGTGAGCGCCCTGAACACGCTTTCACCCCTGGAAAACCCCGGCGACATCACCGCCTATGACCTGGACGGACCGGACCGCACATTGGAGGTCAAGAACGACGACGGCACCGGCCTGTCCCTGCAGATCGGCGCGGCGGCGGAGGGCGGCGGCTACTATATGTGCCGGGACAAAGATACCACCAAGATCTATGTGGCACCGGATGCGCTGGTGCAGCTTATGGACCGGAATATTTATGAGCTGGTGGAGATGCCCACCCTGCCGGCCCTGACGGCGGACAAGCTTACGCATATTCAGGCCCGGGGCGGCGGAATGGACGTCACCGTGGCGCGGGGTGAGGGAGACAGCTGGCTATGCAGCGGGGCGGACGTGTCCGACCGGATGACGGCGCTTACAGCCCTCTTGGCCGAGGGCATGAAGCTGGAGTCCTGCGTGGACTATAACCCCAGCTCCGGCGCACTGCCCATTTGCGGGCTGACGGACCCGGCGGCCACGGTCACCGTCAACTATCTGACCAGCACCGGCAGCACTGACAGCTTTACGGTCTACATTGGCCTGGCGTATGAGGACGGCTATTTTGCCATGTACAACGATGTCCCCGCCATTTTTAAGGTGTCTGCAGCCACGGCTCAGGCACTGCTGGATCTGCTGACCCTGGGCGCATGACCCCAAAAGAGCATATAAAAACGAAAACCGGGAGGGCGGATGAGGTGCTCTCCCGGTTTTCGGGAAAATGGGGCGGCCAAAAATCGTTTTTTTTAATTTTCTTTAAAGCCTGGCCGCTTACCATACGGCTATACGCCGGGACTTGTTCCGGCGGGCTTTTCGGTATACAATAAAGAAAAACGAATGGGAGGCGGGGAAATGCGGATCCTGGTGGTGGAGGACGAAAAAAGGCTGGCGCAGAATCTGCAGGAGCTGCTGCGCCGGGAGGGCTACACCGTGGACGTGAGCAACGACGGCGTCTCGGGCCTTGATAACGCTTTATCGGGGATCTACGATCTGCTGGTGCTGGACGTGATGCTGCCGGGGCTGGACGGCTTTGCCCTGCTGCAGCGGCTGCGGAGCACCGGCAGCCGCCTGCCGGTGCTGATGCTCACTGCCCGGGGCGAGCTGAGCGA
>OLPV01000690.1_pt1 | contig 27709 bp, 19 predicted proteins | sample 1671961 | NCBI WGS metagenome assembly OLPV01 (sample SAMEA3136630, study PRJEB25190) | human gut metagenome | biome: human gut; feature: human-associated habitat; material: faeces | place: Austria | collected 2013
TTGAGGACGACGTGCTGCCGGCAAACTACGGCATCGGCGAAAAGCAGGACTGGACGAAGAAGTAAGGGACAATGCGGAATTGCGCATCCGCGGATGGCGGGGTGCTGCGGGGGCGAAAGCTCTCGCGGTGCCCCGTTTTTTGTGAAGGGGGAGGGAAGCAAAGTCCGCTTTTACGGAAAGAATCAACTGTTTGTTTTTGTGAGAATTGAAAAGTAAATAAAAGTTACTTCACTCGCATTTTCCGAATGAAAATGGAAGCTGCTTCATTCTGAAATCCCAAATCCGCGCGAATCAACCGTTTTTCTGCGCGAAAGCGTATTGCAAAAGCGGCTTCCATTTGGTATCATAAATATTACCAGATGTGGCTGTTTAATATGGAAAGAAATCAGCCGAATCATGCTGGAAATGAAAGGACGGAAACAAATATGAAGAAACTCCTTGCTCTCCTGATGGCGCTCATGATGTGCTGCACTGCCTTTGCGTTCGCGGAGGAAGAAGCGGAAGTGCCGGCAGTTGAAATGAATGTCAGCTTCGAGGCGCAGACGGTTGCGCTGGGTGAAACGGGTCTGACGATGCAGATTCCGGCGGACTGGGCGGTTCAGGAAGTCCCCGCAGGCACGGAAAACGCCGAGAACATCCTGCTCTTCGCCGTCAACGCCGACCAGACGGTCAGCATTACGGCGCAGCTGTCCGCGATGAGCTTTGAAACGCTGCTGCAAGGCATTCAGGACGCGGGTGCGACGGAAGAAATGCTCGCTGAGCTGTATGTCAACGAAAACTATTGCCTGATGTACACCCCCGGCGACACCGTGCTGGCGCTGTACACCTTCCTTGATGACGAGACGGTTCTCGCTGTGACGTTCCAGGTCGCCAGCAAGGAAGTGGGCGACGCGCTGGAAAACATGCCGCTGGAGATCTTCGGCAGCTTGGCGGCAGCGGAGTAATTCACTTCGTTACCATGATGCAGGACGAATGAGCGTCCTGCATTTTTTGTGCGCAAAAATGAACAGGGACTTGCAGAAAAACTTGATAAATGCAACAACTTGGACGAAAATATTCAAAATACACGAGAAAAACATAAAAAAAACACAGTTTGTGCAACAAAACACTTGATTTTCTCCATACAGTGTTGCATAATAAAGCATCGACACGGTGAAGCCGGCTGGTTTGGCGTGTCGATGAACAAGAAACGCAGGCAGACGCGGCAGCGCCCCTGCCGGGAAGGTGGAGCGGATGAATTCCAAGATGCTGTTTTATATCCTCAAGCGCGTGCTGCTGGCGCTGCTGACCATCTGGATTGTCATCACGGTGACGTTCTTCGTGATGCACTCGATTCCGGGTGGACCGTTCGCAAGTGAAAAGGCAATTTCCGCGGAAGCGCAGGCGGCGCTGGAGGCCAAGTACGGACTGGACAAGCCACTGGGCGAACAGTATGTGACATATCTGCGCGACGTGGTGACGAAGCTGGACTTCGGGCCGAGCCTGAAGCAGCGCGGCCGTCAGGTCATTGACATTATTCTGGATGGCATGAAGACCTCCGCGAAGCTCGGTCTGATTGCGGCGTTCAGCGCGGCGATTGCCGGCATCGTCCTCGGCGCGCTGGCGGCGCTGCGGCGCAACACCGTGCTGGATAAGATTATCATGGTGATTACGACCGCGTTCGTGTCCATGCCGTCGTTCATTATGGGGTCATTCCTGCTGATAGTGTTCTCAGTCAAGTTAGGCTGGGTACCCGCGAACGGCGCGACGGCCGAAGGGCTGATCCTCCCGATCATCACCCTTGCGCTCTACCCGATGAGCTATATCACGCGCCTGACGCGCTCCTCCATGCTCGACGTGCTGGGGCAGGATTATATCCGCACCGCGCGCGCCAAGGGCGTTTCGGGCAAGAAAATTATCTTCGGTCACGCGCTGAAGAACTCGCTGATTCCGGTTATCACCTATTTCGGCCCGATGCTGGCGTTCATCGTCACCGGTTCGATGGTCGTCGAGCAGATTTTCGCCGTGCCGGGTATCGGCCGCCAGTTCGTATCCAGCATCACCAACCGCGACTACACCATGATTATGGGGACGACCATTTTCCTCGCCTCTTTAATCGTGATTATGAATCTGATCAGCGACCTGCTCTACAAGGTGGCTGATCCGCGCATTGATTACGAATAAGGAGGCATCTGCACCATGATGATGAACAAGAAAAAGCCCTTTAACCTGCATCTGGATGTGGATTCCTTCATGCCCGCGACGGCGGAGGAAAAGGAAGTCATCTCCCGGATGCGGCCGTCCTCGACCTTTTTCCGCGACGGCGTGAAGCGCCTGCTGAAAAACAAGGTTGCGACCATCAGCCTGATTCTGATTGTGCTGATTACGCTGTCCTCCATCATCATCCCGATGTTCTGGCCGTATTCGTATGACCAGATGCTGGGACAGACGAAGGGTCGCCCGATGGACAACAGCTACAACAACCTCGCGCCGTTCCAGTACGGCAAGACGGAACTGAAGAAAATCGACAAAGGGGAATCTGTTTTCCCGCACATCTTCGGCACGGACGCGCACGGACGCGACTACTTCATCCGCGTCGTCTACGGGACACGCATTTCTCTCGCCGTCGGATTCTTCGCCAGCATCATCGTGCTGGTGATTGGCATGATGATTGGCGCAGTCGCAGGATACTTCGGCGGCAGGGTGGACTTGTTCATCATGCGAATCGTCGATATTATCTACTCATTGCCAGATATGCTGGTCATCATCCTGCTGTCGGTCGTGCTGGGGCAGGTGCTGCATGTGGAAGGCACCATCTTAGAGAAAATCGGCTCGAACATCATCAGCATGTTCATCGTCTTTGGTCTGCTCTATTGGGTGGGCATGGCGCGCCTGATTCGCGGTCAGATTCTGTCCCTCCGCGAGCAGGAGTACGTGCTGTCGGCGCAGGCGACGGGCGCGAAGGCGCAGTGGATTATCCGCAAGCACCTTTTGCCGAACTGCATCAGCGTCGTGATTATTTCGACCGCGCTGCAAATTCCGAACGCGATTTTCACCGAAAGCTTCCTGTCCTTCCTGGGGCTGGGCGTCAACGCGCCGATGCCCTCGCTGGGTTCGCTGGCTTCTGACGCGCTCAACGGCATCTATTCCTACACCTATCGCCTGATTATCCCCGCCGTGGTCATCTGCCTCATCGTGCTGAGCCTGAACCTGTTCGGCGACGGCCTGCGCGACGCATTTGACCCGAAGCTGAATGCGTGATGAAAGGAGCTGGACAAAATGGCATTGCTGGAAGTCAATGACCTGCATACATCCTTCTTCACCGACGCGGGCGAAGTCAAGGCGGTGGATGGCGTTTCGTTCCGCCTTGACCACGGCAAGGTGCTGGGCATCGTGGGCGAAAGCGGTTCGGGCAAGAGCGTCACGGCGTATTCCGTCATGCAGATTCTTGCGCCGACGGGCAAAATCGTCAGCGGCAGCGTGAAATTCGACGGGCAGGAGCTGGTCGGCGCGGACGAGAAGCTGCTGCGCTCCGTGCGCGGCAACCGCATCTCGATTATCTTCCAAGACCCGATGACGTCCCTGAACCCGACCTACACCATCGGCCGGCAGCTGATGGAAGCGATTCTGCTGCACACCGACCGCAACCGCCATCAGGCGCGCGAACGCGCGGTGGAGATGCTGAAGCTGGTCAACGTCAACGAACCGGAAAAGCGCATGAAGCAGTACCCGTTCGAGCTGTCGGGCGGTATGCGGCAGCGCGTGATGATTGCCATGGCGCTGGCGTGCGAGCCGGACATCCTGATTGCCGACGAGCCGACGACCGCGCTGGACGTGACGATTCAGGCGCAGATTCTTGATTTGATGCGCGATTTGCAGAAGAAGATGGGCATGGCGATTATCATGATTACGCACGACTTGGGCGTTGTCGCCCAGATGTGCGACGAGGTCATCGTCATGTACGCCGGTTCCATCTGCGAACAGGGGACGGCGGATGAAATCTTCTACAACCCGCGCCACGAGTACACAAAGGGCTTGATGCGCTCCATCCCGACGGCGGAGAACAACGGACAGCGCCTGGAGCCGATTACCGGTACGCCGATTGACCTGCTGAACATGCCCAAAGGCTGCCCGTTCGCACCCCGCTGCGAGGCGGCGATGAAGATTTGCCTGAAAGAGAAGCCGGTTCGGATGCTCATCAATGACGACCATATGGCAACCTGCTGGATGAACGTCAAGAAGGGCGTTGAGGACGGCAGCATCACGGAGGAAGGAGGAGTGCCCTGTGTCTGAAGCGCAGATGCACCAGCCATTGCTGGAAGTCAAAGGACTGAAAGAATACTTTGACATCAACATGGGCTTCTTCCGCACCAAGCCGCTGAAGGCGGTCGATGATGTGTCCTTCACCATCAACAAGGGCGAAACGCTCGGTCTGGTGGGCGAATCCGGCTGCGGCAAGACGACTGTTGGGCGCACCATCCTCCAATTGTACAAGCCGACGGCGGGCGAAATCATTTACGATGGCAAGCCTGTCAAAACGAAAGCGGATTTGCAGAAATTCCGCACGAAGGCGACGATGGTGTTCCAAGATCCGTACTCCTCGCTGAACCCGCGCATGACTGTGTCGGACATCGTGGGCGAACCGCTGGATGTGCACCACCTGTATTCCTCCAAGAAGGAGCGGGAGGAGCGCATTTTGCAGCTGCTGGGCTATGTCGGGCTGAACAGCGAACATGCCTCGCGTTACGCGCACGAGTTTTCCGGCGGTCAACGGCAGCGCATCGGTATTGCCCGCGCGCTGGCGGTGAATCCGGAATTCATAGTGTGCGACGAGCCGGTGTCGGCGCTGGACGTGTCGATTCAGGCGCAGGTCATCAACATGTTTGATGATTTGCAGGATCGGCTGGGGCTGACGTACCTGTTCATTGCGCATGACCTGCTGGTTGTGCGGCACATTTCGGACAGAATCGCCGTGATGTATCTGGGTAAGATGGTGGAGCTGGCGTCGGCGGAGGAAATCTACAATCACCCGCTGCACCCGTACTCTAAGTCGCTTTTGTCCGCCGTTCCGCTGCCTGACCCGAAGGCTGCGCGCGCGAACAAGCGCATTGTCCTCTCCGGCGACATTCCAAGCCCCCTGAACGCGCCGTCGGGCTGTCCGTTCCGCACGCGCTGCCCCCACGCCACCGAAGCCTGCGCACAGTCGATGCCGCCCTTCAACGAAGTCGAGAAGGGGCACTTCGTCGCCTGCCACCGGGTGAAGGAGTTAGGGTGAGGGGAAGCGCCAGAGGCTCTGCCTCTGGACTCCGGCAGGGCTCTGCCCTGCACCCGCGAAGGGTCTTCGACCCTCTCGACACCCTTTTCGCGATTGAGTTGGTGACACTGGCATAGTGTGCCCGCGTGTTTATCCGCGCAAAAAAATTGCTTCAAGGATGCGTCAACACGCATTTTTGATACAGACAGTCTACGAAAAGCAAGGCTGTCACAGAATATTAAGGGAGGTTTTTTCATGAAGAAGCTGACTGCTCTCCTGCTCGCCATCGCAATGATGGTGACCTGCACCCTGTGCGCTGTCGCCGAAGACGGCAAGACGTACATGGCTGTCTGCATCGCGTCCGAGCCTGATACGCTTGACCCGGCGCTGAACTCCGCTGTGGACGGCGCGACGATGGTCGCTCACCTGTTCGCAGGCCTGTCCACTTGGGCGCAGACCGACGACGGCAAGCTGGAAATCCTGCCGGACTGCGCGGTGGAACTGCCGGATCCGGTGGTCAATGACGACGGCACGGTGACGTACACCTACACGCTCGTTGATGGCCTGAAGTGGTCTGACGGCAAGGATCTGACCGCGAAGGACTTCGAGTTCGCGTGGAAGCGCGCTGCTTCCTCCGAGCTGGGCGCGGACTATGGCTACATGTTTGAAGTCATCAAGGGCTACACTACGGACGGCTCCGACCCCAAGGCGGAAAACCTCGCTGTGACCGCCGTGGACAACAAGACCCTGACCGTTACCCTGAACAACCCCGTTGCCTACTGGAACGAGCTGCTCGCCTTCCCGGCGTACATGCCCGTCCGTGAGGACGTCGTCGCCAACGAAGCGTGGGCGACCGATCCTTCCACCTACATCGGCAATGGCCCGTACACCATGACCGCGTGGGAACACAACAGCAAGATCACCCTGACCAAGAACCCCTACTATCATGCGGTGGACAAGGTCACGATGGACGAGCTGGACTTCTACCTCTCCGACGACGCGAACAACATGCTGGCGAACTTCCAGAAGGGCGACTGGCAGCTGATCGACGACGTTCCCACCTCTGAAATCGCTTCCCTGAAGGAACAGTATCCGACGGAATTCGTTATTGCCGGCCAGATTGGTACCTACTATGTCTGCTGGAACATCAACGAAGAAATCCTGCCCGCTGACGTGCTCGCGAACATGACCCCCGAAGAAGCGGAAGCGGCGCGCGCAGAAGTCCGTCGGGCGATTGGCCTGCTGTTCGACCGCAACTACATCGTTGAAGAAATCGGTCAGGCGGGTCAGGTGCCTGCGTCCAGCTTCGTTCCGATGGGCATGACCGATGCGGACGGCTCTGAGTTCTACAAGAACGCGGGCCATGTGGAAGGCATCACCGGCTACTACGACGTGACCGACGATGAAGACGTCTACATGGCGAACTTCGACAAGGCGGTTGAAACCCTGAAGAAGTACTACACCTACGACGAGGCGAACGCCGTCTTCACCAACTTCCCGTCCCTGACCTACCTCTACAACACCTCCGAAGCCCACAAGGCGATTGGCGAATACCTCCAGAGCGCGGTTTCTGCGGTCGGCATCACCATGAACCTGACCAACCAGGAATGGAACACCTTCCTGAACACCCGTAAGTCCGGCGACTACTCCATTGCCCGCAATGGCTGGATTGCCGACTACAACGACCCGATCTGCTTCCTCGACATGTGGGTGACCGGCTCCGGCAACAACGACGTGCAGTTCGGCAAGGGCGCGAATGCGGATCTGAAGATCTACAACCTCGACCTGACCCCCTACGGCTATGACGTGAAGGTGGAGAATGGCACTTGGGCGGAAACCTATGATGTGCTGATTTCTACCATCAAGAGCTGCACCGACAGCGCGAACCGTTATGCCATGATGCACATCGCGGAAGATATGCTGATGGATAGCGGCTGCATCGTGCCGCTGTACTACTACACCGACATCTACATGCTCGACGACTCCGTGCAGGGCTTCTTCTCCAACCCGCTGGGCTACAAGTACTTCATGCACTGCACCATCGCCAAGTAATTCCATCCAAGTTTGGACAAATCCACGGGCGAATCGGCTTCAAAACCGGTTCGCCTTTTTTTCGTATGTTGGAAAGATGCACTTTGCCATCCTTGGCAACCGATATTTCCTGCCTTGGAAAGGTACATTCGGCGGAAAACATGCGCGAATTGACGGGAAATCTGCGTGAATGCAGGAATTTTCAGCAGGAAAAGGGCAGGGAAACGTCCAATTAATCCATTGAATGGCGGTGGCGAACAGCGCTTGCCAATGGTATACTGAAACCAGAAGGGCGATTTCTATGGGAAAAAAGCCCACGGAAGCTATCAGCAAGGAGGAAGAAGCATGAAGCGAATCGCACGATGGAGCACTATTTTCCTGCTCTTATGCAGTATCATTTGGGCGGGTACAGCATCGGCGGCCATGATTGTGGAAAACAACATGAGTGCGCTGAACACACTGAACACCATCAACAAGAACCAGACACCACAGGGCAAGGACTCGGCGCTGGAGCGGCTGGCGAAAGAAATCGGCGCTGGCATATGGGACAATACGGACTGGGATGACCCGGCGTTTCAGGAGAACATCAAGCAGTTTGGCATCACCGTGTTGAATAAGGACACGCAGCCGCCGGAGTCCTTCATCGGCGACGCGATTCTTGACCATCTGGGCGACACGGAGTTCAATGCGCCGGAAATGAACGGCAATCTGCTGGTTCTCGGCGGGCTGAACGCCAATCTGCCGTCCGGCAAAATCGACCGCCTGTATGTGCTGTCGGACGAGGACGTGCGGCTGAACATCGGCGCGGCGGCAGATGTTCAGGAGCTGATTCTGGGCGCATCGGGGAATGTGTCGCTGAACGGCGAGGGCAATGTCCGCTCCACCATCGTGGTGGACAAGCCGATGAATCTCGATATCGGGATTGCGACGAACCTCGTGAACTTGATGGATGACCCGCTGCCGACGGGCGATATTGTGCTGAATCCGGGCAAGAACGCGCTTGTGCCGGGGCAGCAGCTACATATGGGCAGCGAGCTGAAGGTGGAGAAGAAAATCAGCCTGACCGTGCGCTTCCGCCTTGTTGACCAGAGCGCCAAGGACATGCAGCTGGAAACGGCGGATTGGGACGGCGCGCTGCTGACCGAAGCGACGGTGCAGTACACGGGCGACAGCTGCCCGATGGGCGCGGTCAACATGATGGACAGCATCGAGGCGGCGTTTGCGGAGAAGTATCCGGATTTGCAGGAGCAGTATGTGCTGCTGCCGGAAATGCGCAGCGCAGACCCGTGGAGCAAGGTCTACCGCCTGAATGGCGGCGAATCCTGCTTTGCTGTGACGGAAAATTATGTCTATCTCTCCCGCGAGGGCGATGTTGTCTTCCCGCTGACGGATGACAGCACGCTGGTAGCGGAATTCCCGGTGTACGTCTACCGCTATGGCGAGCAGGACGGGCGCATCACCTACCGCGTTCGCATCAGCGGCGCACGCCCGGATTACTTCACGCCGAGCCTGACCCTGCGCAGCGGCGCCGTGGCGAGCTTCACCTTCGATAAGGAGCGCGGCGAGTGGGTGACGCAGTTCAAGCGCAGCGACTTCGGCGCGGACGAGCGTGCCCTCATTCACCTGACGGGACTGCGCGGCGAGGAGACGGCCGCATTCCTGACCGTAACAGGCCGCGAAGAAAGGCGCATCGTTACGCTGACGTGGACGGCGGACACACAGCGCACGACCATCGACGCGCAGAACGTTGTCTGGGACAGCGACCGCGCTGCCGAAGGCAACGACCTGCTGTGCCGCGCGGGTGAGCAGGTGACGGTGCAAATCGCGCCCGCAGCGGGCTATCGCGGCATCCACGCCTCCCTGAGCGACCCGTCTGTTTCCCTGAGCATCAGCGCGGCGAAAGATGCGCTTTCCTTCATCATGCCCTATGCGCCGGTGACGCTGACGCTTTATAGCGACCAGCTTTACACCGTCACGATGGACACGGCAGGCGGCGATCCGATCCGCCCCATCCAGTACACGGTGGAATCGGAAGCGTTCCAGCTGCCGATCCCGGTTCGCACGGGCTACATCTTCCTCGGCTGGACGGGCGAGGGCATCACCGAACCGCAGAAAACCATTGAAATCCCGCAGGGAAGCACGGGCGACCGCACTTACACCGCGAACTGGCAGGTGATTGAATACACCATCATTACGCTGCTGGAAGGGGGCAATGCGGGCTCGTCAGAAGTGTATTTCTACACGGTGGAGCAAACCGTAACGCTGCCGACCCCGACCCGCACGGGCTACACGTTCCTTGGCTGGACAGGCGAGGGCATCACGACGCCGCAGCCGAACGTGACCATCCCGAAGGGTTCGACGGGCGACAAGACGTATATCGAGAACTGGGAACTGACAGAATACAACATCACCATGGATTTGGACGGCGGCAGCGGTCAAGAAAAGGTGGTTTACACCATAACGGATGAGGATTTCGAGCTGCCGACCCCGACCCGCAACGGCTACGAGTTTGTCGGCTGGACGGGCGAGCGTATCACGACGCCGCAGACAAGCGTCAAAATTCCGAAGGGTTCGACGGGAAACAAGGCGTATACCGCAAACTGGAAGGTGATCAGATACACCATCACACTGGTCACGAACGGCGGCGCAGTCATAGCTTCGATACGCTACACCGTGGAGGATTCCGTCACCCTGCCCATCCCTCCCGACCGTCCGGGCTACGAATTTTCCGGCTGGGTCCTCGATGGCAGCGGTCAGTTCCCTTCAACGCCGATGATTATCCCCAAAGGCTCAACCGGCGACCGCATTTACAAGGCGGAGTGGCGTGTGGCGAGCTACACCATTACCTATGTGAGCCACGGCAAAGCATATAATTGGGTTCAATACACCATCAACAACAGCGTTTATTTCTCGGTACCGGAAGAAGACCCGTCCTACTACCTCCCGGGCTATACCTTTGTAGGTTGGAAAATCGACGGCGTAGAAGGAACGCCGCACTCCTACATGCTGCCCAAGGGCTCGTATGGCAATCGAACGGCGACCATGCTTTGGGAGCCAATTCCGTAAGCGTAAACAAGGAGAACAAGGAGGGGCTGCGCATTGGACTACCTCAGCGTAAAGGAAATAGCGGAGCTGTGGGGCGTTTCCATCCGCATGGTGAATTACTACCTGAATACCGGGCGGATTCAGGGGGCAATCCGGAAATCGGGCGGGTGGCTGATTCCGGCGAATACGCCGCATCCGGCGGATTTGCGCAAGAGCGGGCAGCGCGGGCAGGAAAAAATCCCCCCGCGGATGGCAAAGTGCTATATGCCGCTGATTTCCCGCCCGTGCGACAACGGCTTCCAAAATCTCCTGCTGACCATGAACGACGAGGAGGAACGCGACATCGCCCGCGCCCTGCACCACTATTTCCGCGATGAGCACGAGGAAGCCCGCGAAATCAGCGAGAAATACCTGACGAGCAAGTGCCCCGAAATCCGCCTGTCCGCGCTGATTACCAACACGATGGCGATGCTGCAGACGGGGGATGCCGCCAAGTGCCGCCGGAATCTCGAAATGATTCAGCGGGACGGGCAGCGCGCAAACGACGATTCGTGGCGGCTGTACAGCAGCATTACCGACGCGCTCATCAGCGTGTTCTTCCACTCAGAGAAGCTCGACTTGACCCCTATCCGCCCCGCTATCGGTATTCTTCCGCCCGGAATGCAGTATTTCGCCATGTACGCCATCGCCCACGCACTCTACATCCGGCGCGAATACGAACACGCGATGGGCATTGCCGAATCCGCCCTGCTGATGGCAGGCACGCGCTACCCCATTGACAGCATCTACCTCAACATCGTCCTGTGCATGATTTGCATGAGCCTGAAGCAGGATGAACGCGCGGAGCAGAAGTTCGATGCCGCGTGGAGCATCGCCAGCCGCGAGGGGTACATCCACCCGTTTGTGGAGCATCACGGCATTTTGCAGGGGCAGGTGGAGCGCGCGCTGCGCAAGCAGGAGCCGGAAACGTACAACAAGATTGTGCAGTCGGTCTACCGCTTCAGCCGCGGGTGGATGAAAATTCACAACCCCGTGTCGACGCTGCAGGTGACCGACGCGCTCACACCCTACGAGTTTTCGATTGCCATGCTTGCCGCGAAGGGACGCAGCAACAAGGAAATCGCCGCGCTGATGGGCGTTTCCGTCAACACGGTGAAGTCGTACATGGAGAGCATCTTTGAGAAGCTGCAAATCTCCAGCCGGAACGAAATCGACGCGTATGTGAATCGGTAATATCAACAAAAGCACGCACTCCGAATGTGGAATGCGTGTTTTTTGCATTCGGATTTTTCATTGCAGAATAATATGTGAAAATTGAGGAAAATGCTTGACAAATAGAAAAAAACGGATATGATACACACAAGGAGGTTGAAAAACATGGATTTTGCGTATTTTCTGATTGCTTTGGTTGCAATTGCAATCAACGTTGCATTTGCAATGTATGCGGGCGGCATTGCTGAGCAGAAAGGGTACAGCAAAGGGAACTGGATTGCCGTGTGCATCATCTTTGGCATCGTCGGCTACACCCTCATTGCTGCTTTGCCTGATTTGGAACTGCGTGCAACATTGGAAAATATAGAGAAAAAACTTGCAAAAGATAAAAACGACAACTATCTGCCGCGAAGTAGCAGTAGCGATAGCAATAGAAATAGCAATAGCAGTAACAGTAACAGCACAATCAAATCGCTTTCGAAAATGACGCCGTTAGCACCACTTTCAGATAGTATGGACTACTGGACATGCAAGTATTGCGGCTTAGACAACCCGAAGGAAGCGCGCTACTGCCAGCACTGCGGTGGATACAGGTGAATAAAAATCAGCCGCGACGAGCGTATTCACTCGTCGCGGCTGTGTTTATCTATGCGCTTCCTTATTCTGATACATCCGCGCGTCCGCCCGCGCCAAGGACTCCGCCAACTCATCCGTTGACGGATTAAAATGCGAACAGCCCACCGATACCGTCGGCAGAACCGGATTCTCCGCCCGCGCCGCATCCATCAGGTGCTGGAAAATCTCCGTCATGGTGTTGTATTGCGCGTTCCGCCGCGTCAGTATTACGCAGAACTCGTCGCCGCCGATGCGGAAGCACGTCCCGTAATTCCCATACGCGCGGCGGATGCAGCCGGCAATCGTCCGCAGGCAGGCGTCGCCCATCAAGTGCCCATGGCAGTCGTTGACGTCCTTGAAGCGGTCAACGTCGAACATCAGGATGGTAGCAGGAACGCGCAGGCGCGCCAGATAATGCTCGTAGCCCAAGCGGTTGACCAGCTGCGTCAGCCCGTCGGTTTGCAGTACCATGTCGCTGGAGAATTTCGACATCATCAGCGCACCGCAGCTGATGGTAATCCAGTCGATTTTGACCGTCGGCAGGAACAGCTGCACCATCAGCCCTAACAGCACGAACAGCGTCGCGAGCATCAGCTGTGTGCCGCCGGTGTACTGATAGGCGCGGCAGGCGAACCAAATCTGCACGAGGAAGAACACCATGCTGCCCCCGTAGGCGAGCATGTAGAGCACGTAGAGCAACCCGTGGAGATAGAAATTCTGCCCATCGACATAGAATATCAGCCCTGTGAACGCCGAGAGCAGCACCAGCAGCGCGTGGAAGCCCGCAAGGCACAGCAGCCTGTGTACCACTTTCCGCGGGCAGGGATGGATAACGCAGCCCGCGAACAGACCGATTAGCGGCGCAAGCGAAAGTTCGATGGTCTTGACGGCGATATGCAGCGGAATCAGCGCGGGCGGCGTGCCATCCATCTGCACGCCCGACCACTCACACAGCGCGCAAATGGCGATGGTGGCGTACAGACCGCCGCAGAGCAGGTTTCGGATCTTGGATTGGCTGATGTCGCCGCGCAGGGAGAAGAGCATAATCGCCATGGCGAAGACGCTGAGAGCAATATTTGCCGTGTATAATTCATTCATGCTGATTGTGGAGGCGGTTGACAAGCAATCGCGGCAGATAAGTTTGAAAAGGGCAAATTCCCCCTTCTTATAATAATGATACCACGAAAAAAAGAGGATGAAAAGTTGGTTACATAGGGAAAATTGCAAATGTGGCAGATTTCAACAAATGCGGGGAAATGGTTACATGGCGCGTCTCCCATCCCCACGAAAAAAGGGACTGACCGAAGCCAGTCCCTTTGATGATTATTCGTATTCGCAAACGCTTGCCCAGCGGATGAGCAGGTCGCGCTCTTCGGGCTTGCCCTTGAGGGACTGGCTCGCGGCGACGATCGGAATCCACTGCTGGACGTACTGCTTGGCGGTGTCGCTCTTCTTGCAGAAGAGGGAGAGGTACTTCTCCGCCAGCGCTTCCTTGCCTTCCAGGACGAAGAGCAGGTAGGTGCGGGCGACATCAGCGGACGCATTGCCCTGCGTGGCATGCGACCAGTCGAGGATGTACCACTGTCCGTCGGGCTTCAAGATAATGTTGGACGGGTTGAAGTCGCCGTGGCAGACCTTCTTGTGGACGTGCATACTCGCCAAGCGGGTGTGCAGCTCGTAGCGGGTGGTCGCGTCGAGGTCGGTGGCGGAAATCTTGCGCTGCATCTTCTCCGTCAGGCTGTTGAGCATCGGGCAGGTGCAGGCGTGAACCTTCATCTGAATGTCCACAAACAGGTTCAGGTACTCGTCTTCCTTTTCCGGATGCGCCGCCATCAGCGCCGCCAGCGTGTCGCCTTCAACGAACTCCGTCGTAATCGCCCACTGACCGTTCACCGTGTCAACAGCAAGGAGCTTGGGAATCGGCAGACCCGTCTCTTCCACGCGCGCCGTGTTCAGCGCTTCGTTCAGAATGTCCGCCTTGCTGTACCCTTCGGCAAACACCTTGATGGCCTTGGCGCCGTCGCGGTAAATCTTCTTATTCTCCCGCTCGGCAATCACATGCGTCAAATCCATAGGGAAACCTCCTTCTATATGGTTCATGTTTATTGGGGGGAGAGGCGCAAGGGCGCTGCCCTTGACCTGCCAAAGGGTCTGTGACCCTCTGGACTCCCTTTTCGCGATTGAGTTGGTGACGCTATCACACAACGTCCGCGTGTTTATGCGAGGATTCGCGTCTGCGGACGCGACCAGAGGGCAATGGAAACAGACGAAGTCTGCGGTCGCCCTCTGGACTGCTTCGTCCCCTCCTGCGCTTGTTGGTTGGTAAAGCGGCAGAGGAGAACGCAAAAGTCGATATTTGTCCTAAATATCTATTCGCCGCCCAAATGCGACATTCCTGCAAGCGGACAAAATTTTTTGTGCTCAAAAATGCCCGGCCCAGCAGAAGCATTCCTGCCAAGCCGGGGAGAATGGCGCATTACTCGCCGTAGTACGCCTTCAGATACATTTCCTTGATTTCGCTGATGAGCGGGTAGCGCGGGTTCGCGCCGGTGCACTGGTCGTCGAACGCCTGCTCGGACATTTCATCCAGCGTCGCGAGGAACTTCTCCTCGTCCACACCGTAGTCGCGGATCGTATTCTTGATGCCGACGCGCTCCTTCAGGGCATGGATGTTGCGAATCAGGTTCTCCACCGTCTCGTCGTCATTCGCACCCTTGAAGCCGAGGAACTCGCCGAATTCAGCGTAGCGGCGCTTCGTGTGCGGATAGGCGTACTGCGGGAAGGTGCCCATCTTCGTGGGAACTTCGGCGCTGTTGTAGCGGATGACCAGCTCAATCAGCAGCGCGTTGGCGATGCCGTGCGGCAGGTGATGGAACGCGCCCAGCTTGTGCGCCATGGAGTGGCAGACGCCGAGGAACGCGTTCGCGAACGCCATGCCAGCCATCGTGGCGGCGTTGCCCATCTTTTCGCGGGCAACCGGCTCGTTCTGACCGTTGTCGTAGCACGCGGGCAGATACTCGAAAATCAGCTGAGCCGCCTGCTTCGCCAGACCGTCGGTGAAGTCTGTCGCCATCATGGAGGCGTAGGCTTCCAGCGCGTGGGTCAGCGCGTCGATACCGGAGGCGGAGGTCAAGCCCTTCGGCGCGGACATCATCATGTCAGCGTCCACAATCGCCATCTTCGGCAGCAGCTCGTAGTCCGCCAGCGGGTACTTCACGCCGGTGTCCTGATCGGTAATGACGGCAAACGGGGTGACTTCGGAGCCCGTGCCAGCAGAGGTCGGGATGGCGATGAAGTACGCCTTTTCGCCCATCTTCGGGAAGGTGTACACGCGCTTGCGGATATCCATGAAGCGCATCGCCATGTCGAGGAAGTCCACTTCCGGATGCTCGTACATGACCCACATAATCTTGCCGGCGTCCATTGCGGAACCGCCGCCGATGGCGATAATGCAGTCCGGCTGGAAGGAGGTCATGGCCTTTGCGCCTTCCTTCGCGCAGGCGAGGGACGGGTCGGGCGCAACATCGTAGAACGTGGTGTGGACGATGCCCAGCTCATCCAGCTTGTCGGTAATCGCCTTGGTGAAGCCGGATTTGAACAGGAACGCGTCGGTGACGATGAAGCAGCGCTTCTTGCCCATAACTGCCTTGAGTTCATTCAGGGCGACAGGCAGGCAGCCCTTCTTGAGGTAGACCTTTTCAGGCGCACGGAACCACAGCATATTCTCCCTCCGGATGGCAACAGTCTTGACATTCAGCAGGTGCTTGACGCCGACGTTCTCGGAGACGGAGTTGCCGCCCCAAGAGCCGCAGCCCAGCGTCAGCGACGGACGCAGCATGAAGTTGTACAGGTCGCCGATGCCGCCCTGAGAGGAAGGCGTGTTGACGAGGATACGGCAGGTCTTCATGCGCGCGGCGAAGCGGTCAATCAAATCCTTGCGGGTGACGGCGTTCAGGTAGATAGAAGAGGTGTGGCCGTAGCCGCCGTCAGCAATCAGGTGTTCCGCCTTGTCGAACGCATCGTCGATGTCCTTGGCGCGGTACATCGCCAGCACGGGAGAGAGCTTCTCATGCGCGAACTCTTCAGAAATATCCACGGATTCGACTTCACCAATCAGCACCTTGGCGGTTTCCGGCACGTCCACGCCCGCGAGCTTGGCGATGGTGTGCGCCTTCTGACCGACAATCTTGGCATTCAGCGCGCCGTTGATGATGATGGTCTTGCGCACCTTGTCCAGCTCTTCGCCTTCGAGGAAGTACGCGCCGCGCTTGGCGAACTCCGCCTTCACCGCGTCGTAGATGCTGTCCAGTACGATGGTGGACTGCTCGGACGCGCAGATCATGCCGTTGTCGAACGTCTTGGAGTGCAGGATGGAGTTGACGGCCACCTTCACGTCAGCGGATTCGTCGATAATCGCGGGCGTGTTGCCAGCACCGACGCCCAGCGCAGGCTTGCCGGAGGAGAACGCCGCCTTGACCATGCCGGGGCCGCCGGTGGCGAGGATGATGTCGGCTTCCTTCATCGCCATGTTGGTCAGCTCCAGCGAGGGAACATCGACCCACGAGATGATGTCTTCGGGCGCGCCGGCAGCCACAGCGGCTTCCAGCACAACCTTCGCGGCGGCGATGGTGGACTTCTTCGCGCGCGGATGGGGAGAGATGATGATGCCGTTGCGGGTCTTGAGGCAAATCAGCGTCTTGAAAATGGCGGTAGACGTGGGGTTGGTGGTCGGGATGACCGCCGCGACAACGCCGATAGGTTCTGCAACCTTCATCATGCCGAATGCTTCGTCGCGCTCCAGCACGCCGACGGTCTGCGTGTCCTTGTAGGCGTTGTAGATGTATTCAGCGGCGTAGTGGTTCTTGATGACCTTATCTTCCACCACGCCCATGCCGGTTTCTTCCACCGCCATCTTCGCCAGCGGGATGCGCATGTTGTTCGCGGCGAGGGCAGCTGCCTTGAAAATCTTGTCCACCTGCTCCTGCGTGTAGGTCGCATAGACCTTCTGTGCCGCGCGTACGCGGGCGAGGGCCGCCTCGAAGCTCTCCACGCTATCGACGATCGGATACTCTTTCGCCATGATACTCTCTCCTTATGCTTCATCCGTCCTGCGGGGATGCGCCCGCGAACGGGGAATGTCGGTGTTTGTCGGGGTGACGAGAACAGTGTAGCAGATTGTTAAGCGCTTGTCAAGTGGCTGACACGATTTTAACGATATTTTTTTCACAATTTAATACGTTTTCGGAACGAGATGAATGAAATGGCGGATAGATGGGCGAAGGGGGCAAGAACGCGGATTCGCTATTTGGGGAGCGTCAGAGCAGCGTCCCCGCGCCGCAATCAGGCGGAGGAAGTTCGTGCGGCATAAGCCATCATCATATAAATAGGTAGCAATTCAGGCACTGCATCATCCCCCCGAAAAAAATCCGAGAAAATTTATGCAGACATATTGCATTTTTATTCATCTTGGTGTATAATCCATCTTGTCCGGCAGACGGACACAAAAATGATGAAAATCAGGATGAAGATAAAGGAGTCGATTGTTATGGCGAAGATGCGCGTATTGCTGGCTTATTCCGGTGGTCTGGATACCTCGATTATCGTGCCGTGGCTGAAGGAAAATTATGACTGCGACGTGGTCTGCGTTGCGGGCGACGTCGGGCAGGGCGAAGAGCTGGAGCCCCTCCACGAAAAGGCGAAGAAGTGCGGCGCGGAAAAGCTGTACATCGAAGACCTGCGCAAGGAGTTCGTCGAGGACTTCATTTGGCCGACGCTCAAGGCGGGCGCGGTCTACGAGGGCAAGTACCTGCTGGGCACGTCCTTCGCACGGCCGCTGATTGCCAAGCGCCTCGTCGAAATCGCTCACAAGGAGAACTGCACTGCCATCTGCCACGGCTGCACCGGCAAGGGCAACGACCAAGTCCGCTTCGAGCTGACCATCAAGGCGTTCGACCCGAACATGCAGATTATCGCACCGTGGCGTATCTGGGATATCAAGACCCGCGAGGAGGAAATTGACTACGCCGAAAAGCGCGGCATCCCCGTCCCAGTGAAGAAGGATCGCCCGTATTCGATGGACCGCAACATCTGGCACATCAGCCACGAGGGCGCGGATTTGGAAGATCCGTGGAACGAGCCGCCGGAAGACCTGCTGCTGACGATGGTCACGCCCGAAAAGGCGCCTGATCAGCCCGAATACGTCACGGTGGACTTCGAGAAGGGCGTGCCGGTCGCCATCAACGGCGAAAAGCTGGACGCGGTGGATTTGCTGACGAAGGCGAACGAAATCGCGGGTCGCAACGGTGTCGGCTGCGCGGATTTGGTGGAGAACCGTCTGGTGGGCATGAAGTCCCGCGGCGTGTACGAAACCCCCGGCGGAACGATGCTCTACGCCGCGCACGGCATCCTCGAATCCATCACGCTTGACCGCGCCACCAGCCACTACAAGGAGCTGGTCGCGAGCAAGTTCGCGGAGCTGGTGTACGACGGCATGTGGTATACGCCCCTGCGCGAGGCGCTCTCCGCGTTTGTGGACAGCACGCAGCAGGCGGTCAACGGCACGGTGAAGCTGAAGCTGTACAAGGGCAACTGCATCAATGCGGGTGTGAAGTCGCCGAACAGCCTGTACATGGAGGAAATCGCTACATTCGGCGACAGCCACGACCTGTACAGCCACAAGGATTCTGCGGGCTTCATCAACCTGCTCGGTCTGCCGCTGAAGGTCAAGGCGATGGTGGAGCAGAAGAATAAGAAGTAATTCAAAGCAACACCGCACAACTCGGCGGCTGACCGCCTCCTTTGTGAAAATGTGATAACTGGGGTGTCCAGCAAGTCCTGCACTGAATTCGGGAGTAGAGCCCTAAATAGTATAAACGCGCTCGTCGGAAGGTCGGCGGGCGCGTTTTCTGTGCGAATTTGAAATTTGGAGGGGGGATTTGAGGCAGCTGATTTCAGAAAAAACCGATTTCCTGAAGGGTGGTTACATGCCGACACGAAAGTCGTTGTGAAGATACACAACAATTTACCATGCTTTTGTTAGAAATGTCAGAAATATATAATTCTTCAAGAAAACACTTGACTTTTTTCGAGGGGAGGGTAAAGAAGAAAGAAATCGCGAGGGAAAGGAGGAACGGACAGTGATTTGCTATCCACAATCGCATGGCTGGGAAAATTGCTGGATAGCCGTAGAGAAAAGAAAAGAGCACAGCCGAAGCGATAAAATGGACAAACTGGAAAAGGAGAGAATACGATGAGCGTCATTAGTTTTTTGCTGCTGGTTGTTAGTTTGGCGGCCAATTGGAGAGTTTATCAGAAGATGGGCAGACAAGGCTGGGAAGGAATTATTCCGTTCTATAATATCTACGTTCAGTTTGAAGTGCTGTATGGTCAGGGGGCGAAAATGTTCCTGCTGCTGATTCCGTTTTATGGCATCTACATTGCTATCAAAGCAGCCATCGATCTTGCGCACGCATTCAACCAAAGCACGGGTTTCGGTTGGGGATTGGTGCTGCTGAACACCGTATTTGTCTGCATTCTTGGCTTTGGCAAGGCGGAATACATGGATGGCTCGCATGCTGTCACAAGTGACGATGCGATTAGCAGAACACTTGACAGTATTGCGAATGAGAAGAAATAATAACGCGGAAGGCATGCAATGTCCGATGATACATATCCTTTGGACTGGTAACTAAAACACTGTCCGCCTCCCATTCACGGAGGCGGATTTTTCATATCCATGCACATAAAAACGAGCCACCTTCTCACGAAACTGGCTCATCACTGTGAAATGACTCAAAAACTAATACAATTCCCGGCTATCGTTTTGCAATAACCCTTTCGTTTTACATTGGGTGCATTTGGGTGCAAACTGAGGCGCGGTGGGTGCAGCACCGGACTGTCGTTTGATCTTTAATTGTCAAGTCAAGTGCAACAGGTGGTTGAAGAAAACTTCAAAGGGAAATCTCCAGCCGAGGTATTTACGGGGACGAAGATTGATCTTGCTGGTATGCTGCCTTTATACAGACTCAATATGTCAGCGATGCCCTTGGGATACAGGTCAAGTACATTACAGACATAGAGAAGATCCGGGCCTGCGTCGTGATATCCATGCCGGTCATCTCGATCAACGAGCAGGTGGCGGATTTGGGCGGGGTCCTAAAGCCTGCCAGGGTGGAAAAGCTGCTGTGCAAATCAGAGCATGACATTTGCAGCGGATAGCGTTCATCTACGTCCATAACGCCTGCCGCAGCCAGATGGCGGAAGACCTGAAGCGGCACCCGGCGTTGGACGTGTTCGAGAGCTGCTCCGTATGGACGGAGCGGAGGATCGCATCAACCTGGACACTGTTCGGCTGATGAAGGCACTGTACGGCTTTCAGGAAAAAGAAACTGCGCGTACCGGGTTTGGTACGCGCAGGCCTGATCGTTACATTTTGTTGACGCCGCCCTCGGTCACGCCGTTTTCGTTATAGGCGTCAATGGCATAATAGTAGGTTTCCCCAGCATTCAGCGTCGTGATGAAGGCTTCTTCGCTGCCATACACCTGGTAGCTGGCATAAAGTTTGTCGGGCGCAATGCCGAAACGCACGTTGTAGCCCGTGGCGCCCTCCGCCTTGTCCCAGGTCAGGCGGCAGGTCATGGGATCCTCCATAACGGCATGGCCGCCTGCGACCCGCTGAGGTTTTTCGCCATTGCCGATGCCAAATACGCGCAGACCGGAAATGCTCACGGGGCTGTTGTAGGGCGTCTCCTCACAGGTGATGCGCACAAATCGCAGCTGCGTGTCCTGAGCCAGCACATGGTAGGGATGGCTGCGGTCGTCCTCCGTCGTCCGGGCATCCACCAGCGTTGTCCAGTTCTCGCCATCGAGGCTGCCTTCCAGCAGGTAGCGGGTGCGCAGTTGCTTGCCAGAGTCCACATAGCGCCCGCCCACTGCGCCGGGCAGACCGCACGCCTCAGGCGGCATCTGCATGACTGGGATGCCCTCTTCCGCGAAGTTAATCTGAATCCCATGCACGCTGCACGGTTCGCCCAGATCCAGATTCAGCCATTCGCCTTTGCTTCCCCTGGCTGTCCACCAGGTCTTGATGCTTTCATCCACAGACAGCTGGGCAGGATGCCCCTCCGCAAAGGATGACGCTTCCACCGGCTTGCGGTAGGAAAGCAGCATGTGGCGGGGCTTGATCGACCAGGGATCAAATTTACCTTGGGGAATTTCCAACGGATAATCGGCGAAATTCTGATTGCAGAACAGCAGACCATCCTGATCCACGCCTGCGGGAAACAGGCCGACGCGGCGTTCAAAATCAGCGTTGACGCTGATGCCCATGCTGGCCACATGCCACAAATTTCCGTAACGATCCTCCATGGTGCTGCCATGGCCTGCGGCAGTGATGAATCCGCTCAGACGGGAGCTGAAGGGGGAATTCACGCCGAAGGTGAAGGGACCCAGCGGCGCATCACCCACCACATAGCCGTTACTGTAAATGGACTCTTCCGTGGCTGGCGCGCTATACTGCAGGTAATACCGACCGTTCAGCTTGCTCATGTAGGGGCCTTCCATGAACGGGTCGCCGCTGCCAAAAAAGATGTCGTACAGCGTCTGCTCAAGCTCAGGACGATCCTTTTTCTTTTTGCCTGGGAAGTTGAAACGCTCAAAGCCATGGCTATTCTTGTCCCCATAGATGAGGGATTTGCGTTCGCCGATGGGCGTCATGGTGGCGGGATCCAGCTCGGTGCCATAGATGGGACGGTCGTTGGCACTGCCCCAGTACAGGTACACCCGGCCGTCATCATCCGAGAAAATCGCCGGATCCCAAAAATCAAAGGGTGCGCTGACCTTCTCAAACTGGTCGGACAGAGGATCCTTCGTCCGCCAGATGGTGCTGGATTCGCCCTTGCTGGACGCGCAGAAATACAGATAGTCGCCGATCTGCCTTGCGTCCGGAGCATACAGGTACATATCCAGATTGCGGTTCTCATGCCACTGCCAGCTGGCAAGATCGTTGGAATAGTAGAAGCCTGCGCTCATGCTGGCGAACAGGTAATAGGTGCCCTTGAAGAGAACCAGCGTAGGATCGGCAGCTTCCCGGTGGGCGGCTTTGCCGTAGTGCTGGAATTTGTACGCCAAATCAAGCGGATTGCAGTATTCCATAAGCAAGTTCCTTTCTGAAAAACCAGGCTACACGCAGTTTGAATCCGCGTGTAGCCTGCTGGGTGATGTGCTGTATTTTACCGAATCACATCCGCAAAATACACGTTGTTGCCTTAATTCCCGGCACGAGCCGCAAAGCGCTCGTAAGCGGCCTGCTTGATGTTCAGGTACTCTTGCAGGCCCAGTTCCTGCAGCTTCTGCTGATAAGCCTTGAAGGATTCGGGAGTCAGCTCGGCACGGCCCATGATGAAGTTGACAATCATGGGATGCGCATAGTCCTGCATATTGGTGTTGATGCGGTTAACCTTTTCCTGCTCCTCAGCAGTGAAGGACACCACATAGGGATACACGCTTGCACCGCCATACTTGGTCCACACTTCATCGCCCAGCACGTTGGGGTCGATGCCCTGCTCATTCAGCTCGCAGGTACGGGTGGCGTAATTCACCACGATGCCGGGCAGACGGTTCTGGGAAAACTCATACTGACCCAGATCCTCGGCCTCGTTCATTTCCTTGGTCCACAGAATGGAACCATTCTCGCGGGCGCCGTGCGTAATGCCCTTGTCCAGGTATTCAGCCAGCTCGGCAGCACCCTGTTCCTCGCTCAGACCCATGCTGCGGGTGGCGGCGCCTTCGTCGGTGTAGAACCAGTCGATAGCCGTCAGGATGCGGGTCAGCTTCTCCTTGCTGCAGGCGGTGGAAATCGCCCAGCCGGAGTTGCTGGTGGCACGGGTCGCAGCCAGATAGACAGGGGCGGGGGTTTCGATGCCATGCTCGGTATCAATGGGGGAGGCCAGCGGCATCACGTCCATCAGCAGGCCGTATTCCGGCAGGGACATAGCATCGCCCAACTGCTGCACCAGACCGAACCAGATGCCCGCAGAGCCGCCGTAGGTCAGGGCAGTGTTGGGCAGGTAGAACAGATCCTGGGAACGGCCGGCGAAGTCGGCATAGATGTAGCCCTTCGCGTACCATTCCTTCATCTTGACCAGGTAATTATAGAAGTTGTCCTCCGCAATACCGTAGCCCACGGAGCCGTCTTCCTTCAGGTAATCGGTGCCGCCGATGCCGAAGCCGCTGATCAGCTCGCCCGTGGAAAAGTAGCCGGTCGCAGGCAGGATGAGGCAGGCATAGTCCGGTAAGCCAGCAGCAGTGAAGTACTGCTTCATCAGCTCCAACATGTACTCCCAGTCGGCGATGGTGGTGGGCTCTTCGCTGCCGCTGGGGAAGGCTACGTTGCCGCCGGTCATGGTCTCCAGAATGTCACGGCGATACACCAGACCGCCCCACTGCTTGGGATGATCCTGGATGGTGGCTGCCAGGTAGATGCGGCCGCTGTCGTCAAACAGCGCGGATTTCACATCAGGGTTAGCGTCCAGCCATGCCTTGTAGTTGGGCATGCAATCATCCAGATACGGGGTCAGATCATAGATCACGCCGTCGTCGCACAGGGTGCCCAGGTTCTCGGTGTTGAAGCCCATATCCATGATATCGGTGTAGTCGCCGGTACCAAGCATCAGGGACATCTGATCGGCTTCGCTGCCCTGGGGCGGAATCTGCCAGTCGATTTCGATGTTGAACATATCCTGCCAGTAATGGGTCACTGCGCTGTTACGATAGTCCTCTTCGGGATTGGGCACGTCGTCGCCCTGCTGGAACACGGTGTAGGTCAGCTTCTTGTCGTTGTCAGCTAGTGCCGCAACTTGTACAAGGCTCAGCAGCATGATGGCAGCCAGGAACACGGAAACAATTTTTCTCATGGGAACCTCCTTATTATTCAGCGTGATGTCTTCACGCTTTAGAATCTTAATCAGCCCTTGACGCCGCCAAGGGTAATGCCCGTCACAAAGTACCGCTGCGCAAAGGGATAGGCCACCAGAATCGGCAGCGTACCCACGATGGTCACGGCATACTTCACCAGGTTGCCGGTCATGTTGACCACATGGTTGGCTTCGCTGGAGGAAGTCAGCAGCTTGGACACGTCGTTCTGGATCAGCAGCGAGCGCATGATCAGCTGCAGGGGCCACTTTTCACGGACACGGGGCAGGTAAATGGACGCGGGATACCAGCTGTTCCACTGGCCGATCACCGAAAACATGATGATGACTACCAGCGTGGGCTTGACCAGCGGCAGCAGAATCTGGAACAGGATGCGGACGGGGCCCGCGCCGTCCAGCTTGGCCGATTCCTCGTAGGCGCCGGGCAGCTGCTCAAAGGCGGACTTCATCACAATGATGTAGTATGCGTTCATCAGCGCGGGCACGATGATTGCCCAGCGGGTATTGATGAAGCCCAAGCTGCGGATGACCATGTAGGTGGGGATCAGGCCGCCGCTGAAGATCATGGTGAACATGATGAACACGGTGAGCGGGCGGGCCAGCTTGAAATTCTTGCGGCTCACCAGGAAGCCGGCGATGGCCGTCAGGAAGGTGCCTGCCGCGGCGTTGGTCACAACATACAGCAGGGTATTGCCATAGCCCTCGATGATGGCGGAATTGCTCAGCACAATACGGTATCCTTCCAGCGTCGGCCTGCCCAGAGGCGCAAAGAGGATGCCGGAGGAAGCCATCAGCAGCCGAGGATCACTGACGGAGGCCATCAGGACATGCCACAGGGGCATCAGACACAGAAAGCCAAAGACGATCAGCACGCCGTAATTGAAGATGCAGAAGATGATTCTGGATTTGCTTGTACGCTCAATCATATTGACACCTCCTTAAAGCACCGAGGTATCGGTGTATTTCTTGCTGAGATAATTCGCCGCCAGCAGCAATACGGTGTTGATTACGGAGTTGAACAGGCCCACGGCGGTGGAATAGCCGTACTGCGACTTTTCAATACCCAGACGCTGGACGGGGGTGCTGATGACGTCGGCGGTGGAATAGATGCTGGGGTTATACAGCAGCAGGATCTTCTCGAAGCCCACGCTCAGCAGGGAGCCGCAGCGAAGGATCAGCATGGTCACGATCGTCGGCATGATGCAGGGAATGGTGATGCTCCACACGCGGCGCAGACGGTTGGCGCCATCAATGGCGGCTGCCTCGTGCATCTCCTGGCTGACGGAGGTGATCGCCGCCACAAAGATGATGGACGAATAGCCCAGGTTCTGCCACAGGTCGGACAGCAGGTTGATGGCCCAGAAGTAATTGGGGTTCGTCAGCAGGTTTTCTTTGGGCCGCCCCGTGAGCGCGCAAAAGATATTGGTCACCACGCCGTTGGAGGCGCAGAACTCAATCACCAGGCCGCAGATCACCACCAGGGAAATGAAATAGGGCATGTAGCTGATGGTCTGGATCGCCTTTTTGAAGCGCTTGCAGCCGATTTCGTTCAGCTGAAGGGCGAAGATGATGGCCATCGGGTAGGCAATGACCAGACCCAGCAGGCTGATGACCAGCGTGTTGCGCAGAATCGACGCGAAGCTGGGATTGGTGAAGAAGTCCACGAAGTTGTCAAAGCTTACCCACTGGCTGCCCAGGATACCGCGCTGCGGCTTGAAATCCTGGAACGCGATCACTAACCCGGCCATGGGTGCGTAATTGAAGATCAGGAAGAAGGCGATGATCGGGATGGACAAGAGGTACAGCCCCTTGTTCATGGCGATATCATGACGCCAACCGGTTTTCCTGACCATTGCCTGCACATCGTCAGTCTTTGCTTGCATGACTCTCGTCCTTTCTGTACTGGGACATTATTCATCTCAGGAAATCGACTGCAATTTCTATACTTAATTTATCCTTTTCTGTCCGTCAACTATATTACAATCAACGGAATTTTATCATATATTTCGTATTTTCAGCCATCCTTTGGTGACGCACCGCGCCGCGTCGTCGCAATCGGCGTCGATACCGCCCGCCGTGATTTTCCAGCTCCAGTAGAACCAGCCGAGACACTCGCTGAAGCCGTCTTGGAACAGTTCAGCCAGGGTACAATACAGCTCGTCCTTTTCCGATGGGGTCATCTCGCGCAGGCCGTCGGCTGTGTTCTGGACATTCCACTCGCCCACGATCAGCGGGATCCGCCGCCCTGCCGCCCGCAAGCGCTTCCCGAGGGACAGCAGATAGTCACGGTACACGTCCAGGTTCCGCTGCGTGAAGAGCATCCGGTCAGGCGTCATCAGGTAATGATGCGTATCCAGGCATACGCCTTCCATGCCTTCGTTCAGGAGAAAGTCATCCCAGATATCCAGTTCAAAGGCATCGCAGAATACAATGCGCTTGTCCGCTGCCATATGCCTGCGCATCCGTGCATACGCGTCCTGGTAGAACTGCTTGAGAAACGCCAGCGAGTAGTTGGCGTTCCCTTCAGCCAGCTCCGGCTCCGCCGGGGTGTAGTAGCGGATGAATTCCTGAATGTTCAGGTACGCACCCGAGGGCGTATCGCTGCACATCGGTTCGTTCAGCGCCTCGATTCCCCAGAGTGCCTCCCGCTGGCCGTAGCGCTTGGCAAGCCGCTCCAGCACCCGCAAGGTGCAATCCACGCATTCTTCTCTGGTCGACCAGAGGCAGATGCCGCTGATGCCCGAGTTGTCCGTACCGTTGTGTCCGCCGGGCACCGTGTGCAGGTCGATCAGAATTTTCAGCTGAAATTCTTCCGCCCATTCAAACGCTCTATCCAGATATTCATAGCAGTGAATGTACGGCCCAATATCCTCAAAGATGAAGAACGGCACCGGAATCCGCACCGCGTTGAATCCGTGATCGGCAATCTCCGCAAAATCACGGCGCTGAATGAAGGTATCCCGGAAGGTTTTCAGCCGTTTCCTGGCCCGATCTTCACCCAGATCATGGCAGAAATAGGTTTCATCCGCCGCTGTGGTGCCGTCAAACAGAGATGGCGTCATCCATTTTTCCAATACCAGCCAACCACCAAGGTTCACGCCCTGCAGCATCATGTCCCCTCCTTCTCTTCGTGGGTCGAGCGATGATGACATGCTGAATTTGTCCGTTGCAGCTTCCCTGCACTATCCATATCATATCGCACAACAGACCGATTTGATATATGAAGCATCGGTTTTTTGTCATATTCTTCTGATTTTCGACCTGCTTTTTCATGTCTACGCGTTGAATCAGGCGATGATCCATGCTATAATGAAGCCATCATCCAGGGTAAAAGAAAGAGGGTATCCGCATGATTGAGTATAATCATTATATTTATATGGCGGAAGGCTTGCGATCCTGCCTGTATGTCTGCATGGCGGACGGCACACAGGCTGAGGTAATCAACCGCACGCTGATGGATGATGCGCCCGTTCTCCCCGACGATCTGCTCAAGCAGCTGAAGCAGATGGTGCCGCCGCAAGGAATCCGCACGGCGCTGGTTAACGGACGGTATACCTATTCCGTCTTCCGCACACCGGAGCGTATCCTGCTGATGGGGCCGAATATCGTTATCAACCATCGGCCCTATCGGTATACCATCCAT
>OLPV01000697.1_pt1 | contig 27605 bp, 26 predicted proteins | sample 1671961 | NCBI WGS metagenome assembly OLPV01 (sample SAMEA3136630, study PRJEB25190) | human gut metagenome | biome: human gut; feature: human-associated habitat; material: faeces | place: Austria | collected 2013
CGCGCTTCAACGAAGAGGGCGAGTGCATTGGCCTGACCTACGCGTCCCCGAAGTACCTGCACCGTACCATCCAGATTCTGGTAAGAGAGGGCATGCCGCTGGAGGATGCCTTACAGCTTCTGACCAGCACTCCGGCCGTACTCCTTGGCAAAGAAGGAATCAAGGGCTGTGTAGCGGAAGGCGCAGACGCAGACCTTCTGATACTGGATGAGAATCTCAACATCAACAGCCTGTTTGCCCGCGGCAAGGTCGCTGTGTGGGAGCAGGAAGTGAAGATGAAGGGCAGATTCGAGCAGTAAGGAAAAACATACAGGAGAAGGACTGTGACTGACTTATACTTTTTTATACTGACTGCCATCAACCTGTTCGTCCTGATTTTTATGTGCGGTCTGGTGAAGTTAAGCGAAACCCTGAATCCCAAACAGGCAAAAGGGTTTCTTGCCACGTTTATTCTGATTGGTGGAATCTCCATTCTGGAGATGATTTCCGTGCTGGTGGATGACGGACCGGGTTGCTGAGCCAGAAGAGCTACTTAAACCGGACTCTGAATCTGCGTCCGGAGGACCGGATGCTGATTGTGCTGGATCTGGACGATTTTAAGTACATCAACGATACGTACGGCCATTTGGCTGGAGACCGGTGCCTGAGGGAAATTGCCGGATGCCTGAAAAAAGCCTATAGCCGTTATGGAAACTGTTACCGCATTGGAGGAGATGAATTCTGTGTTCCTTTGCGGGAACCGGAAAAGGAAGAACTCTGCAAAGAGAAATTCTTCTGGGTGATGGAGAAACGCAGAAAGGTGGTTTCCATTCTGCCGTTTGTCTCCTATGGCAGTGCGGAGCTTCTTGAGCAGGAGAGTATCCGCGACACCAAGGCGAGAGCAGACCAGAAAATGTATGAGGATAAAAAGGAACACAAGGAGAGAAAGGGCAGATGATGAACAGTCCCATTATCGAGTTTGATGTGCACGGAATGCGCACGGAAGATGCGGTTGCGGCTATTCAGAAAAAGGTGGATCAGGCCGGAACTGCCGTCTACAAGATCCGGGTGATCCACGGATACAATGGCGGTACCCGGATCCGCTCAGCTATCCGGGAAGAGTTCAGTTATGGACGGGAACCGAAGGTAAAGCGCATCACAATGGGCGCAAATGAGGGGATTACGGAACTGATTTTGCGGGAATTATAAAAGAGAATGAACGTGGTGGTTGTGGAATGAAATTCATTTCGCAGCCGCCACGTTTTTCATTTTCGTCATTTTTACCAATAAAAATCAGGGGGAAAACGAGAGGTAAAAATCATACAGAAACCTTGTGTACTTGTCGACAAGTGCACAAATGGAGGAGAGAAAGATGGAGGAAGAGAAACAGTTGTCAAAATAATAACGAAATAAAAAGCAATTTGGGAGGTCTAATCCGGGTTTTTACAGACAAAAAGTATGTTTGCATCGACATGTTTGCATTGTCTTGATGCAGCAAGTATTGGTATTGGTTTAGCGAATTTTGGAGGTGTTTCTATGCTTTTTTCTGTTTCTGCTGGCGATGATCCCGATCCTCTGGCTGGTGATCGCACTGAGTGTTTTGAAGATGCCAGGGCACAAAGCCTGTTTCCTTGCGTGGATCCTGACAGCACTGTTATCCATGTTCTGCTGGAAATTTCCGGCAGGGAATATGGCAACGGCAACGCTGGAAGGTGTGCTGAATGCATTATGGCCGATCTGCCTGGTCATCATTGCAGCGCTCTTTACTTACAATCTAATCTTAAAGACCGGTGCAATGGAAGAGATCAAAAAGATGCTGGCCAGTGTATCGACCGATAAGCGCGTGCTGCTTCTTTTAATTGGCTGGGGCTTTGGAAACTTTATGGAAGGTATGGCGGGCTTTGGAATCGCGGTTGCGATTCCGGCATCTATGCTGGCTGGTATCGGCGCGGGAGCCATCGGAGCAGTCGGATCAGAAAGCTTCACATGATGGATGTGCCGGAAGAGTACGGCGGACTTGGCCTGGATCATATGGATCAGGCAGCCATCGTAGAGCAGATCGCCTGGGCGGATGCCGGTGTGGCAGTTACTTTAAACGGTAACGGACTGGCTTTAAAACCAGTACTTCTGGCAGGCAATGAAGAGCAGAAACAGAAATGCTGCGATATCATCATCAACGGAGGTTTTGGTTCTTTCGCACTGACCGAGCCGAACGCGGGATGTGACGCGGGAGCAGGAAAAACTACCGCAGTCCGCGAGGGCGATGAGTATGTATTAAATGGAAGAAAGTGCTTTATCACCAACGCCAGCGTGGCAGATTTCTTTGTAGTGACTGCCATGACCGCAAAGGATCAGGGAACCAAAGGCATTTCCGCTTTTCTGGTATATAAAGGAACCCCGGGCTTAAGCGTCGGCAACCATGAGAACAAGATGGGTATCCGCTGCTCTACCACCAGTGATGTGATTCTGGAGGATGTGAGAATTCCGGCAGAGAACCGTCTGGGTGAGGAGGGAACCGGATTCATTACCGCTATGAAGACTCTGGATCTGGCACGTACCTGGTGCGCAGTCATCGGTGTCGGCGTAGCACAGAGATGTATCGATGAGGCAGTGGCTTATTCCAAACAGAGAGTACAGTTTGGAAAGCCGATCTGCAAGAATCAGGCAATCCAGTTCAAGATTGCGGACATGGAGATCCGTACCGAGGCTTCCAGACAGCTGATCGCGCACTCCATCCGTCTGGCAGACATGGGACTTCCGTTCAGCAAAGAGTCAGCAGCAGCCAAATGCTTCGCAGGTGATTCTGTGATGCAGACCGCTATCGATGCCGTACAGATTCTGGGCGGTTACGGTTACAGCCGTGAGTATCCGGTAGAAAAACTCATGCGCGACGCGAAGATCTTCCAGATCTTTGAGGGAACCAATGAGATTCAGCGTATGGTAGTCGGCAGAGCCGTGATTGGAAAGTAAGACAGGAAAGACATAGCCTGGGAACCGGATTTGTATCCAGCGTGATCGAGGTAGAGTCGCAGGAGGAAGGCCTTGTGGCAAAGCAGGAGACTGAGGAAGGCTACATCCGCTACAGCGTGGCACAGCCGGCACTCCTTCCTCATCAACATACTCCATAATGTCACCGTAGTCGGCATTAAGGGTTTTGCATATCTTCCCAAGGACGGTGAGCGTGACCTTCTCGTCCCGGCGTAATTTTGTCATTGTATTCGGCGCAACGCCGGAGGCTTTCCTCAAATCAGCCTTGCTCATCTTTTTGTCAACCAGTAACTTCCACAAACGATTATATGAAACAGCCATATTTGCCTCCTTTTTGTTATAAGGGAATCATACACCAAAAATAAAATCCAAACCTTTTCAGACGGCATTTATTGTAATTCCTATGCTTTTCCTGAAAGGTTTGGATTTTATTTAAGTTTTGATAACTCAAAAAATCTCAAATTTAAGATTTACTGCGACACACATTTGCCACACGTTGCTTTGAGGCAGGAATCCCACCGAAGACGGTACAATCATATCTTGGACACGCTTCTTTACAAATGACTATGGATCTATATACAAGTGCATTAGATAAGAAAAAGGTTGATGATATGAAATTACTGGAAGATACTATTGGATTAGAGAAAACCAATTCTTCATCAGCAACCAAAAAAATCATTCAATTTGGTGCTTGAAAAATGGGGTATATATGGGGTATTATATAAAATATTTGGTGTATAAAATCTTGGAAAGTATCGAAAAATCAACATTTTGAGAGATGAAAAGAGTATGGCTTTTGATAATTATTATGTATACCAGTCGGCTGCATATGAATGGATCGATCGCTTCCTGAAAAACTGTGATTTCAGTCATGGTTCCAATTCTCAGATCTGTGCGGATACGGCAGAAGCAGACACAGGTGTCATGGGATTTTTTGTGTACAATAAGACAAGAAAACTTGAGAAAGAGCAGATGGAATGCCTGAATGTGATGGCTTATGAAGCGGATGCGGACTGCTTTGCGGGATATATGTATGCCATCTATGCAACAGTAGCACGTGATACAGACTGTCCATACACGTGTGCACTGTTTATTAATTATCTTCTCGGCGAGGAGGGTTTTTCAGATGCGGGAAGCTGGAATGATTATCCGGGCTATTATTCTGCCAACATGACAGTCCACAAATCAGAAGAGATCAATGACCGGGATTTTGCTTTCTGGGAAAAGAACCTGGTTGTAGAGGATTCTGACTATATCCAGGATAATATAGAATATGACCGCGAGTTTATTGAGTTCTGTATAGGTAATGTTCCATAAAAACATTGCAATTTCAGAAGAATTTTTTTAAAATAATAATAAAAATATAAAACGGGGGAAAACGAAATGGACGGATCAATGTTTATCGGAACCTGGTGGTCACTGGTTCCACCGCTGCTGGCGATCGCGCTGGCACTGATCACGAAGGAGGTTTACAGCTCGCTGTTTATCGGTGTGGCGATGGGAGCACTGCTTTATACAGGCTTTCATCCGTGGAATGCGTTTGTGGCATTGTTTGATATCATGAAAAACAGCATGAATCTGAATATTCTGATCTTTGATGTTCTGCTTGGAATGATCATCGTGCTGATGGCAAAATCAGGAGGTTCTGCAGCATATGGACGCTGGGCGGGCAGCAAGATCAAGAATAAAAAGAGTGCAATGTTTGCGACAACAGGACTTGGTATCCTGATCTTTGTGGATGACTATTTTAACTGCCTGACTGTGGGTTCTGTTATGCGTCCGGTCACAGACAAGTACAGAGTGTCACGTGCGAAACTTGCCTACATCATTGACGCAACTGCAGCACCGGTCTGCATTATCGCACCGATCTCAAGCTGGGCGGCAGCAGTCAACTCTTATGTGCCGGCAGACGCGGGGATCACAGGATTCCAGCTCTTTCTCTGGACGATCCCTTATAACCTGTATGCACTTCTTACTCTGGTCATGGTATTTTATATGATCGGTATCGGATTTGATTTCGGACTTATGAAAAAACATGAGCTGAATGCCGCAAGAGGAGACCTTTTTACTTCCGGTGGAGAAGAATTTGAGCAGGTCAAAGAAGAAGAAATCTCTTCCAATGGTCATGTCATCGATCTGATCCTTCCGGTTCTGGTGCTGATCGGAACTGCGATCGGTGCGATGATCTATACAGGATTCCTTGGCGGAGCGACAGATATTGTCACAGCTTTTTCCGGCTGTGATGCGGAGACCAGTCTGATCTTTGCGACGATGATTACCGTATTGTTCATGCTCGTGCTGTATCTTCCACGAAAAGTTGTCACCTTCAAGGGATTTATGGACAGTTTTGTAGAAGGATTCAAGATGATGATCCCGGCGATCGCGATTCTGATCTTTGCATGGTCGCTCAAAGGAATGGGTGATGCACTTGAGATAGGAACTTTTGTCAAGACGATCGTGGGCACCAATGCATCTGCAAGTGTGATCCTTCCGGCGATCCTGTTCCTGGTGGCAATCTTCCTTTCTTTCTCAACAGGAACAAGCTGGGGAACGTTTGCGATCCTGGTCCCGATCGCAATCGCAATGTTCCCGGGTGCAGACGATATGCAGATGATGATCATCGCAGTATCCGCAGTTCTTTCCGGAGCTGTCTGCGGAGACCATATTTCACCGATCTCTGATACAACGGTTATGTCCTCAGCAGGTGCACAGAGTAATCATATCAACCATGTAACAACACAGATGCAGTACGCAGCTGTAGTTGCAGTGGTATCCGCGGTGGGCTTCCTGCTTGCAGGTTTTGTCCATGTATGGTGGATCGTCCTGGGAGTCAGTCTTATTCTGCTGCTCGCGGTCCTGACTGTACTCCGTAAAGTTGCAAAGTAGTAACTATTCAGCAGGTAGTATCCCGCGAGGTGTTTTGACATGCTTTTTGTCAAAATCCCGAGACATACAAGGCAAAATGCTATCACCGAAGGTGATCTGGAATGCATTTTGACTCGTAACTGTGAGGGTACTGAACAGTTACGCAAAGTAGACGATATCTGACAGGAAAGAGACAGGAAATATGACGAAGATCAAAGTAGCTTATATCGACCAGAGCGGCAGATATCCGACAGGATGCGAGAGCGTCACCGCTGTCATGCTTCTCCGCTATCTTGGATGTGATATTACGGTAGACGGTTTTATCCAGAACTGCCTCAGGTGCAGGGCAATGGAGCAGAGAGAGGACGGACTTTATGGACCGGATCCGAATGAATTTTTCTGTGGGAGTCCTTATGATGATGAGTCTTTTGGCTGCTATGCACCGGCGCTTAAGGGAGCACTTGAGCGGGTGGCAAGAGATGCTTTTGCATTTGTCAATGAGACAGGAACTTCTATAGAAGAATTGTGCAGAAAGTACATTGACCGCGGGATGCCGGTAGTTTTCTGGGCCTGCATCAATATGCGAAAGGAGATCCCGGGACCGGAGTGGAAACTTCTGGATTCCGGTGAACGGTTTGAATGGACTTCCAATGAACATTGTATGCTTCTGGTGGGATATGATGAGAATGGCTACTGGTTCAACGATCCATATGATCATAATGGTGTGATCTTTTACGAAAAGGAACTGACAGAGCAGCGTCATGCGGCACAACACAGTATGGCGATCGGTGTTTTGAAGAAAAAAATTTAAAATTCACAAAATCTCTATTTTCAAATGGCCGGATATCTGTTATAGTAGATGTTGGTTACAGCAAACAATTTATTTGCACAGAAAGAAGTGTTTATTTTGCGAAAGAAATCACACATACTGTTAGCAAGATATCTGGCAGACCAGATGCCTGCTAATGAGAGCTTACAGTCACATAGAAAAGCATTTTGTCTCGGAAATATCCTTCCGGACATCCAGCCATCCTTTGTAACCAAGAGACATGAATATTTCGGCACTTTTGATGAGGTACAGGGAAAGATCCGCCGTCTGGTAGAGAACGGCCTGGGAGAATACAATGACCGTGTGTTCTGGAGAAGAGCAGGCGAGATCATGCATTACATTGCAGACTACTTTACATTTCCACATAACAGGACATTTGACGGATCTTTGCGTCAGCACAATACGTATGAGAAGCATCTGAAGAATGAACTCAAGGCTTTTGTCGAGAGTGGAAGAGCAGATATTTATGCGGAGAAGAATCTTCGCTTTGATACACTGAACCAGCTTCTTGATTATATCAGAGAGCGTCACAACGTTTACCTTGACCGCAAGCGTTCGATCGAGGAGGATATCCATTATATCTTAAGTGTATGCTTTCAGGTATTCCAGGGATTGTTCCAGCTTTGCCTTCGTGTAGTAGCATCAGGTGTACCGGCAGTAAATATCTGAAAATATGAAAAAAATATGAAATTTACCCAAATCCGCCGGAGTGTAACACTCCGGCGGTTGATTTTGAAAAAACAGTATGCTAAAATAAGCACAGTTATTATGTAAGTTAGAAGATTTTAACATATTCCTTTCAGGAAATGGGAATATGGTCACAGAAGGGAGTTTTTTTGGCAGAATGAAGAATAAATATCTGACAAAGTATTTATGCATCTCAATGATCTCAGCAATGGTTTTGTCCAGCCCGATGTCTATTCTGGCTGCGGATGAAGGAATAGAGAATATGAGTGATTTTGGTGACGGCAGTGACCTGAGTGATGGATCAGGAGGGGAAACACCGGCACCAGAGCTGACTACAGCACCGGAACCGACAACGGCACCAGAGCCAACAACAGCACCGGAACCGACTACAGCACCAGAGCCAACAACAGCACCGGAACCGACAACGACACCGGAGCCGACCGCGACTGTGACGCCAGCACCAACCGCAACACCAGAGCCGACCGCATCTCCGACGCCTACAACATCGGCTGTACCGGAAGCAGTTACATCTCTGATCAACAGTATCAATGCTCTGGCTAAGGAAACACTTACCCTGAATCACGAGTCCAGAGTACAGGAACTTCGTAAGGCTTATGACAAACTGCCGGATGACCAGAAAGCAATGGTCACAAACTATCAGACGCTGGTAGAACTTGAAAAAAAGATTGCAGAACTTAAGAAAAAACAGAATAATAATGGAAATAGTACAGATATTTCTGATGGAACCAAGACGGATGTGACTGGCAAGACCGGTACACCTGTTTATTATGTATCTAATCTTCATGCGGGCAAGGATTTTTATCTGGACAGCCTGAAGGAAAATTATCAGCTCAGTTTTTCTGATGATTTCTCCTCTGTTATGGATGAAATAGAGAAGGAATATAAACAGAAGAATAAACTGACTGACGCCAGTGACAGCAGAAGCGACGGTCTGACCACCTCCGCAGATTCCCTGCTCGTCCGTAACTGGCAGGATATTCTGGCGATTTATGTATATGAGCAGAGCCAGAACGGTGTCAAAGAATTTACTCTTGACTCTTCCTGCAAGGATGATCTTGCGGCGATTTTTGCAAAGATGAACCCGGTTGTCCGTGACAAAGAAAATATCACACATGTTTCTTATGGAAACTATCATATCAATACTTATATTAAACAGAATAATATCGCACAGGATAAGAGAAGCATCCTCAAGAAATACACGGAGACAGACTGCAAGCTTCTTTGCGCGATCGTTACAGATGCCAAGGGATTTGTACGTCAGAGTGTTGGAGATGATGTTTCGGAGGAGCGTGTCAATGTTATCACAGCAGCATATTCACTGGTAGGAGAGGTCGGCTATTTCTGGGGCGGTAAGTCCACTACGATCGGCAAGGACCCAAGCTGGGGAAATGCAGAGAAGGTTTCAGCAGCAGGAAGTCCAAGTACCGGAACAACCAGAGCATATGGGCTGGACTGCAGCGGTTTTGTTACCTGGGCAGTGATCAATGGATATGACAGTACGGACATGCAGAGCAGTGTCGGTGACGGAACTTCTGATCAGTGGGAGAAAGCAAATGTAGTCAGCGAGCAGGATGCACAGCCTGGAGATCTTGTATTCCAGAATGGTCCGGAATCAGGAAGTGACAATCATGTAGGTATCATCTGCGGAAAGACAGATGCAGGTGACTGGATCGCAGTACACTGTTCTTCAAGCAAGAATGGTGTTACAGTTGGTGAAGCCTATGGCGCAAGTTTCCGTTATATTCGTCAGCCATCTTTTTATCCGACACAGGAAGAACTTGCTAAGATGGTAAATGACGGAACTACTGCAAGCAATGCAGAAAAACTCGAAGTCAGTGCAGATATATCTGCTGCTTCTGATGCAGATTTCACTTCAGATGCAGAGACAACAGGTACGAAAGAAGATACAACAGGAATTGATATCAGCTTTGAAGATGATTTCGGTGCAGGAACAGATGATGTGGTATCTGATGGAAGTATTGCCGGAAGCACAGAGGTAGAAGTAACAGATACTCTCAGAAGTATCCTTGAAAAGGGAATGACTGTTTCTTCTGACAGTGCGGCGGTTTATCCAAAACGGCCTGACAACAGCGACATTCAGGTAGAGTTTGAAGATTAATACCTGCGATAAGCCCGCGAGGATCAGTATATGATTTTCGCGGGTTTTTTATGAGGGATTTCTTCTGGGTTATGAATTTCTATAATACAGATTCCATTTTCTGGTATGTTATAATATAAAGAATTGTGTAAGCAGTACAGATTATGAAGAGATTTACAGACGTTGGCTATGATCATAATAAAATAATTCAGGAAATTGGAGGACAAACAGGAAATGAAGAAACGCAGGTTACCTCATAAAATATGCCTGCTTGTGGTGCTGGTCGCAGCTTTGGGACTGGGGCTGAATTCTGTCCACAGATTAAAGGAATCAGGAAGTGCAGAACAGAAGTCGGCAATTCTGGATGCGGCAAAGGGGATTTTTGATCGGGAACCTTCTGAGGTTCAGGAACTGCGGGAGCAGAGCGTGGCGGAGACTGATGAAGCAGGGTATCAGGAGTATTATTTTAATCTTCTTGATGAAGGCGAAAGAAGAATTTACCGGGAAATGCTGGAGGGGATCCAGAACCGGCAGGACAATTTTTATCTGACGACTTCTGAGGAAGCTGAGATCAACAAGGTTTACCATGCACTTCTGAAGGATCATCCGGAACTGTTCTGGGTACATAATCGTCAGGAAGTGTATACGACTTCTTATCAGGGAAGTGATTACTGTGAATTTTCTCCGGGTTATACCTATACTGACCAGGAGGTAACAGAGATCCAGCAGGCAATGGAGACTGCCTGCCAGGAAGTCAAAGGCCTGGTCCCGGAGGGGGCAGACACCTATGAAAAGGTCAAAACCGTTTACACATACCTCATAGACCATGCAGAATATGCATCTTCCGAGGATGATCAGAACATTGCTGGGATCTTCTGGAAAGGGCAGGCTGTCTGTGCTGGCTATGCGAGGGCAGTGCAGTATCTTCTGGAACAGTTTGATATTCCCTGTATTTATGTCGAGGGTGACACCAGAGACAGCGATCAGGGGCATGCCTGGGATATTGTACAGATAGAGGGGCAGTACTATTATGTGGATGCGACAAATGGAGACCAGCCACAGTTCCTCGAAGGAGATGCTGTCCAGCTTGCAGAACACAAAACGATCATTTATGATTATCTGTGTCCGTTTCCGCAGGAGTATGAGCAGGTCTATACCGATTCGGACGAGTTTCCCGTACCGGAATGTACGGCAACAGATAAGAATTTCTATGTGCTGAATGAGGCATGTTTTGATCATTACGATTATCAGAGTTTATATGACTTCTGCTGCATGCGGCTGGATAATGGAGCTGCGGTAGTCCGATTTAAATTCAGGGATCAGGAAGATTTTGACGAAGTTTACCGGCAGTGGATCCAGAGCGGCGGAGATGAATATATTCAAGATGTGGCGCGGTATTATATGGGACTTTATGGGATCAGTACGGTAGAATATCATTATGGAGTCCTGGATAATCTCAAGACCATGTACTTTATGTTTTAGGAGGAGTGTTATGACAGGAATTTTACAACAGATAATGAATACCATGGAACAGACCCGGTCAGCTTCAGTTCTGGACAGCGTTTCCACGATCGGATTTGCAGCTCTTTTTGTCCTTGGCGTGATCAACTGCGTGCTGGGATACCGGCTGCTCCGGTTCTGGATGATGCTGTTCGGTTTCCTGATCGGAGGCGGCATCGGGCTTGGTGTGGCGTATACCATGGGAATCCAGGAAAAATATATGTACGCAGTGATCATGATCGGTGTGGGCATTCTGCTCGCAGTGCTCGCTTTTCTGAGCTATAAGGTCGGAATTTTTATTATCGGTGCAGGTATCGGACTGGGACTTGGAATCTATGTTTTCCATCCGACGACTTCTCTGGTATTTTTCTTCTGTCTGCTGCTTGGCGTGGGACTTGGCGTGCTTGCCATGAAGTGGGCAAGGGTTGTACTGATCGTCGGAACCAGTCTGCTGGGTGGCACTATGGCAGGATTTTCCCTGGCGAAATTTGGAGGACTTGCAGATATTCCATATGGACTTAGCTTGAGCGTGGGCTGTGCACTTCTCGGTATGCTGATCCAGTTTGCGACAAACCGCCGCGTTGTGATCGAAGAAGAGGAATATGACCCACGGGAATATGAGAAAGCCCGGAGAAGTTCTGATTATGTGGATACAGAGGATTATCTTCCGCGCAGAAAGAGAGAAACGGAGGAAGAACAGAGACCTCAGAGAAACTGCAGGAAACGTGAAGAGCATGTAAGAGAACATAATTCTGTTCAGCAGAAACGGGTAGCAGATGTTCCACTTGAGAAAAAAACACGCAAGCGCAGGCTCGATGATCCGGCACCGGAACGGGAGGAGACAGTTGTATACCGTCCAAAGAGAACCAGCGCATCTGCGGGAACAGGGCGCAGTGGCAGCGGTAATGTGAATGACAGAAATGTAAATAATAGAAATATAAATAACCGAAATGTCAGACGGAATACTTATGAGGATGATTATTACGATGAACGTTATGATGTTTACTATGATGACGAGCCGATCGACGAGGAGGATCTTGACGAGCAGATCATTCAGGAAATGATGGATGAGGATGACCGCGAAGGCGAAGAGATCTGGAACCGGATCTCCGGAAAGAATTCAAGAAATACAAAGAATACAAAACGAAACAGAAATGCCAGATAAGAGGCAGGAAAGAAGGTCACAATGGCAAAGGAAGCAAAGACAAATGCAATGAGAATGCTGGATCGCCAGAAGGTGAAGTATGAGGCGTTCCCTTATGAATGCGATGAATTTATAGATGGACTCCACAGTGCAGACCTGATCGGCGCACCATACGAACAGTCCTTCAAGACACTGGTCATGGAGGGCAAAAGCGGCGGCTATTATGTATTCGTAGTTCCGATCGAGAAAGAAGTAGACCGCAAGGCAGCAGCCAAAGCAGTCGGCGAGAAAGCAGTAGATATGATCCATGTCAAGGATATCCTCAAGATCACTGGATATGTAAGAGGCGGCTGCAGTCCGCTCGGGATGAAGAAAGCATATCCGACAGTTTATGATGCATCCGCGGGAAATTTTGATGAGATCTATGTGAGTGGCGGAAGGATCGGACTGACACTCAAGGTTCCGCTTGAACCACTTCTCAAGGTGACCAATGGGAAGCTTGCTGATATTACCATGAAATGACAAATATATAAAAATCCCCTGTTCCATGAGAAGTGTCTCGGGAACAGGGGATTTCTTGTATATGGAATAAATCAGATGCAAAGATTTAGTTATCCGCAGCGTCTTCTTCGTTGACCTGGAAGACATGGCGTTTCTTGGCCATTTCGTCGCTTGCCAGATATTCGTCGTAAGTTGTGATCTTGTCGATCAGCTTGCCATCCGGAAGGATCTCCATGATACGGTTTGCAGTTGTCTGTACAAACTGATGATCGTGTGAGGTGAAAAGGATAACACCCGGGAATTTGATCAGTCCGTTGTTCAGGGCAGTGATGCTTTCCATGTCAAGGTGGTTGGTAGGCTCATCAAGGATCAGGATGTTCGCGCCGGAGATCATCATCTTGGATAACAGGCAGCGGACTTTCTCGCCACCGGAGAGTACGCGGACTTTCTTGACACCGTCTTCGCCCGGGAAGAGCATTCTTCCGAGGAAGCCACGTACATAAGTAGCGTCCTTGATCTCAGAGTACTGGGTCAGCCAGTCTGTGATGGTAAGGTCATTGTCGAATTCCTGTGTATTGTCCTTCGGGAAATAAGCCTGGGAAGTAGTAACGCCCCATTTGTAGGTTCCTTCATCCGGTTCCAGCTCTCCTGTAAGGATGCGGAAGAATGTTGTGATCGCCTGCTCGTTGGCACCGACGAAAGCAACTTTGTCGTCATGACCGAGAGTGAAGCTGATGTTGTCAAGAACTTTTACACCATCGATGGTCTTGGAAAGGTTCTCGACCATAAGTACTTCGTTTCCGATCTCGCGGTTCGGACGGAAGTCGATGTAAGGATATTTACGGCTGGATGGACGCATGTCGTCAAGCTGGATCTTCTCCAGGGCACGCTTACGGGAAGTAGCCTGTTTGGACTTGGAAGCGTTGGCACTGAATCGGGAAATGAATTCCTGGAGTTCTTTGATCTTTTCTTCCTTTTTCTTGTTGGCTTCTTTCATCTGTTTGATGAGGAGCTGGCTGGATTCGAACCAGAAGTCGTAGTTTCCGGCATATAACTGAATCTTGCCGTAGTCGATATCTGCGGTGTGAGTACAGACTTTATTAAGGAAGTAACGGTCATGGGATACAACGATGACGGTATTGTCAAAGTTGATCAGGAATTCCTCGAGCCATTCGATCGCCGGGAGATCCAGGTGGTTGGTAGGCTCATCGAGGAGCAGGATGTCCGGGTTTCCAAAAAGTGCCTGAGCAAGAAGGACTTTGACCTTCTGGCTTCCGGTCAGGTCTGCCATCTGTGTGTAATGAAGATCGGTATCAATGCCAAGTCCGTTCAGAAGAGTAGCAGCATCAGATTCTGCTTCCCATCCGTTCATCTCTGCGAATTCGCCCTCGAGTTCACTGGCACGGATTCCGTCCTCATCTGTGAAATCTTCTTTAGCGTAGATCGCTTCTTTTTCTTTCATGATCTCGTACAGTCTGGCATTTCCCATGATGACGGTGTCGAGAACCTGATAAGCGTCATATTTGAAGTGGTCCTGCTGCAGGAAAGAAAGACGCTGGCCAGGAGTGATAACGATATCTCCGTTGGTCGGCTCAAGCTGTCCGGACAAGATCTTGAGGAAAGTAGACTTACCGGCACCGTTTGCACCGATCAGACCATAACAGTTTCCCTCTGTGAATTTGATGTTGACATCCTCAAAGAGAGCTTTCTTGCCAACACGCAGTGTGATATTATTTGCTGAAATCATAAAGTACCTCTTTTCTTGATTATGGTTTCTTGGTTTTCTTATTATTTTTATGCATTCACATCTCATTTTACAGTAAAAAGAGGATTTTGCAAGACTTAATCCTTGATTTTTGCGGGAAAAACGAAGAAGCTGTTGAAAATAATTAAAAATCCGGCTGAAAAATTAAAAATAATGTTGAATTTATACAATAAAATTGTTATAATCCATACCAATAGGCTGTAGTAAGAAACAAAAGGTACGCAGACAGATAAGGACGCAAAGGAGAGGGACGTCCGAGACAGCAGAGAAAGGGCTTAAACTATGTTGATTACCAGAGAATGTGATTATGCAGTAAGGGTCGTGCGCGCACTGGCGGCAGGCGGGAGGATGAGTGTTGGGGATATCTGTGATAAGGAATTTATCACAGCACCTTTTGCCTACAAGATCCTTAAGAAACTTCAGAAAGCAGAGATTGTAAAGGGATTTCGGGGAGTGCATGGGGGGTATTCCCTGAACCGCAGGGCAGAGGATCTGACTCTTTACGATATTTATACAGCGATCGATCCGGAATTCCTGATCATCGACTGTCTGGAACCGGGATATGAGTGTCCACGCAATGGTGAGGGTGACCATGCGTGTACCATACACTGTGAGCTGTGCAAGATCCAAAAGGAACTTTGCGGAATGCTTAAGAGCAGTAACCTTAAGGATCTTCTTCCATCGGACTTTATGGAAGAGCCGGTCGATTCCTGAAAAGCAGAACAGAATGTCGTTTTTGGTACAAAACACCAGAGAATTTGTTACAGTTCACAAAAAGTAAGCGGACTGTAACTTTTTTGTATGTAAATATGTACAGAAAAAATACAATCCAGATTGGACAATCCGAAAGGCGTATGCTATAATAATGAATGGACTTTTAGACCGCTTACTGGTCTAGAGATAAAAAATTTTTCATCATACCTTTAAGGAGGAAACAAACTATGGCAAGAAAGATGAAAACCATGGATGGTAACCATGCAGCCGCTCATGCTTCTTATGCATACTCAGATGTAGCTGCTATCTACCCGATCACTCCTTCATCTGTTATGGCGGAAGCAACAGATGAGTGGGCAACTCAGGGAAGAAAGAACATCTTTGGACAGGAAGTACAGGTTACAGAGATGCAGTCTGAGGCAGGTGCTGCTGGTGCAGTACACGGATCTCTGGCAGCAGGTGCTCTGACAACTACTTATACTGCATCCCAGGGTCTTCTTCTGATGATCCCGAACCTTTACAAAATCGCTGGTGAGCAGCTTCCGGGCGTTATCAACGTATCCGCTCGTGCACTTGCTTCTCACGCACTTTCCATCTTCGGAGATCATTCCGACGTTATGGCCTGTCGTCAGACCGGATGCGCAATGCTCTGCGAATCATCCGTACAGGAAGTTATGGACCTGACACCGGTTGCTCATCTTGCAGCAATCAAAGGTAAAGTTCCGTTCATCAACTTCTTCGATGGATTCCGTACATCTCACGAGATCCAGAAGATCGAGACATGGGACTATGAGGACCTGAAAGACATGGCAGATATGGAAGCTATCCAGGCATTCCGTGACCATGCACTCAACCCGAATCATCCATGCCAGAGAGGTTCCGCTCAGAACCCGGATATCTTCTTCCAGGCAAGAGAAGCATGTAACCCGTTCTACGATGCTCTTCCGGCAGTAGTTCAGGAATACATGGACAAAGTAAATGAGAAGATCGGAACAGACTACAAACTGTTCAACTACTACGGAGCAGAAGATGCTGAGCACATCATCATCGCTATGGGTTCCGTAAACGATACAATCGAGGAGACAATCGATTACCTTGCAGCAGCAGGCAAAAAAGTCGGTGTTGTTAAAGTTCGTCTTTACAGACCATTCTGCGCACAGGCACTGATCGATGCTATCCCGGATTCCGTTAAACAGATCAGCGTTCTCGACAGAACAAAAGAGCCAGGAGCACTTGGCGAGCCTCTGTACCTTGACGTTGTTGCTGCATTAAAGGACAGCAAGTTCAAAGATGTCAAGATCTTCACAGGACGTTACGGTCTTGGTTCCAAAGATACTACACCGGCACAGATCGTTGCAGTATACGAGAACACAACAAAAGAAAAATTCACAATCGGTATCGTTGATGATGTTACACACCTTTCTCTGGAAACAGGCGCTCCGCTTGTTACAACACCAGAAGGAACTACAAACTGTAAGTTCTGGGGACTTGGAGCAGATGGTACTGTAGGTGCTAACAAGAACTCCATCAAGATCATCGGTGACAATACAGACATGTACGCTCAGGCTTACTTCGATTATGACTCCAAGAAGTCCGGCGGTGTTACAATGTCTCACCTTCGTTTCGGTAAGAAACCGATCAAATCCACATACCTGATCCACAAAGCAAACTTTGTTGCATGTCACAATCCGTCCTATGTAAACAAATACAACATGGTTCAGGAACTTGTTGATGGCGGTACATTCCTTCTTAACTGTGCATGGGATATGGAAGGTCTTGAGAAACATCTCCCGGGACAGGTTAAAGCATTCATCGCTAACCACAATATCAAATTCTACACCATCGATGGTGTTAAGATCGGTATTGAGACTGGCATGGGACCAACACGTATCAACACAATCCTTCAGTCTGCATTCTTCAAACTTACAGGAATCATTCCGGAAGAGCAGGCGATCGAACTGATGAAAGCAGCAGCAAAAGCTACTTACGGACGTAAGGGTGATGACGTTGTTCAGAAGAACTGGGCAGCTATCGATGCTGGTGCAAAACAGGTTGTAGAAGTTAAAGTTCCGGAGAGCTGGAAAGATGCAGCTGATGAAGGTCTCTTCATGGCTCACGCTAACCACGGTGCTCAGGATGCTCAGGACTTCGTAAACAACATCCAGTGCAAGATCAATGCTCAGGAAGGTAACTCCCTCCCTGTATCTGCATTCACAGAATATGTTGATGGTACTACACCGTCCGGAACAGCAGCATACGAAAAACGTGGTATCGCTGTAAACGTACCGGTATGGCAGCCAGAAAACTGTATCCAGTGTAACCGTTGTGCATATGTCTGCCCACACGCAGCAATCCGTCCGGTAGCACTGACAGAAGAAGAAGCAGCTAACGCTCCAGAAGGAATGGCTACTCTTCCGATGACAGGTATGAAAGATTACAAATTCACCATGACTGTATCAGCTTATGACTGTACAGGATGTGGTTCCTGTGCAAATGTCTGCCCAGGCAAGAAAGGTGCAAAAGCCCTTGCTATGGAAAACATGGAAGCAAACGCAGGACTTCAGAAATTCTTCGATTACGGAAGAGAACTTCCGATCAAAGAAGATGTTGTTGCTAAATTCAAAGAAACAACCGTTAAGGGAAGCCAGTTCAAACAGCCTCTGCTTGAGTTCTCCGGAGCATGCGCAGGTTGTGGTGAAACACCTTACGCTAAACTGATCACACAGCTGTTCGGTGACAGAATGTACATTGCAAATGCTACAGGATGCTCCTCTATCTGGGGTAACTCTTCACCGTCTACACCATACACAACCAACGCTAAGGGACAGGGTCCGGCATGGGCTAACTCACTGTTCGAAGACAACGCTGAGTTCGGTTATGGTATGCTTCTTGCTCAGAGAGCTATCCGTGATGGCCTCAAAGCAAAAGTTGAAGCTGTTGTAGCAGAAGGCAAAGACGAAGCAGTTAAGGAAGCAGGTCAGGAATGGCTGGATACATTCTCTGTTGGAGCAACTAACGGTGCAGCAACAGACAAACTGATCGCAGCTCTGGAAGCTTGCGGATGTGACGCAGCAAAAGAGATCCTTGCTCAGAAGAACTATCTGTCCAAGAAATCCCAGTGGATCTTCGGTGGTGACGGATGGGCTTACGATATCGGATTTGGTGGTGTTGACCATGTTCTCGCAAGCGGACGTGACATCAACGTTATGGTATTCGATACAGAGGTTTACTCCAACACAGGTGGACAGTCCTCTAAATCTACACCAACAGGTGCGATCGCTCAGTTCGCAGCTGGCGGTAAAGAAACCAAGAAAAAAGATATGGCTTCCATCGCAATGAGCTATGGCTATGTATACGTAGCACAGATCTCTATGGGTGCTGACTTCAACCAGACTGTTAAAGCAATCGCTGAAGCAGAAGCTTATCCGGGACCGTCTCTGATCATTGCATACGCTCCATGTATCAACCATGGTATCAAGAAAGGTATGGCAAAAGCTCAGACAGAAGAAGAACTGGCAGTTAAGTGCGGATACTGGCACAACTTCCGCTTCAACCCGGCAGCAGACAAGAAGTTTGCTCTGGATTCCAAGACACCGGATATGGAGAACTACATGGACTTCCTGAATGGCGAGGTTCGTTACAACTCCTTACAGCGTCAGAATCCTGAAAAAGCAGCTAGACTGTTTGCTAAGAACGAATCTGAAGCAAAAGCTAGATATGCATATCTGAATAAACTCGTAGCTATGTACGGCGAAGAAGAATAATTCAGAATCATTGGCCGCGGTACTTTATGTACCGCGGCTTTTTTGATACATACAGGATGGATTTATATAAGAGAGAAAGACATGAACAAAAAACTGGATAAAAAAAGAAATATAGATTTTTACCTGTTATACACGTTAGCTTTTTTTGCAGTTGCCCTGGCACTGTATCTGAAATTTTTGGCAAATGGGAAGTCACTTGTCTGGAGTCATGACGGTGTGCCGCAGCATCTCAACTCACTGGCATATTATGGAAAGTATCTGAGGAAGGTACTCCATACTTTGTTTATAGAACACAAGCTGTCCCTGCCATTGTGGGATATGCATATTGGCTACGGTTCGGATATTATGACGACCTTACATTATTATGTGATCGGGGATCCGCTGACACTTTTATCTGTGTTCGTCCCTGCATCAAAGACAGAAGCCCTCTATGCGTTTCTGATCTTTCTGCGTATTTATCTGGCTGGCATCGCGTTCAGCAGATACAGTTTTTATCATAAGAATTCGAAACAGGCGACCTTTATGGGAACGATGATCTACATCTTTGCAGGATGGACGATCTATGCGGCGATGAAACATCCGTATTTTTCCAATCCCATGATCTACCTGCCTCTGATTCTTCTGGGAATTGACAAGATCTATAAGAAACAAAAACCATATGTATTTATATGGTCCGTCGCCCTGGCAGGACTTTCAAACTTTTATTTCTTTTATATGCTGGGGATCTTTATGGTACTTTATGCGATTTTCCGCTACTTTGATCTGTTTGCGGACAGATCCATCAAAAATATCGGGAAATGGCTTGGTATTTTTGCGGTATATTCCGTGATCGCAGTACTGATCGCTGCGGTGATCCTGCTTCCGGTGATCCTTCCGGTGTTTGGAACGGACCGTTTCAAGGCAGAGAACTATGTACCGCTGTTTTATGACAGGATTTACTACGAAAAATATCTTGGATGTCTGATCGGAGAGAACATGATCCAGTGGGGTGTTGCCGGTTATACGGCAGTTTCCCTTGCCGGTGTTTTCGTACTGTTTTCCAAAAAGAAAAAGTACACCGCACTCAAGGCTGGTTTTGTACTTCTGAATGTGTTTTTGCTGCTGCCTTATGCAGGGCATGTCCTGAATGGATTTTCCTACGTTTCCAATCGCTGGATCTGGGCTTATGGAATGCTGATCGCGTACATCTTTGTAAAAATATACCCGGAACTTTTTGCTCTTACGCTTACAGAAAAGCGAAAAGTCTTTGTGATGCTTCTGATCTACTGTATTCTGGCGCTCATTCCGGAGGCGGCAAGGACACAGCGCAATCTGATGGCGATGGTCCTTTTGTCACTTTCGACATTTACCGTGCTTTCCTTCGGAAATATCTTTACCAGGGAGCGAAATCTTACGGTGATGGTTGCAGGTTTCCTGATCGCAGGCATCCTGTTTAATATGCATTATCAGTATTCCTATGAGAAAGATTATCTCTCGGAATTCACCGACAGTGGAGAAGCTCTGGAGAAACTGGAAACAGGCGTTGACCGTGCGGTACTCAGTACCGATGATCCTTCGGTTTACCGTTATGACCAGATGGATACGAATTCCAGCGAAAACTCTTCGATGCAGATGGGAACGAACAGTACTGCTTATTATTTCAGTGTCGCAAGCTCAAGCATCGCGAATTTCTTTGACGAGATGTACCTGAATACACCGTGGGAACAGCATTATAACAATCTTGACGGACGGACGATCCTGGACCGCCTCGCTTCAGTGAAATATTTTGTAGTCAAAAAGGGCAAGGAATCAGATCTTCCATATGGCTATTCCAGACTCAGCGGCGAAGCAGAAAAGAATGGCAAGACTTATCTGGCATATGCAGATGAAGATGCATTGCCGCTTGGCTATACCTATGATTCCTGGATATCCAGAGAAGATTATGACAAGATGACTGTGACAGAGAAACAGCAGGCTCTTTTGCAGGGCGTGGTCCTCGATGACAGTTCCCTTCCAGAGACAGAAACACATTTCAATGACCGCGAAGTTTCCTATTATACATCAGAGGGCAAAGGCTGCCGCCTCAAGAATGGCAAAGTCGTGGTCACACAGGAAAATGCACAGCTCAAGCTGGTCTTTGAAGGAGAGGAAAATGCGGAGACATATCTGATCACGGAAGGCTTGGATTACGAAGGGCTTTCCCCAAGAGAAATGATCAGCGACAAAAAATGGTCCAAAATGACAACTTACGAGCAGAACAAACTGCTGGAAGAAAACAGCAACTGGCGTTACTGGAAGGAGAGTCAGAAAGCTTCGATCCAGATCGGAGGACGTTTCCTCAAGAAATCGATCCAGATTTTTACAGATAAGTACAATGCATACAGTGGCAAGCATAATTTCCTCTGCAATACCGGATACAGCGAGAAAGGCAGACACACGATAACTCTGACTTTTGAAAATATGGGAGTCTACAGTTTCGACAGCCTCAAGATCTACTGCCAGCCAATGACAGAGATCGACAGCCAGACCAGCAAACTTGGCGAAGAAGTTCTGACCGATGTAAAAATTGGCAATAATGAGATCAATGGAAAAATCTCTCTTTCTGACACAAAAGCACTGGTACTTTCCATTCCTTACAGTGAAGGATGGACGGCGTATGTCGATGGAGAAGAAACAGAACTTAAAGAAGCAAATACCATGTATGTGGCTCTGGAACTTCCGAAAGGTGATCACGAGATCCACCTGGTATACTGTACACCATATCTCAGAACCGGTCTGTGCTTGACTTGTATCGGTGTATTGTGCTACATTGTGTTGGTGTTAATAAACAGAAAGAAAAAGAGGTTTTAAAAATCATGAAGAATATGCTGTCAGTTGTGCTTCCGGCTTATAATGAGGGACTTATGATAGGAAAAACCTGCAGGGTTCTCCGGGAAGTACTGGAAGGAGCAGGAATTCCTTACGAACTGGTTCTGGTAAATGACGGTTCCAGCGACAATACCTGGGAAGAGATCCTTAAGGCGGGTCACAAAGACCCGGCAGTTCTCGGTGTACGTTTTTCCAGAAATTTCGGGAAAGAAGCGGCAGTTTTTGCAGGAATGGCGCAGGCATCCGGAGATGTGGTCGCTGTTATGGACTGCGACCTCCAGCACCCGCCGGAAACACTGATAGAAATGTACGCACTCTGGAAACAGGGGTATGAAGTGATCGAGGGCGTCAAGAAAAGCCGTGGCAGAGAAAGTTTTCTGCACAAAGAAAGCGCAGGCTTTTTCTATGGCATCATGTCCAAAGTGACAGGCGTAAATATGCAGAACGCTTCCGATTTCAAGATGATGGACCGGCAGGTGGTGGATAATATCCTTGCGATGCCGGAGAGAAATATGTTTTTCCGTGCAACTTCATCTTGGGTGGGATTCAGGACGGCATCTGTAGAGTTTGAGGTACGGGAGAGAGAAGCGGGAGAGTCCAAGTGGTCTACCTGGTCACTGGTCAAATATGCATTTACCAATATCGTGGCGTTCACAACATTGCCGCTTCAGTTTGTGACGGTGGCAGGTGGGATCTGTTTTCTTGGTTCACTGCTTCTGATCATTTATTCCCTGGTGCAGTATTTCTCAGGTCATGCAGTGGAAGGATACACAACGACGCTTCTCGTGCTTCTTCTGATCGGCAGCGCGATCATGCTGAGCCTTGGCATCATCGGATACTATATCGCCAAGATCTATGAGGAAGTCAAGCGCCGTCCGCGTTATATCGTTTCCAGGATCATGCGTGGTGGAGAAGATGTTTCAGAGACTGCCAGACACGATGGAAGATAGGAGCAAATGATTATGAAGAAACTAAAAGATATGATCCTGCGTTTTTACCAGAACGATGTGATCCGATATGTATTTTTTGGAGGATGCACGACCCTGGTCAATCTGGTCTGCTTTTTTGTACTCCGTAAATGTGGACTGGAGCTGAATATCGCAAATCTGATCTCGATCATCACAGCGATCCTGTTTGCCTATGTCGTTAATTCCAGATTTGTATTTCAGGACAAATGTGAGACACTTAGAGACCATTTCAGGCCGTTCTGCAAATTTATCAGCGCGCGCCTTGTGACAATGGTGATCGAGGTCGGCGGTGTGTGGCTCCTTGTCGAAGTCTGCAAAATGAACGACATGGTGGGAAAATTCATCACACAGTTTATCGTTCTCGCTTTAAATTATATATTCAGCAAGTTTTTTGTTTTTACAACAGGAAAAAAATAACATGATCTTGTGGATCAGAAATATACGATTGGGGGATTTCAGAAATGACATTAGAAGAAACACTTCAGAAGATTCATCCACTGGATGAAGAAGCAATGGAAATTTCCAGAAAGAGATGGGACAGTATCGCTAAACCACTGCATTCTCTTGGAAAGATGGAAGATCTGGTCGTTCAGATCGCGGGCATCACAGGAAGCCCGGATATGAACCTTAAGAAACGTGCCCTGGTTGCGATGTGTGCAGACAACGGTGTGGTAGAGGAAGGCGTGACACAGACAGGACAGGAAGTGACCGCGATCGTTGCAGAGAATTTCCTGACAGGCGATACTTCTGCCTGCACGATGTGCCGTCAGTGCGGAACAGATGTTTATCCGGTGGATGTTGGAATGGCGGTAGATACCAAAGTCCCGACAGATCTCAAAGTTGCCATGGGTACCAGAAATATGGTCAAAGAACCGGCAATGACAAGAGAAGAAGCAGCGAAAGGGATCGAGGCGGGGATCGAGATGGTTTCCCGACTCAAAGCGAAAGGATATGGACTCCTTGCTACCGGAGAGATGGGGATCGGAAATACTACGACCAGTAGTGCTGTTGCATCTGTTCTTCTTGACCGTCCGGTGGAGGAGATGACAGGACGCGGCGCAGGTCTTTCCAGCGATGGTCTGAACCGCAAGATCACCGCGATCAAAAAAGCGATCGACAAACACCAGCCAGACCCGAAGGATGCGATCGATGTCCTTGCAAAAGTCGGTGGTCTGGACATTGCAGGTATGGCAGGCGTATTTATCGGCGGTGCTGCCTTTGGTGTTCCGGTTGTGATCGATGGATTTATCTCCTGTGTGGCAGCCCTGATCGCGCAGCGGATCTGCCCGACCGTAGGTGACTATATGATCGCTTCCCATGTATCCAAGGAACCGGCTGCCCATCTGATCCTGGAGGCTCTTGGCAAAGAAGCTGTGATCCACGGTGACATGTGCCTTGGAGAAGGCAGCGGTGCTGTTGCCCTGTTCCCGTTCCTTGATATGGGAACCGCAGTTTATCAGTCTATGAGCACGTTTGATGACATTCATGTAGAACAGTATGAGGAGCTTGTCTGAGTATGATGATTCTTGTAACAGGAGGTAGCGGAAGCGGGAAATCTGCCTTTGCGGAAGATCAGGTCGTATCTTTTGGCGAAGCGGAGAGAGTCTATATCGCTACGATGTTCCCTTTTGATGAAGAGAGCAAAAAAAGAGTGCAGCGCCATCGGAATATGCGAAGCGGCAAGGGGTTTGAGACCATTGAATGCTACACCGATCTTGCACAGGTAAGAGTTTCAAAGGGCAGTACTGTCCTTCTGGAATGCATGTCGAATCTTGTTGCCAATGAAATGTTCCAGGAAAACGGAGCACATGAGCGGACAGTCCAGGAGATCCTCAAAGGTGTGAAGTCTCTTCTTGCCCAGGCGGAGAATCTGGTGATCGTCACGAATGAGATCTTTTCGGAGGCGGCTTCCTATGAGGGAGAGACGGAAACTTACCAGAAATATCTGGGAAAGATCAACCAGGAGCTTGCACATCTTGCGGATGAGGTCGTGGAAGTAGTTTACGGAATCCCTGTCTATCACAAAAAATCAAAAGGAGGCACTTCCCATGAAAAGTCTGTGGAATAGTTTTAAGATCGCATTTGCCATGTTTTCCAAGATTCCCATGCCACAGGCAGAGTGGACAGAGGAAAACATGCGCTATATGCTGTGCTTTTTTCCATTTGTAGGAGCAGCAGCAGGCCTCCTCACGTTGGGAGTAAGCTGGCTGGGAGAGTACTTTGGATTTGGTACAGGCTTTATGGCAATGGCGCTGATCCTGGTTCCGGTCCTTGTGACGGGCGGGATCCATGTGGACGGGCTTCTGGACACTTCAGATGCCTTAAGTTCCTGGAGAGACCGTGAAAAACGTCTGGAGATCCTCAAAGATTCCCATGCGGGTGCATTTGCCGTGATCACAGCATGCGTGTATTTCCTGGTCTTGTATGGCGGATTCAGCCAGATTACGGGTGACTGGACAGCGATGAAACTTATCGCACTTGGCTATGTAGTATCGAGATGTTTTTCCGGACTCGGTGTGATCACCCTGCCAAAAGCCAACGCCGGCGGCACAGTGGCAGAGTTTTCACGCAAGGCACAGGATACCACGGTTCGAAATACGCTGATCGTTTATCTCGTGCTTCTGGCGGCTTTGATGCTTCTGATCCAGCCGGTATGGGGAGCAGTGACTTTTGTGACGGCTGTGCTTGTTTTCCTTTTTTATAAACATAAGGCGATGAAATATTTTGGAGGAACGACCGGGGATCTGTCGGGGTATTTCCTGTGTCTCTGTGAGGCATGGATGGTACTTGCACTGGCAATCCTGACGGTAGTTTATCCGATATAGGAGTGTAGAGTATGGAAATGATAATTGGAGGGGCTTTTCAGGGAAAAAGCACCCTGGCAGAAAAAGATCATCCAGATATAACATGGATAAACGGGGCAGAGGCAGACTGGGAGAGTCTTTCCCATGCAGAAGGTGTCCTGGGATTTCATGAATATATCCGAAAAGAAATGAAAGCAGGAAACGATATCAGCAGTCTTGCCGAAGACCTGATCCGTGTAAATCCGGATCTGATCCTGGTATCAGACGAAGTCGGTTATGGCGTTGTGCCGATCGATGCGTTTGACCGCGCCTACCGTGAGGTGGTCGGCAGGATCTGCACGAAACTGGCAGCATACAGCCACCGGGTAACGAGAGTTGCCTGCGGGATCGGGACGGTGATCAAAGATGCTTAAGTTATGGTTTGTCCGCCATGGAATGACGGAGGGAAACAGCCACCAGAGATATATTGGAGTGACAGATGAACCTCTCTGTGAGGAGGGACGGAAATTACTGGAGAAATTTACTTATCCTGCCGTACAGGCTCTGTTTGTAAGCCCTCTGAAACGCTGCAGGGAAACCGCATCGATCCTGTTTCCGAAGGGAGAGCAGAGGATAGTGCCGCTTCTTGCAGAGTGCGATTTTGGAGAATTTGAGAACAAAAACTATAAAGAACTTTCAGACAATCCTCACTATCAGGAATGGATCGACAGCAACGGAACCCTTCCGTTTCCGGGAGGCGAGAGCAAGGAAGAATGCGCGGACAGGAATCTGAAAGGGTTTGATGAAGTGCTCAAAGCCTGTAGAGATGAAGGCATTACCGAGGCAGCACTGGTGGTCCATGGGGGCACGATCATGAATATCATGGAAGCGTATGCCCTTCCGAAGAGAGCTTTTTATGAGTGGCATGTCGGAAACGGCTGCGGCTATCTGGTCGAGCTGGAGCTTCAGGACTGGAACGACGCAGAACGACATTTCCTGCACACAGAGAAGGCAGAGGGAAATTCTGGAAGATAGAGACTGCCGCTTTTCTTTGGCAGTTAAATATGGTAGAATCAGATATACAGCGACGGAGCGAAAGCTTCGCCGCTTTTTCTGTATCCGGGATAAATGAGAAATTACTTTTGAATACAAAATTTTTTTGATAAACAAAAATATTTTGCGGATTATGGTTGAAATAAAATACAAAATATGATAGAGTATTAGTATAAAATATCTAAATCCTGTGGATGATAACAAACCTGTGTTGGAAAAAATTCACAAGACAAGGAGGAGATCTTTATGTTGATTGTTGGAAACGGAAGAATGATCACAAGGGACGCATCCTGTGCACTGCTTGAGAATGGTGCAGTTGCAATGGATGGTAACACCATAAAGATGGTGGGGGTAACTGATGAAGTAAAGAAAGCATATCCTGATGCAGAATTTATCGATGCACATGGCGGGATTATCATGCCGGCATTTATCAATGCGCATGAACATATCTACAGTGCATTTGCCAGAGGACTGAGCGTGAATGGATACCACCCACAGGGATTTCTGGATATTCTGGATGGCATGTGGTGGAACATTGACCGTCATCTGACTCTGGAGCAGACGAAGCTTTCTGCCTATGCAACTTACATCGATTCGATCAAGAACGGTGTGACAACAGTATTTGACCATCATGCAAGCTTTGGTCACATCACAGGTTCTCTGAATGCGATCGAGGAAGCTGCGAAGGATCTCGGTGTCCGCACCTGTCTGTGCTATGAGATCTCAGACAGAGACGGCATGGACAAATCCCGGGAATCCGTGATGGAGAATGTAAACTTCATCAAACATGCGAAGCAGGACGACAGCGATATGCTGGCAGCAATGATGGGTATGCATGCATCTTTTACAATTTCAGATGAGACAATGGCACTGTGCCAGGAATTAAAACCGGACGGAGTCGGCTATCATATCCATGTGGCTGAGGGGATCTATGATCTTCACCAGTGCCTCAGGGAGCACAGCAAACGTATCGTAGACAGACTCTATGACTGGGATATCTTAGGCCCGAAGACTCTGCTTGGACACTGCATCTATATCAATGAGCATGAGATGGATCTGATCAAAGAGACAGATACCATGGTCGTACACAATCCGGAAT
>OLPV01000701.1_pt1 | contig 27534 bp, 23 predicted proteins | sample 1671961 | NCBI WGS metagenome assembly OLPV01 (sample SAMEA3136630, study PRJEB25190) | human gut metagenome | biome: human gut; feature: human-associated habitat; material: faeces | place: Austria | collected 2013
TCTCGCCCTGTGCGGTCAGGTAGTCGATAACTTCCTCTGCTACGTCGCAGATGGAGCCCATAGCGATGATAACGCGCTCAGCGTCCGGTGCACCGTAGTAGTTGAACAGCTTGTAATCGGTGCCCAGCTTTTCGTTTACCTTGCCCATGTACTTCTCAACGATTTCCGGAACTGCTTCGTAGTAAACGTTGGAAGCCTCGCGGTGCTGGAAGAAGATGTCGCCGTTTTCGTGGGAACCACGCATAACCGGATGCTCCGGATTCAGTGCGCGGGCACGGAACTCCTCAACAGCCTTCATGTCGCACATATCAGCCAGATCGTCGTAATCCCATACAGCGATCTTCTGGATCTCGTGAGAGGTGCGGAAACCGTCGAAGAAGTTGATGAACGGAACGCGGCCCTCGATTGCTGCACAGTGTGCAACAGCGGACAGGTCCATAACTTCCTGCGGGTTGGTCTCGCACAGCATAGCGAAACCGGTCTGGCGACATGCCATAACGTCGGAATGGTCGCCAAAGATATTCAGTGCGTGCGAAGCAACGGTACGTGCAGATACGTGGAATACGCACGGCAGCAGCTCGCCTGCAATTTTATACATGTTCGGGATCATCAGCAGAAGACCCTGAGATGCAGTATAGGTGGTGGTCAGAGCACCTGCTGCCAGAGAGCCGTGTACGGTGCCGGAAGCGCCTGCCTCAGACTCCATTTCTACGACCTTGACGGTGGTGCCAAAGATGTTCTTTCTACCGGCAGCTGCCCACTGGTCAACGTTGTCGGCCATCGGGCTGGACGGGGTAATCGGATAAATACCAGCAACTTCGGTAAACGCATAGGATACGTGAGCCGCAGCGGTATTGCCGTCCATGGATTTCATTTTTCTTGCCATGTTTATCGTTCCTCCTATATAATGTAGGTAACCGCGCACGGATACCAAGCCGTATGCGGCAGGTGCTGCCTCGGAGCGATCAGGAGTGGGCTGATACCGGGGAACAGCATCTGTGCGAACAGCGCAGAGGTGCTATTCGTAACCATGCTTATTTTAGCAAAAAAACCGTGCGATGTAAACACAAAACCGAAAGAATTTGAGCAAAAGGCATAAAAAAGCCGAGAGAAGGACAAAAAACCTCATTTATTGTGCTATTCAGGTGAAGTTTTTAACAAATTTCGGGAATTTTTGCGCCAAAAAATGAAAGCGCTTACAGTTGCGCGGTGATATTGCCAAGGAATTTTGGCTGCGTTACAATGTAGAAAACGAAAACAGGGGGCGTATGCGCATGATAGCAACTGTATTTTCTGCGGGCATTTACGGCATAGAAGGATATCTCGTGACCGTCGAATGCGGGCTGGTCAACGGCCTGCCGTCGTTTGAGCTGGTCGGCCTGCCGGGCGCGGCGGTCAAGGAATCCAAGGAACGCGTCACGACGGCGGCGCGCAGCATCGGCATGGCGCTGCTGCCTGCGCGCAAGACGGTAAATCTGGCGCCGGCGGACATTCGCAAGGAAGGCGCGGTGTATGACCTGCCGATTTTGCTGGGTCTGCTGGCGGCGCAGGGAAACATCGAGCAGCAGCTGCCGGATGACAGCGTATTTATCGGAGAAATCGGCCTGCGCGGCGAGCTGCGCCCCGTCAAGGGCGCGCTCTCGATGGCGATGGCGGTGCAGCAGGCGGGAAAGAGCAAGCTGTTCCTGCCGGAGGGAAATGCAGAGGAAGCGTCCCTGATTGGAAATGATTTGACAATTTACGCAGTGCGCCATGTACAGCAGATTCTCGATCATCTGACGGGCAAACAGCTGCTTGAACCGTATGTGCCGGAGCATCTGGTGCAGGACACGCCGGATGCTGCGCTGGACTTCTGCGACGTCATGGGACAGGAAAACGTCAAGCGGGCGATGGAGATTGCGGCGGCAGGCGGGCACAATATGCTCATGTCGGGCAGTCCCGGCTCGGGCAAGAGCATGATGGCAAAGCGGATTGGAACCATTTTGCCGCCTATGACGCCGGAAGAAAAAATGGATGTCGTGCGCATCTATTCCATTATCGGCGAGGGCAGCCGCGCGGCGCGGTCACAGATGCGTCCGGTGCGTGCGCCGCACCACACGACGAGTGCGGCGGGCATCGCGGGCGGCGGACAGGGCATCCCGATGCCCGGCGAATTGAGCTTGGCACACAACGGCGTGCTGTTTCTCGATGAGCTGCCGGAGTTTCGCGTGGACGCCTTGGAGGTTTTGCGCCAGCCGATAGAAAACGGCACGGTTTCCATTGTGCGCACGGCGGGACGCGTGACGTATCCGGCGAGATTCATGCTAATTTGTGCGATGAATCCGTGCAAATGCGGCTGGTATGGGCATCCGTCCGGCAGATGCCGGTGCACACCGGCGGAGGTCAGAAACTACCGGCGAAAAATTTCCGGTCCGCTGCTCGACCGCATTGATATACAGGTTCATGTGCGTCCGGTGCCGCTCAAGGACTTGTCCGAGCGCAAGCCCGCGGAGAGCTCGGCGGACATTCGCGCGCGGGTCATCGCGGCGCGCGAACGGCAGTATGCCCGCTATGCAGGTACCAAGACGCGGTGCAATGCGGACATGCAGCCGGCGCAGCTGGCGGAATTTTGCCGTCCGGATGCTGCCGGACAGGCGCTGCTGGATGCCGCGTTCAAAAAGCTCGGCATGACGGCGCGCAGCTATGACCGCATTCTGCGCCTTGCTCGCACGATTGCGGATCTGGCGGGAGAAGAACGCATTTCCGCCGGACACATCGCGGAGGCGATTCAGTACCGCAGCATGGATCGGGACGGTGCGTGATGCCGTGCAGGGAACGGGAAGAAACGAAAAAAAGCCGCACCCATGACGGGTGCGGCGCGATCTCGACAAATGCCGGCAGTTTTTGCGATCTATCTATATGATAAGCGAAACGGGAAAGCCTTCCTGTTCTGCTGAGGGTACAAAAAAACCACGCCAATCTGCGTGGATTTCAAGATGCTTCTCAAGTATTTGCTTACTTTTCAGAAACACGATGCTCATCACCGTAGATCAGGTCGTCAATATCGGGTCTGTCAGGCTGCGGATCATAACTGCGAATCTTACGAATGGTCTCCATAACTCAAAACTCCTTTCTATTTGTTTATTTTACACATTATACACCGAGAAGTTGCAAATGTAAAGAGTGAAAATGATGAATATTTTGTAAAAAAAGCGAGAAAAGCAGCAACGTGCAAAAAAGATTGCTGTTTTTCTTTGCAACACAAAAGTGCAAAAGAAACCCCGCGCAACCGATGTCACCAGATTAGTAACCTGCACATCTCCTGCAGGTGGGTCTCCTGTCACATACATCTGTGCTTCCAACTTCCGCCGAGGCGGGAGGCCTGCAACTCCGTATGGGAACATCCGGAATCCCGAAAACTAATTGTGGGTTAAAAAAAGGTGACTGTCAAATCGCGCAGGGGCCTTAGCGATTGAATTGTTTACTCCTCGTCGTCCTCCGGCGCGTCGTACAGCGCCTCCAGACGGGACATAAACAGGTTGTACAGGCGGAGGTTTTCTTCCTCGTCATCCACCGATGCGAGCAGCTCTTCGCCGTCCTCCTCGACAATCTTCAGGATGACAACTTCTGCCTCTTCTTCCAGATTCAGTTCAGCCGGAATGAAAGCCATATAGACGGTGCCGTTGTCCTCCAGCGTGTCGATGTGCTCAAATTCCTTCTCATTGCCTTCCTCGTCGGTCAGGATGACATAGTTGCTCTTGTTTTCTTCACTCATATACATATCCTCCGGCTGCTTCAAGGTTGTTTACCTTGCACCATTATCATAGCCTATTCTCTCGGAAATTTCAACTGTTTTGCCTAAAAAAACGTTGGAAAAATTACCCGAGCGGGAAGGCTCCTCGGTTTGCTCATGGAAGAATACCACAAAAGCGTGCCCGCTGTCAAGCGAAAACTGTCGATTTCGTGAAAAACGCGCCCGATTTCAAATTTACGGGGATTTTTCCTTGACAAAGCCGGAGGGAGATGCTATACTAATCGAGCAAAAGAAAGAAGGACACACCGTTCTCACCTTGCGCTTCGGCAGAGAGGTTCAGATGTTCAGCTGTTTCGCGTAAGCAGCTGTGATCGGACGGTGTCTTTCCGTCCGTTTTTTATTTTTCGTTTAACCGTTTGGAGGTGCTTAACAATTAGCAGTATGGAACACCAGATCAATGAAGAGATCCGCGACAAGGAAGTAAGACTGATCGACGCAGAGGGCAATCAGGCCGGCATCGTACCGATTGCGAAGGCACTGGAGGCAGCTGCCGCAAAGAATCTTGACCTCGTGAAGATCGCACCGAACGCTGTTCCGCCGGTATGCCGCGTCATGGACTACGGCAAGTTCCGTTTCGAGCAGGCAAAGCGCGAGAAGGAAGCAAGAAAGAATCAGCATGTCGTGGAGATTAAGGAGATTCGCCTTAGCCCCGGCATTGATGTCAACGACCTCAACGTAAAGGTCAATCATGCAAAGCGTTTCCTGAAGGCTGGAAACAAGGTTAAGGTATCGGTTCGTTTCCGCGGCCGTGAAGTAACCCACTCTTCGATCGGTCTCGATCTGCTGCGCCGTTTCGCGGATGAATGCGCGGAAATCGGCAGTATGGATAAAGCCCCTAAACTGGAAGGCCGTCAGATGATTATGTTTCTCGGCCCGAAGAAGGATGGTCCGAAGAAGGATGCCGGCAAGAAGAGCCGCAAGGGTAAGTCCGGCAAGCCGCAGCAGGCTCCGAAAGCGGATTCGTCTGAATCATAAATGTATTACACTGCGCTCCAGCGGCGCAGTCCCATCAGAGAGGAGAACACACTATGCCTAAGATTAAGACTCACAGCGGCGCGTCCAAGCGCTTTAAGATGACAAAGACCGGCAAGATCAAGCGCGCTCATGTTGGTCGCCGCCACATCCTGAACAAGAAGTCCACCAAGCGTCTGAGACATCTGCGTAAGGAAGGCTTTGCTGATTCCACCAACGTAGCACAGGTAAAGCGCCTGCTGCCGTACAAGTAATCTCAGGATTATCACAAAAACACTTACGATTTGAATTTGGAGGCAATGTTTAAATATGGCAAGAGTTAAGGGCGCAATGATGACGCGCAAGAGAAGAAAGAAGATTCTGAAGCTTTCTAAGGGTTACTTTGGTGCAAAGTCCAAGCTGTTCCGCACTGCAAACGAAGCAGTGATGAAGTCCCTGCGTTACGCATACATCGGCCGTAAGCACAAGAAGAGAGATTTCCGCAGACTGTGGATCACCCGTATCTCCGCTGCTACCCAGGCTAACGGCATGAACTACAGCACCTTCATGAACGGTCTGAAGAAGGCTGGTGTTGACATCAACCGTAAGATGCTGGCAGATCTGGCTGTAAACGACAAGCCGGCTTTCGAGGCTCTGGTTGCTACCGCTAAGGCTGCTCTGTAATTTTTTCAGAATGCACATTCCCTGTTTCCGATACGGAAACGGGGAATTTTTTTGCGCATATCTGTGGCAATTGGATAAAAAATAGTTAGCTTTCGCTCAAAAACTGGAACAGCCTCCATTGACTTTGTTTTTTGCGTGTGATATGCTTTTCTTTGAATTAGTGCGAACTAATCATTTAAGAGGATTTCAACAGCAAAAAGGAGGAACGAACATGGAGCTGACTGGTACACATCTGCGGTATCTGCTGTACATGTACGAAATGTCTCAGCGGGAGGACGAAATGCGGCTGACGGAGATTGCAAAGGCGCTGCATGTGAAAAAAGCATCCGTTGCGCGGATTGTCAGCATTTTTCGGGAAAAACAGCTTGTGGATCAGCAGCGATATGGGAAACTTCACTTGACAGCATACGGAAACGAGGTGGCGGCGCTGTATGCCGGCCGCGTGTACTATGTGGCGGACTGCCTGATGCAGACGGGGCTGTTTGTGACGCGCCAACAGGCGACGGATGCGGCGTGCATCTTATTGCCGGAGCTGCCGGAGTCCTGCGCCGATGCAGGCGCGGTTGCGGTAATCTAATGAGAACAAGAGAATCAGACGCGTGCTGTTTGGGAAGTATCTCCCGAACGGCACGTGTTTTTTTCTGTTGATTTCTCTGAGCTAACGCATATGCGGCGGAAATACGCGGATAAAAATGCAAAGAGCGGAATTTTTTTGGGACGCGTGTTATGTTTGCGTTTAGAAATAAAGTTATCCTAGGCATTTTCTCGCAATTCACAGAAAAAAATGCGAAAACAGCGGCGAATCATTTGGATAAAGTACATGAAAAATTCACAAAATAATTTGCACATGTGCAAAAAACTGTCACAAAAAGTTAATGAAACAAAAAATCTGCATTTTTTGAAATAATGGAGAAATATCTGCAATTTGTCTTATAAATATGTATATTTATCTGGGAATGTCCCGAGGAAGGAATAATATTTCTCAATATATGTTGTTGACAACTAACCGAAAATTTTCTATAATCGTACTATCGAATTTTGAAGTGAAGATTGTATCAAAAATACAGGTAATACAGTCAAAAATTCAAGAAAAGTTAGTACGTACTGACAAAATCTGATTTGTTTTAGAAAGGGCGTAACATGAACAACAACGCGAAAAAGACGCTGCGTGTCCTGAGTGTGGCTACGGCAGCAACCATGATGGTAGGCGGTGCGGCATTTGCGGTCAATGCAGATGATATTCACGGCCACTGGGCAGAAAAGACCCTGCAGCAGTTCATTGACAACGGCTGGATTCAGGGCGACGAAGGCGGCATCCGTCCGGACAGCACCATCACCCGTGCAGAGATGGCAACCGTCGTTGACGCTATCGAGGAATACACCGAGGAAGCGAACGTTTCTCATTACAAGGACGTTGCAAAGACCGACTGGTTCTACAAGCAGGTAGCGAAGATTGTCAAGGCCAATGTCATGGTCGGTGTGGGCAACAACAAGTGGGCGCCGCAGGGCAATGTGACGCGTGAGCAGGCTGCCATTATCATGTGCAAGCTGAACGATGTTTCGGTTGACACCAAGGCGGATTTGGCAGACGTTCGCGCACAGCTGACCAAGCTGGGCTACACGGATGCGAACGCTGTTTCCGATTGGGCTGCACCGTACATTCTGGCGGCGGTTCAGAACGGCTATATGTCCGGTTATCCGGATCACACGCTGCGCTCCGGCAACGACATCACGCGCGCAGAAGCCATCGTGATGCTGGACAAGGCAGGCGCGACAGAGCAGTTCGCTTACGTTACCATGAACGTACCGTATGATGATTTCTACAAGGCTGAGGGCGTAACCGCTGTTGACGGCGTTGACGCAGTTACTTCTGCAACCATGCGAAAGTCCCGCATGAACACGGCAGACGGACTGACCGCCGGCACGTACTACAAGACGGCAGAGGACGAAAAGTCTGACGCCATTCGCGGCGTTGTTTGCACGGTTCGTGTGGCAAAGTCTGATCTGGCAAAGCTGAACGCTTCTCTGACCGAGCATGATGATTACTACTACACCGCACTGGATTCCGTTCCGGAAAACTACAAGGAACTGACCGTTAACAAGGACGGCTCCTACAGCTTTGGCAAGACCACGGCTGCCGTAGATACCGAGACGCTGAAGGACACCACCGTTACGTTCAAGACGTCCTCCAAGTACGGCGACTATCAAATGAAGTTCTCGACGAATGTTTTGGAAAAGATTGGCCGTGCATACGGCGCAACCGTAACGACCACAGACGGCACGTCTTATGCGATGCGTTCTCTGGAGAACGTGTGGAACGGCAAGAGTCTGGAACTGGCATGGTCTGTCGGCTTTACAACGACTGCACACGGCAACCCGCTGGTATCCGATGACTACGTTTCCATGATGGGCAAGACCATCAAGAGCGTGGCATTCTACACGGTAGACGGCAAGATTTACAGCTTGGACTGCGAGCAGTACGTTCCGGTGAAATTTGCAACCGAGAATTTCGCAGTAGAGAATGCACTGGCTGACAGCGGTTCCACCTCTGTAGAACTGAAGGACTTCCCGAAGGATTATGAGGTGGAGTATCAGGTAACCGACGCACAGGGCAATGCAGCCGAAGGCCTTTCTGTCAAGGACGGCAAGATTTCCTGGAAGGGCACAGCGCCAACCGGCAAGTACACGCTGACGGTTTCGGATAAGTCCGGCAAGTATGCAAGCTACTCCACCACCTTTGAGCTGCAGACCGATGCTGTCGTTGCGGCATATGACGCAGAAAACAGCAAGCTGGTAAAGACCAAGGACGCAACCGACGAGCAGTTTGCAAACTATCTGTCCAATATTTCCAGCGTAACGGTCGGTGACACCACCTACAATGCAACCGGCAAGGGCGCTGTAAAGATTATCAAGGACGACGGCTCCATTGACTTCGATGCGACAACCGGCAAAGAAAAGACGCCAATCTTTGAATCTGGCAAGGAGTACAATCTGGAAGTAGCTGCTACCGGCTACAAGAACAATGTTTCCTTCAAGGCAACTGCTCCGGAAGCAAAGATTTACGTGCAGATGAACATCCCGTATGCGGATTTCTACGCTGCTGAAATCAACAACGAGGACGCTGTGGACGCTGTAACCTCCGCAACCAACAGCAAGTCCATCAAGAACGGCGATGGCGAGCTGGTCGGCGGCACCTACAACGACTACAATGCAGACGCTTGGGCAGCAGGCACCCAGAAGAAAGTGAACATCAAGGGCGTTAGCTATCCGGTAGCCATCACGCCGTCTGAATTGGCACAGCTGACCAAGACCGATGACAAGCAGGCGGATTACTACTACACCGAGCTGGAGTCCGCACCGGCTGCTTACAAGACGGCAACCGTCAAGGACGGCAAGATTTCCTTCGGCGAGGCACAGGGCAAGACCACCAAGCTGGAGGCAAAGACGGAACTGTCCACTTCCACTGCTTGGGGCGACTATCTGCTCGATGTGGATACCGATGCATTTGGTTCCGGCAACGTATACGGCGTTGTGATTTCCGCTGAGAAGGACGGCAAGACCACAACCTACGGCATGCGTCAGGAAGAAAATATCTGGAGAAAAACCGAAATCGCTTGGTCCTCCGGCATCAAAAAGACCGAGCCGCACGGAAATGTTCTCAACTATGAGCACTATGTTGGTCTGATGGGCAGCACCATCAAGAGCGTGACTTATTACACCGCAGACGGCGAATACACCATTGACGCGGATCTGTATGTACCGGTCAAGTTCACAACCGACAATTTCGCGGTAGAAAATGCACTGGCTGACAGCGGTTCTACCTCTGTTGAGATGAAGGACTTCCCGAAGGATTACAAGGCGGAGTACAAGGTAACCGATGCCAAGGGCAATGAGCTGGAAGGCGCTTCCGTCAAGGACGGCAAGATTTCTTGGACCGGCACACCGGCAACCGGTAAGTACACGCTGACGGTTTCGGATAAGTCCGGCAAGTACGCAAGCTTCTCTACTACTTTTGAACTCCAGACCAGCGCAATGCCGGCTGCATATCAGGCAAGCAATCTGCGTGTAGTAAGCGCGGACGGCGCAAGCGCAGAGGAGCTGAGCAGCTTCCTGTCCAACGTTTCTTCCGTCAACGTCAACGGTAAGAACTACAGTGCATCCGGCCGCGGTTCTGTAGCAGTTATCAACAGCAAGGGCTTTGTAGATCTGGCTGCTTCTCCGTTTACCGGCATGAAGGCGGGCGACACCTACAAGATTTCTGTCAAGGCTACCGGCTATGCAAAGACCCTCGACTTTGAACTGACCGTTCCGGATAAGATTTACGCGTATGCAAATCTGTCCTACAACGAGTACTGGGCAAACGAAGGCGTATACGCGGCGGGCAACGATTCCAGCTCCGAAGAAGCGGACGCAAAGGGTGAGCTGGACAAGGGCGGCTTTGATGCAGTATCCCGTGCAACCACCAACCACGGCCTGCATCGCGGCAGCTTCCAGCAGACCGCTGTGATTACCGCAGAGACCACAGACGGCAAGATGGTAACATACGGCGTTGACCATTGGGCTGCGGACGGCTCCAAGTTCTATGAAGCAAATGGCACTGCCCATGACTACAGCAAGGGCACGATTACGACTTCTACCCGTCAGGGCACGGTAACCGCAACGCTCAAGAGCTATAAGATTACCGGCATCAAGTATGTTCCGGTTGCTGTTGACGCCGCAGACTATCAGGACTTCTGCAAGAAGTACACGGTAGTCAAGAACGGCCAGTCGGTACAGGGCGGCTACGGCGAGCAGAACCTGACGGCATACACCGGCGTTGCCGCTGTGGATGCAGCGACCAACGGTCTCAAGACGGTTTCCAAGTCCGGCGATGCCTATGCCTTCAGCGCACGCCAGACGGGCACCGGCTCCGGTCTGCTGGATCAGGCACAGGCAAACGACGGCACCGGCGTTACCACAGAGGTGAAGAAATACAGTGGCAGCTACGGCGAGTTCCTGCGCGTTGACCTGAACGGCACATACGGCGCACTGGGCGCTGCCATGCAGACAGTCAAGTGGACATACTACGGCAGCGACAGCACCTACACCACACCGGTTGCAACCTACGGCACCAAATTCGCAGCGGATAACTGGATGCACAAGTCCAACGGCATTCAGTTGGGTCTGACCAACTCCGTTCGCTGCCAGCTGCCGGAAGGCACCGACGGCATCGGCTACTGGGCACTGACCGTTTACGGCCTGGGCACCTCGGATTACACCACCCAGTTCCAGGTAACCGCAGAAAACCTGCCGTCCACTGTAGCAGGCATCACGGACGAACAGAAAACCGAGCTGACCAACCTGATTGCTACGGCACAGGAGCTGTCCGCGAAGAACCCGTCTAACAAGGCTGCTCTGGATGAGCACATTGCAGAGGCACAGGCTATGCTGAACAATGCGGATGCAACCCAGCCGGAAGCTGCTGAGCTGATTGCAGACCTGCAGGGTCTCATCAAGGCGGCACAGGATGAGCTGAATAAGCAGCCGGAATCCAAGACCGTCACCGAGACTGTTCAGGTCAATCCGGATGCAGATGAGGACTTTGATCCGTACGATCTGATTGTCGATGTCGTTGTCAAGGACGGTAAGGTTGAGGCAATTTCTCTGAACAGCGCCAACACCTATGACGGCGATAAGCACAACAAGAAGTATTCCGAACAGGCTGCCAGCGGTCTGGCGCTGTCCGGCAAGACCGCCGCTGAGGTTGACGGCGTTGACATCGTTTCCGGTGCAACCTGCTCCTCCAAGGCAATCAAGGAAGCTGCAAAGGCTGCTCTGAGCGAATAAGATTACATCGGAATCTTTTTCATACGTTCCTTTCACAGTCCCTCCGGATATTTGTCCGGAGGGACTGCTTTGTGTCTGTTGAGCAAATATGCTGAAAAACAGCGAAAGCATACACTAATTTTTTACGCGGGAAGTATTGACGGAAGGCGGGGGATATGGTATCCTGTTTATGGATTAGTTCATTCTAACAATAAAAACGAAATATAGGAATTATCTGGCGTTTGCCGCACGGCAAACGGCTTTTTCCTGCCCACGGCTTTGTTTGACAACCGAGTATCTATGCGGTATACTGAGGTAATTTGGAGCGAGGATAACCAATTTGTGTGGGAGACATCTCCTGCGCAATTTCTTTTTCTGTTCCTATTAGTTTCTACTAACCGTATAAGAAGTTGGGAGTTGTACCATGAAGCTGAAAAAACAGGACATTCTATTGCTGGCGGCACTGCTGGCGGGCGTGCTCCTACTCGGCGCATTTCTGATGCTGACGCGAAAGAGCGGCGCGGAAGTCGTTGTGAAGGTGGCGGGCAAACAGGTGACATCAATACCTCTGGATAAAGACACGAAATATACCATTCATGGTGTCAATGGCGGCACAAATGAACTGGTTATTGTGGACGGTCAGATTTGGCTGGAAGAAGCGAGCTGTCCGGACAAGCTGTGTGTGCATCAGGGCAAGATTCAGTACGCCGGACAGAGCATCATCTGTCTGCCGAATAAGGTAAGCGTCACCATTGAGGACGAACAGGACAAAAACGGCGTGGACGCTGTGGCACAGTGAGGGACAAGCGATGAAACAGACAAAACGATTGGCACTGTACGGCATGCTTGCCGCACTGGCATTGGTGCTCAGCTACATCGAAGCGATGGTTCCGGCGTTTTTCGCCGTGCCGGGCATGAAGCTCGGCTTGACCAATCTGGTCGTTCTCGTGGCACTGTACCGCATGGGCGCGAAACAGGCAGTTGTCATTAACTTTGTGCGCATCGGCCTGACGGCAATGCTGTTTGGAACGGTGGTTAGCCTGTGGTATTCTCTGGCGGGCGGACTTTTATCCGGAGCAGTGATGATTGCGCTCAAAAAAACAGGAAAATTTCAGCCGGTGACCGTCAGCGTGGCGGGCGGCGTCATGCACAATGTGGGTCAGATTCTGGTTGCCATGGCAATCATGCAGACCAGCGCCATCGCGTGGTATTTGCTGGTGCTGTGGGTTTCCGGCATTGCTGCCGGTGCTGTGGTCGGTCTGCTGGGCAGCTGGATGCTCCGGCGCCTGCCGGAACTGCGGTAAGATTGCGTTTTTGTTGTGAGAAAGGAATATTATGAAATATAAATTACGATTGATTCTGGCATCCGCCGTAGTGGCGAGTATGCTGCTGACGGGATGCGGCACGGCATCCGATACAAAACATACAGGCAGTGCATCGGAAACACAGACGACCAACAGCACAACGGCCAGCTCAGCGCAGCCGGTCAGCCAAGAAATCTTTGCGATGGACACGTATATGACGGTTACGGCATACGGTGACAACGCGCAGAAGGGCGTGACCGATGCCATTGCGGAAATTCAGCGCTTGGACAATCTGCTGTCCATCGGCAAGGAGGACAGCGAAATTTCCAAGCTCAACAAGAGTGGCTGTGCGGCGCTGTCCGATGACACGGCGGTTATGGTCACAAAGGCGTTGGATCTGTACAAGAGCACGGGCGGCGCGTTTGACATTACGGTTCTGCCGCTCATGGAGCTGTGGGGCTTTACGACACAGGAGTATTACGTCCCGACAGAGGATGAAATTCAGTCCACGTTACAGCGCGTCGGCGCAGATAAGCTGACATGGGACGAAAGCACCAAGACGCTGACGCTGGGAGACAAGCAGGAAATTGACTTGGGCGGCATTGCCAAGGGCTTTACGTCCAGCCGCATCATGGAAATCTTCAAAAAAGACGGCGTGACCTGCGGCATGGTGTCGCTGGGCGGCAACGTGCATCTGCTGGGCACCAAACAGGACGGCAGTGCGTGGCGCGTAGGCATTCAGGACCCGAACAACACCGATGATATGCTCGGTGTACTGGAAGCAAACGACTGCGCGGTGATTACATCCGGTGCGTATGAGCGCAACTTTGAAAAGGACGGCGTGACCTATCATCACATCATTGATCCAGCGACCGGCAAGCCGTCCAACAGTGGTCTGACCTCGGTTACCATCGTCAGCAAGGACGGTACACTGGCTGACGGTCTGTCCACCTCGCTGTTCGTCATGGGCAAGGACAAGGCGATTGCGTACTGGAAACAGCACGCAGACGAGTTTGACACCATTCTGGTGGACAAAGACAGAAATGTATACATCACGGAGGGCATTGCCGGTAATTTCTCACCGGACAGCGTTTCCGCCGAGCAGGTGCATACCATCGAAAAATAATATCCCATTGTAATAACCAATCGTTTCATCACGCAAGGAGGCAAAACATGCGTATCTTTTACAATCAATCTGTAGATGCCATTGCCCGCCGACTGATACCGGGCATTGCTGTCGCGGCACTGGCGGCATGGGGCGTTGCCTCCGGCGGCGCGGTGCTGGAAGACGTTCCGGAGCTGACATCCAAGGCACAGGCGGCCAATCTTGGCTCCGGTTCTGCCGGTGCGGCGGCGGATGCCGGCTCTTGGCAGGACGGCACGTGGACGGGCACGGCACAGGGCTACGGCGGTGATGTTACCGTCAGCGTGACCATTGCGAACAAAAAGATTACTGCCATTGAGGTAGTGTCCGCTTCGGGAGAGACGCCGTCCTTCTTCTCGCGCGCAAAGGCAATTATTCCAAAGATCATTGAGGCGCAGAATCCGGATGTCGATGTGGTGTCCGGTGCGACCTATTCCTCTAACGGCATCATCAATGCCGTGAAAAACGCACTGACCAAGGCGTCCGGCGGCACAGTGACCGAGACATCCAACGGCGGTGCGGCGCGCAATGCGGCGGGAAGCACTTCTTCCGATGCGTTTCAGGACGGCACGTACAAGGATGGCACGTATACCGGCTCGGCGGCAGGCTTCCGCGGCAATATTACGGTCAGCGTGACGATTTCCGGCGGCAAGATTGCGAGCATCAGCGTCGTTTCCGCACCGGGCAACGATGAACCGTATCTGAGCAAGGCAAAAACGCTCATCGCCAAGGTTCTTGCCAAGCAGAGCCCGAACGGCGTGGACACGGTGTCCGGCGCGACTTATTCGTCCAACGGCATTTTGAATGCCATCAAGAACGCGCTGACCAAGGCAGCGGGCGGTACGGTGTCCGAGACGCCGAGCAGCGGCGGCACAACCGGCGGCGATACCTCTCCGAGCAAGCTGGATAAAGATACCTATACGGGCACGTACAAAGACGGCACGTACACCGGCACCGGAAAGGGCTATAAGGGCACGGTGACGGCGAAAGTCACCATTTCCGGCGGAAAAATCAAAACCATTGACGTTTCCGGCAGCGATGACGCGGCATATTTTGGCAAGGCGAAAAACGGCATTGTCAATAAAATCATTTCCGGTCAGACCACCAATGTGGATACGGTATCCGGTGCGACCTACTCGTCCAATGGTATTATCTCTGCGGTGAGAAATGCGCTCAAAAAGGCGCAGACCACCGGCGGCACAACCACCGATGACGAAGACAAGAAGGACGAAAAGACCTACACAGACACCAAGACCGAGTTCTACGGCATCGGATACGGCTACCGCAGCGGCCGCATTGTGCTCAAGGTCACAGCGTCCGGCGGCGCGTTAAAGGGCGTTGACGTCATCGAAAAGAACGATCAGGACGATGACTATTTTAACGATGCCATGGAAATCGTGGAAAAGGTCAAGAACGGCAAAAATATCAACGTGGTGGACACTGTGTCCGGTGCGACGTATTCGTCAAAGGGCATTTTGACTGCACTGACGGAAGCACTGAACAAGGCGGTGATTGCGGGACAGTACACCCCGCCGAAGGAGACACCGGATACGCCGGACACACCGGAGCCGACACCGGAGGGAAAGACGTACACCGAGACGGCTACAGTCACCCCTGTTGCAGATGAAGACGGCGAGTTTGATTTTGAAGCCTATGATTTGCTTGTCGATGTCACGGTACAGGGCGGAAAAGTAACAGGCGTATCGCTCAGCGCATCCAATGGATATGGTTCCAATGCGAAGCAGAACAAACGATATTCGGATAAAGCGGTCAAGATGGAACTGACCGGCAAGACTGCATCTGACATTGACGGCGTAGATACGGTGACTGGCGCAACCTGCTCGTCCAAGGCAATCAAGCAGGCTGTCAAGCAGGCACTGGCAAAGGCGGAGGGCTGATTTGTTGAAACATCTGGATTTTTGGTCAAGACTGGGCAGTCTTGTGCTGGCGGTCGTGGCGCTGTGTGTCTATCAGGCACATGCGCTGCAATGGCAGGCGGCAGAGGACGAAAATAAACAGCAAATTGCCGAGGCACAGGCAAAAAACGCCGCCGCAGAGGGCGGGGCAGTCAGCTACGCGGACGGCACATACACCGGCAGCGGCGACGGCTTCGGCGGCACAGTGTCCGTGGAGGTCACGGTGTCCGACGGAAAAATCACCGCGATTGACGTTGTCAATGCGGCGAATGAGGACGCGGCGTATTTGGATAAGGCAAAGGGCATCATTGACAGCATGATTTCTGCCAATTCGCCGGAGGTCGATACCATCAGCGGAGCGACATTCTCCTCGACAGGCATTAAGACGGCGGTACAACAGGCATTGGAGGGCGCAGCAGCATGACAAACACGCAAACAGCATCAAAAGCGGCGGCAAAGAAAAAGCCGATGAATCCGATGCAGCGCGTCAAGCTGCGCCGCCGCGTGCGTGCCGTGATTCAGCTGGCGTTTTTTCTGCTCGCACCGTCCGTGTACACTTCGTGCTTTTCCGGCATCAAGGAAATGGCGGCGGCAGTCGGCGCAAAGGACCCGATTTCATACGGCTCGTTTTTCACGACACTCGTGGTGGTATGTCTGTACACCATAGTCTGCGGCCGGTTTTTCTGCGGCTATGCCTGCGCCTTCGGCGCGTTTGGCGATGCGGTATATGAGCTGTCCCAATTTGTTCAGAAAAAGGCGAAAAAGAAGCTGCCGCACATACCGGACAAGCTGACCGGATACCTGCAAAAGGTCAAGTATCTGGTTTTGCTCGCCATTGTCGTTTTGTGTGCGGCAGGCGTGTATGATAAGCTGCCGGGCTGGAGCCCGTGGGATGTATTCTCAATGCTGACCGCGCCGCGCGGCATTCCGGCGGGCTATACGATTGCAATTGTGCTTTTGCTTGCCATTGTTGTAGGCATGGCGGTAAAAGAACGCTTTTTCTGTCAGTTCCTGTGCCCGATGGGCGCGATTTTCGCGCTGCTTCCGGTGGTTGGACGATATACGCGCAATCGCGCCAACTGCATTAACCGCTGCTCGGCGTGCGCAAAAAATTGTCCTGTCTCGGTAGAGACCGATGAGGGCAATATCCGCATGGGAGAATGCATCTCCTGCGGCAAGTGCAGCGATGTGTGCCCGCGCCGCAACATCAGCTATGCGAATGGCCGCGTGCAGGATGGAAATGCGCCGTTTCTGGTTGTGGTCAAGGCGGTGCTGCTGTTCGCCATTTGTCTGGCGCTCGGCTTGATTCGCAGCTTTGGATAACAAAAAAGCTCCCACGCGGGAGCTTTTTTTTGTCGCGTCAATCGCTGTTTTGGGGCGTCTGCGGCGCCAAACAGCGCAGAATGCCGGAGTTTCGGACGAATTGGCTGTCCACAGTCAGATATCCGGTGACATTGGGGCGGAAACCGGAGCCTGTCAGGCGATCCTCGTAGCGCCAGATTGTGGCGAGCGGGATTTGAATTTGCTCGGCGGGATTGTTGTCATCGTATTGGAAGAACACGTTTTCGTTGTCCGCGCTGACGAACAGCAGGCGGGTGATGGTCTTGTTCGGGAACTGGCGGGTGAGCTGCGCCGTCACAAGATATTTTACCATCTCGATGGTCAAATCATCCAGTTCGGCCTCCAAGATGCGGATGCGCTCCAAAAAGCCCGCCAAGGTGCGCTCCAGACGCAGCTTGTATTGCGGCATGAGCGGTGTGACCGCGGGTTTGTCCATGCTCGGCTGGAAAGAGACGAGGAATTTCTTTTCGTCGTTGCTGTACACGCAGGTGTACGCGGCGTGCATGTGCGTGCCGCAGCGCGGGCAGGTCTGCAAAAACATCGAACCGTTGAGCAGCTTTTCGCGCAGCTCCGGCTGCGTCTGTGCGTTGATGACGTTGTATTGCTCGATGTCAAAGGTGGTGCTGCACTTGGGGCAGGTCATTTGCGTGGTGTTCGGCGTGGACATGAGACAATCCCTCCTGTACAGAAAAATAAGTTGGTTCTAGTATACCACAAAATATCGTGCGTTGGGTAAAACTGTGGTATAATTGCAGCAAAAATAAAAAAGGAGACAGGACATGAATACCTTGAGCTTGGTACATGCGCATTTGCGGTCGTGGATTCATTCGGGAGATTTCGTCATTGATGCGACGGCGGGCAACGGAAAGGACACGGAATTTTTGTGCGGCTTGGTCGGACGGGAGGGAAAAGTCCTTGCGTTCGACATTCAGGAGCAAGCGGTGGAAAACACCAAAAAGCGGCTGGAGGAACACGGCTGGTCGGAGGTCGGAGAGGTGGTGCTGGACAGCCACGCCAACATGGGCGCGTATGCGCAGGAAAACAGCGTGGACTGCATCGTGTTCAACCTCGGCTGGCTGCCCGGCGGAGACCACACGGTATTTACCCACGCGGACAGCACGATTGCAGCCATCGAAGCGGGGCTCAAGCTGCTGCGCAAAGATGGCGTGATGTGCGTGAGTATTTATTACGGCGGCGCAAGCGGCTATGAGGAGCGGGATGCGCTGCTGGAATACGTCAGGACGATAGATCCGGCACAGTATACGGTTCTCGTCACGCAGTTCGCCAATCGGGCGGGAGACCCGCCGATTCCGGTATTTATTCACAAGGCAACATGAAAACGGAAAGCAGAGGAGTAAGCCTCTGCTTTTTTTGTTTTATTCGGCGAAAATGCGGAGATATTCGAATGATTTGGAAAAGAAAATGAGAAAAATAAAAAATACGCAGAAAAATCAGTATATGTTAACAATGGATAAAACGAAACCTTAGCATACCCTAACGACTGAACAAATGCAACAAAAATACGAAAGTACCGGAGAAATACCGCGCAATTCATTGACAACGGCATAGAAAAAAGATATTATACTAATTGATTAGCGAAAACTAATTAGCTTTCGCATGCGAAAAGTATAAGACTATGCTAAAAAACAGAAACAAAGGAGGAACGGATCATGATGCCATTGACATTTGCAGCAGTTGGCGAGGAAAATACCATTGTGAAAATCGGCGGCAAGCCGGAGGTCAAGAAACATCTGGAAAATCTGGGCTTTGTTGTGGGAGGAACCGTAAAGGTTGTTTCTGCGATGGGCGGAAACCTGATCGTGAACGTAAAGGAAGCGAGAGTCGGTATCAGTCAGGAGATGGCGCAGAAAATCATGATTTGATGCCTTCACGAAAATGAAGGAAAGGAGAACGCAAAGATGACATTAAAAGAAGCAAAAGTTGGCAGCACGTACACCGTGGCAAAGATTACGGGTGCCGGTGCAATCAAGCGCCGCATCATGGACATGGGCATTACCAAGGGCATTGAAGTGTACATCCGCAAGGTTGCTCCGCTCGGCGATCCGGTAGAGATTACCGTTCGCGGCTATGAGCTGTCTCTCCGCAAGGAAGACGCTGAGATGATCGAAGTCAAGTAATCCGAAGGATTGTTTGAAAAAAGAGGTTAATTTTGAAACGCGTGCAAGCGGTCTCACCGGCACGTGTAGAAAGGAAATGAACGATGAGTTTGACAATCGCCTTAGCCGGCAATCCGAACTGCGGTAAGACAACCCTGTTCAACGGTTTGACCGGTTCCAATCAGTTCGTCGGCAACTGGCCGGGCGTAACGGTTGAGAAAAAAGAGGGCAAGCTGAAGCAGCACAGTGATGTCGTCATCACGGACCTTCCGGGCATCTACTCGCTGTCTCCGTACACACTGGAGGAAGTGGTAGCGAGAAATTACCTGCTCGGCGAACGTCCGGATGCTATTCTGAACATCATTGACGGCACCAATCTGGAGCGCAACCTGTACCTGACCACCCAGCTGACCGAGCTGGGCATTCCGGTCGTTGTCGCAGTAAACATGATGGATATTGTCGAGAAAAACGGCGATAAAATCAACATCGAGGAGCTTGGCAGAGAGCTGGGCTGTAAGGTGGTAGAAATCTCCGCGCTCAAGGGCAGAGGCATCATGGAGGCTGCCGAGGCGGCCATTCACGCGGCAAAGAACGAAAAGACCATTCCGCAGCACACGTTCTGCGGTCCGGTAGAGCACGCACTGGCACACATTGAGGAGCTGGTTCTGCACGATATGCCAGAAGAACAGCAGCGCTGGTATGCCATCAAGATTTTCGAGCGCGACAGCAAGGTTCTGGAACAGCTGAACCTGTCCGAGGAGATGCGCGCGCACATCGAGAAGGATATTGAGGCTGCCGAGACCGAGGAGGATGATGACTCCGAGTCCATCATCACCAACGAGCGATACATTTATATTGCATCCATCATCAAGGGCTGCTACAAAAAGGTATCCGCCGGCAAGCTGACCATTTCCGATAAGATTGACAGAATCGTCACCAACCGTATTCTGGCGCTGCCGATTTTCGCGGTTATCATGTTTATCGTATACTATGTATCGGTTACCACGGTTGGTACAGTGGCTACCGATTGGGCAAATGACGGCGTGTTCGGCGACGGCTGGCACCTGTTCGGCATCGGTTCCTCTGCGTATTCCGATGTAGCGGATGAATACAACGAAGCACTGACCGTTGCAAACGGTTTCATTACCTACGAGTCCGAGCAGGGCGTGGACACCTCCGCTGTAGAAGCAGCGATGGATGCCGAGTCTGAGGATTACGATCCGGAAGCTGCAAAGGCTGCTCTGACGCAGTTCGCTGCAACCATTCCGGCAGGCACCGAAGCTACCTATGAGGTAGAGGACGAAGAAACGCTGGCAACCGAGGATGAGACCGCTACCGTTGACGATCTGACCGCCGCCATGGCAGTTCTGGATCAGGACGGCTATGAGGCTCCGGATCCGGCAAACTACGGCGTTTGGATTCCGGGCATTCCGGTATTTGTAGAAAAGGCTCTGACCAGCATCGGCTGTGCAGACTGGCTGTCCGGTCTGATTCTGGACGGTATCGTTGCCGGCGTCGGCGCGGTTCTCGGCTTTGTGCCGCAGATGCTCGTTCTGTTCATCTTCTTGGCATTTTTGGAGGCTTGTGGCTACATGGCGCGTGTTGCCTTCATCATGGACCGTATTTTCCGCCGCTTTGGCCTGTCCGGCAAGTCCTTCATTCCAATTCTGATCGGTACCGGCTGCGGCGTTCCGGGCATCATGGCTTCCCGTACCATTGAGAACGAAAAAGACCGCCGCATGACCATCATGACGACCACGTTTATTCCGTGCGGCGCAAAGACACCGTTCATCGCCATGGTTGCAGGCGCCATCTTCGGCGGCGCTGCATGGGTAGCAACCTCTACGTACTTCCTTGGCATCGCGGCAATTATCTGCTCCGGCGTTATCCTGAAGAAAACCAAGATTTTTGAGGGCGATCCGGCTCCGTTCGTTATGGAGCTGCCGGCATATCATATGCCGACCGTGGGCACCGTGCTGCGCAGCATGTGGGAGCGCGGCTGGTCCTTCATCAAGAAGGCAGGCACCATCATCCTGCTGTCCACCATTCTCGTTTGGTTCCTGTCCTACTTCGGATGGGTAGACGGCAGCTTCGGTATGCTGCCCGAGGATCAGATCGACTGCTCGATTCTGGCGAAGATTGGCGGCGCCATCTGCTGGATCTTTGCACCGCTCGGCTTTGGCAACTGGCAGGCAACTGTCGCTTCCATCACCGGCCTGATTGCAAAGGAAAACATCGTAGGCACCATGGGTATCCTGTACTCCGGCGGCGCCGGCACCGTATACCAGAACATGGCAGCGACCTTCTCTCTGGCAAGCGGCTATGCGTTCCTCGCATTCAACCTGCTGTGCGCACCGTGCTTCGCGGCAATGGGCGCAATCCGCCGCGAGATGAACAGCACCAAGTGGTTCCTCGGTGCGATTGGCTACCAGTGCGGTCTGGCATATCTGGTTGGTCTGGTTATTTATCAGATTTCCAGCCTGCTCAGCGGCGGCGGCTTCGGCATCGGCACCGTTGCAGCCATTGTGGTTATCGTGCTGTTCTTCTTCCTGCTGCTCCGTCCAAGCAAGAAGGCTGAGATCAGAAGAAGCACATTGGCGGTTGACGCAAAATAAATTTCGTGTGAAAATAATAGATCAAAGGAGGAAGAACAATGACCTGGCTCATGGCAAACGGCGGCACCATCATCGTGCTCGCGGTATTGATTCTCATTGTAGCGCTGATTGTCCGCAAACTGCATTCGGACAAGAAAAAAGGCATTCATTCCTGCGGCGGTCACTGCGGAGGAGGCTGCCCGGGGTGCTCATCCTGCGGCGGAAGCTGTTCCTCTTGCTCTGCGCACAAGAAATAAACAGTGCTGACACAGCGCAAAACCAAAGGCGGCATGGGAGAAATCCCGTGCCGCCTTTTTTTGATACTTGTATGAAAATGGTATATTTTGGGGGAAAGACGCGAAAAAACGTCCAGAATCAGACAAGAATGCTGTTTCTGGACGTATCGTACAAAAATATTCGGATAAACCTTGCTATTGTTGGTGAAAAATGATATAATTAAGCCTGCGAGGAGCCGAAAGACGGCGCAACCGAGCCGCGCGCCTTCTCGGCGAGCTGCTGCGCGGTGCGCGGCGGCGTGTGGGCGCGGGTGAGCGTGTCCTCATCGCGGCGGCTGGCCTCCAGACGATAGATGCGGAACCCTTCCTTGGAGAACTTTTCTTCGTATTCCGTCATAATATTGTCCTGCTCGCTGTTGTGCAGATCCAGACAAATGTTCTGAATCAACCAGCCGTAGCCGCACATTTCCTCCAGCGTAAACTCAAACAGATGCTGGTTGTCGGTCTTAAAATGCACCTGTCCGTTTTTCGCGAGCACGCAGTCGTACAGTGCCAAGAAATTGGAATGGGTCAGACGGCGCTTGCGCTGGCGGTTCGGCGGCCATGGATCGGAGAAATTGAGATAGATGCGGTCGATTTCTCCATCGGCAAAAATGTTGGTCAGACCGGCGGCGTCGACGTCCAAAAACTGAAGGTTGGGGAGGCTGAGCTCCATCGCCTTTTCGGTTGCCATAATCAGGGCGCCTTCCTCGCGCTCAATGGCGAGATAATTGATGTCCGGATTCCGGCGGGCGGTCTCGATGATGAAACGGCCCTTGCCGCAGCCGATCTCCAAATGGAGCGGATTGGTGTTGCCGAACAGTGCGCGCCACTGTCCCTTGTGCTGCTCCGGATCCGAGACCAGCACCGGCGCACAGTTTGCCAGACGGGTATCCAGATTCTTTTTCTTTCTCATCCGCATAGGGATACTCTCCTTTTGTTTTTTATAATCGTGTCAAAAATACGGTTTTTCTGTAATGATTATAGCGGAATTATCGTAAAAATGCAATTCATTTGCAAAATAAATAGAGATAGGGTGTTATCATGTTTCAGAGATCTAGTGGTGTAGTTTTGCATATTTCCTCGCTGCCGTCTCCGTATGGTATCGGAACGCTGGGCAAGGATGCATATCAGTTTGTTGATTTCCTGCGCGACGGCGGACAGACCTATTGGCAGGTTTTACCGCTCGGACAGACCGGCTTCGGCGACAGCCCGTATCAGTGCTTTTCCGCGGCCGCAGGCAATCCGTATTTTATTGATTTGGATACGCTCAAGGATATGGGGCTGCTCAGCGAACAAGATTTGCGCGATGCCGATGTCGGACACAATCCGGATCGCGTAGATTATGAGCTGCTGGCACAGACGCGCCTGCCGATTTTGCACCGCGCCTTTGTCCGAGCACAGGAATCCATGATTCAGATGGGCAAGATGGACGCGTTCCGCCGCGAAAACAAAGACTGGGTGGAAGACTACGCCATGTTCATGACGCTCAAAAAGCACTTTGACCAGAAGGCGCTGTGGGATTGGGATGACGAAGCCATCAAGCACAGAGAGCCGGAGGCGATGCGCAAGTATGCGTTTGACCTCAAGCATGAGATTGATTTCTATGTGTTTATGCAGTATCTGTTCTTTGCGCAGTGGGAGAAGCTGCGCGCCTATGCGAACAAGCAGGGCATTCAGATTATCGGTGACATTCCGATTTATGTCTCGCCGGATAGTTGCGACGTGTGGGCGCATCCGGAAATGTTCCAGATAGACGGCGATTTGAAGCCGCACGGCGTTGCCGGTGTACCGCCGGATTACTATTCCGCAACCGGTCAGCTGTGGGGCAATCCGACCTACAATTGGAAGGTCATCGAGGATGACGGATTCCGGTGGTGGATTTGGCGTGTGCGCCGCAATCTGGCGCTGTTTGACGTCACGCGCATTGACCACTTCCGCGGCTTCCAAGCGTACTGGGAGATTCCGGAGGGCGAGGAGACCGCCATCAACGGCAAGTGGAAGAAGGGCCCGCGCATGAAGCTGTTCAAGGCGATTCGCGAGGCGCTGGGTGAGGTGCCGATTATCGCGGAGGATCTCGGCGATATTGATGACGCGGTGCGCAAGTTCCTCAAAAAGAGCGGCTATCCGGGCATGCGCGTCATGATTTTCGGCATGCGCGCAGACGAGAACAACGACCACATCCCGTTTAACTGGCCGAAAAACTGCGTCGGCTACACCTCGACGCACGACTCCGAGACGGTTGTGGAGCAGTTCACGGACAAGTGCAGCGATGCAGACCGCGACGTGATGCGCGAATATCTGCGCGTTTCGGATAGAGAGCCGCTGGGCTGGAGCGCGATTCGCACCGCCTTCGCCGCTCCGTGCGACATTGCCATGACGACCATGCAGGATCTGCTGTCGCTGGGCGCAGATGCGCGCATGAATACCCCGTCTACGCTGGGCGGAAACTGGAGCTGGCGTGTGCGCCGCGATGCCATCAACAAAGATGTATCCGGCTTCCTGCGCCGCGCGACGTATGGCGGCAAGCGTCTGAATCCGCTGGCGCAGAGATAAACGAAAGAAGGACGTAATTTTTGAAACATGCAGTGATTTTTGATCTGGATGGTACATTGCTCAATACGTTGGGCGATTTGCGGGCGGCGACCAATCACGCACTGGAGGTGCGCGGTCTGCCGCCGCACTCGATGGAAGAAATTCGACAGTTTATCGGCAATGGCATTCGCCTGCTCATTTGCCGAGCAATGCCGGAGGGAACGCCGGAGGCGGAGATTGATGCCGCGCTGGACGATTTCAAGGCGTACTATGCGGCGCATATCCACGACCGCACCGTACCGTATGACGGCATTCCACAGCTGCTGACGGCGCTGAGAAAGCGCGGCATCCAAGTGGCTGTGCTGTCCAATAAGATTGATTCTGCTTCACAGCAGCTGATTGAATATTTCTTTCCGGGAAAAACAGATGTTGTCTTTGGCGAGCATGTCGGTGTGCCGCGCAAGCCGGATCCGACCTCCTGCCGGATGGTGATGCAGCAGCTTGGCGTGCAGCCGGAGCAGGTGCTCTACGTCGGAGACTCCGGAACCGACATGCAGACGGCGAAAAACGCCGGTCTGTATGCGGTGGGCGTGACATGGGGATTCCGCAGCAAAGAGGTGCTACTGGAATATGGCGCGGATGTTCTCGTGCATCGGCCGGAGCAAATCCTACAGATTTTGGATTCCGACGAATGAACAAGGCGCAGCTTCGGAGTGGGGAGCTGCGCCATTTTCCGGCTCAAAAAAGTTTTTTAAAAAAACTTTCAAAATATTGTTGACAAAAGGGGGATTCTCGCGTATAATAAACATCGTCGTCAGGGAACAGACGAAAGCGAAAAACAAAATATGCGGATGTAGCTCATCTGGTAGAGCGCCACCTTGCCAAGGTGGAGGTAGCGAGTTCGAGCCTCGTCATCCGCTCCAAGTTTTGAGACAGTCGAGAAATCGGCTGTCTTTTTTTGCTGCCGCAGAAAAGATATGAAGTGATATTTCCGAGAGAAATTTGCCTATCATATGCTGTCGAAATCTGATATACTATATCTGTTGCCATCCCTATACCGGCAGGGAAGGGGGTGTCTTCATGGAGTACCTTACATCATTCGTAATCGCTGTTGCGGCAAGTGTCGTGAGTCACTGCATTTGCAAATGGTTCGATGGCGATCGGTAATTGGCAACGAGCCTAAGGATTAAGCCGCCTTGCAAAAAATGGAATAGAAAACCCTCGGAGATTCCGCCTCCGAGGGTTTTCGTTTGTCCTCACGGAGCAAACTTACATCTTTTCGTACAGATATTATATCACATGGCTTGACGGTTTGCAAATACTTTTCTCTGTTGACACACTCCCGCAAACATGCTACAATATCCGCATAAAACCGTACCGCGCTTGTACGGGAAGTGGATTTTTCTAGCATCGTCTATTTTCGCCACACAGTTGTTTTGCAGCTGTGTGGCTTTTTTTATTGCTTTTGGAGGTGGTTTGTTTGAATCAAACGTTTATGAAAGAGCGGCGCATTTTGCCGCTGGTGCTGTCTATGTCGCTGCCGATGGTCATTTCGATGGCGGTCAATTCGCTGTACAATATCGTGGACAGCTTCTTTGTGGCGAAAATCAGCGAGGACGCCATGACGGCACTGTCGCTGGTGTTTCCGATTCAGAATTTGGTCAATGCTGTGACGATTGGCTTTGCCATTGGCATCAATGCCGTGATTGCGTATTTTCTCGGCGCAAAGCAGGAGCACAAGGCAAATGAAGCGGCAACGCAGGGCATTGTGTGCAATTTTTTGCACGGTATCCTGCTGACTGTAGGCTGTATTACGGGGATGCCGATGTTTTTGCGCATGTTTACCGAAAATCAGACGGTACTTGATATGGGATTGCGCTATGCGCGGATTGTCCTGCTGTTTTCCGTTGTCATTTCCATGGCGGTGTCCTTCGAAAAGATTTTCCAGTCGGTCGGAAAAATGAAGGTATCCATGTTCAGCATGATGGTGGGATGTGTCAGCAACATTCTCTTAGATCCGGTTTTGATTTTTGGACTGGGTCCTGCGCCCCGACTGGGAATAGAAGGCGCTGCCATTGCCACCGGTCTGGGTCAGATTTTTTCACTGGCGGTTTATCTTCTGATTTATATGTTCCGTCCGATGGGCGTTCGGATTCAGCTGCGCGGGTTTGCCATGAATAAAGGGCTGCTGCTGCGGCTGTATTCGATTGGCATTCCGGCGGCGCTCAATATGGCACTGCCGTCTGTGCTGATTTCTGCGCTCAATGGCATTCTGGCGGCATACGGACAGGTGTATGTGCTGGTTCTTGGCGTATATTATAAATTACAGACCTTTTTGTATCTGTCCGCCAACGGCATTATTCAGGGCATTCGCCCGCTGGTCGGCTACAATTACGGCGCAGGGGAATACCGCCGCGTGCGCCGTATCTATACAACCTCTCTGACGCTCATCATGGCGATTATGGCGGTCGGTACGGTGCTGTGCCTGCTGTTCCCGCAAAGCCTGATGGGACTGTTTACGGACAACCGCGAAACGCTTGCGATTGGCGCGGCGGCGCTTCGCATCATCAGCTTGGGCTTTGTCGTCTCTGCCGTTTCCGTTACGGCCTCCGGCACGCTGGAAGGACTGTCGCAGGGCATGCCGTCGCTGGTCATTTCTCTGTGCCGGTATATCCTTGTCATTATTCCGGCGGCGTTTGTGCTCAGCCGTGTGTGTGGCGCGCGCGGCGTGTGGTATGCATTTGTCATCAGCGAGCTGCTGACCGCTGCTGCGGCAGGGCTAATTTACCGCCGCGTATCGCACAGAACCATGAAAATTTAGACAGAAAAAGACGTTGAGCCGGATGTTCCTGCATCCGGCTCAACTGGGTATTTGCGGTAGAAAGGGTGAATGAAAGAATTAAAAAAAGGGGTGGAAAGTTCAAAATAAAAAGGTAGGTACAAATAATATATAGAGACTGCATGTATCATGCAGATGCTTTTAGTCTGCCCGCTGTGGAGCGATGGACAATGTGAACGGGCAGTGAATACATTGTCTTCTGTGCTTTTGATGATTTTATTTTACCTTCTGGTGCT
>OLPV01000706.1_pt1 | contig 27451 bp, 22 predicted proteins | sample 1671961 | NCBI WGS metagenome assembly OLPV01 (sample SAMEA3136630, study PRJEB25190) | human gut metagenome | biome: human gut; feature: human-associated habitat; material: faeces | place: Austria | collected 2013
GAGTGCCGTACTGTGCCGCTGAGTTTCGTTTCGTACGAGAGTCATGGCAAAGCCGTCAGCGACGGCGGTGAGTAAATACGAAAATTGAGCCTCCGTTCCCGTGCTGGGACGGAGGCTTTTCTTTGCCTTTTTACTCCCTTTCACCTGCGATTTTGCTATTTACTCCCCGTATTTCAAGACGGCAAAGTATGGGGCGGTATTCGGAGGAATGGGAGTAAGAATTTATCCCAAGTGAGTAGACGTGCGATTTTTGTCCCCGATAACGAAAAGGGGCCGTTTTAGGTCCTTTGAAACTCAAATCGAACTCAATGGGCATTTTTGCGGACTCCGCACGACGTTTCACCAGGTGGCTAATGGGGAGTAAAGAATCTCACCGTCTCAAGGAAAGCGGGAGTAATCAGGGGAAATGCCGCGGGGTACTGTCGTGTGCCGCGATGTAAGCCACCACAGCATTTACTCCCCATGTATGCCGGAAATGCCTTGGCACGCAATGGGGAGTAAAAACTCAGCATACGCAAGTGCGAGCGGCGCTCACCGCCTAGCCTGGCGTCTTGATTCGGTTGCGTTGATTGAGAAATGCGGGGAGCCGCTACAGCGAGGCTTTCCAGTCCTCGTATTCGTCGGCCTGAGCGAGGTCCCCGTACGTCTCCCGGAAATGATCGTCGGCGCAAAAGATGTTAAGCCCCTCTGCCATGTCGAGCCCGTTGCTAGCGCCGATAACGATCAGATTCGCCTCGGCTAGCGCCCGTTTGATGCGAACCGCTTTCGTCGTTTCCATATGCTACTTCCCCAGCGTCTTGCGCACATCGGCGAGCACGTCGGCGATATCGGCGCGATCGGCGAGCCCTCGATCCTCGATCGCACGGGGAAGAAACTGCGTCACGTTGTTCACGGCGATATAGCCAGCCTGCGGCAACTGAGCCGTGAGGGTCCAAAACGGCTCCTGGATAAACGCAGGCGTCATACGGCCCACACCCAGCTCAAGAAAGAGAATCTTCTGCTGCGCGTGCGCGTCGAGCCAGTCGGAAACCTTGCGGTACTGCTTATCGTAGAGCTCGCCCTGCAGAAAGTTGCCGTAGCCGCGAACCCAGGGAAACGCCTCGGCCCCGCAGTGCGGACAGCGCGGCACAAGCTCTGTTGGGACCTCTAGACCGTCCCCCATAGCCTCAACCATGCGGGAGACCGGTTCGGTCGCGTCCCACACCTCGTCGGTGCAGCAACGGGAACACTGGAAGAAGCGGTGGTCGCCTTGAATCTCGGCCACCTTCTCCCATGGGTAGATTTTCACGAACTGCGTGTCTTGGTTGGTGGTAAGAACGAAGAAGTCCTTCTCGGCAAGAATGGCGTCAAGATCCTTGTAAGGCTCGCGCAGCGGGGCGTTGAGCGTGGTATCGAGGAAGGTGGCAAGGTAGCCCCAGCGCTTCTCGGCTGTTGGCCAGCGGTAGAACGACCCCTCGAAAGCGCCCTTGAAACCGTAACGCTCAGCGAACTTGCCGAAATGCCTGCGATAGGTCGCGTTGTCCTCGTAGTAGAAGTTGCCACCACCCGCCGCAGAGAGCCCAGAGGCCCCGCCGACAAGCACGCAATCGGCTTCCTCGATCATACGGGCAAACGTTTCGATTTGCTGCCTGTAAGGGGCTGGCTCGCAATCGCTCATGTTATAGGGCGTACCGCCGTTTCGGTATGCTGCCTGATGGGAAAAAGATCGCTCAGTAAGCTCGATAACGAGCTGTTCGTACGGAATCAACTGATACCTTCTTTCAGTTATAATAAACAGGTGTCTATTAAAAGTATCAATGTTGATTTGCGCCAGATCAATGAACAGCTTTGAACTGCTGTCGATAAACGAGCGGCTGCTGGATATTGTTGAGCGATGAAATTGGAGGATCCATGGAAACGGTGAAAATCGATCGTCGCCGACGCTATACGCTCTCGGTCATACGCGAGGCATTCTTTGCGCTACTGGCCGAAGTCGGCTTCGCGAAGATGACCGTGGCGGATATCTGCCGCCGCGCCGACATCAACCGCGGCACGTTCTATCTCCACTACGAGGACAAGTTCGCGCTGCTCGACGCGCTTATCGACGAGGCCCTGGCGGCGGCGCCCCCACTCGAAGAAACGGAGACGAAGGCCTTTTGCCAGCGACCACCGGCAAACGACGACTATTATCTGCTCTACTCGGACGACGACGCGTACGCCCGCGTGGCGCAACGCGTCATTCAGCGTGGCGCAGAGCAGATGGTTCCCACGATCATGGAGAAGACTGGGCTTTCACGCGAGGATGCCCATCTGATCTTCGTCCACAACGTACAGGGAAATCTCGCGGTCAACCGCCTGCTCGGTTGGAAGCGAGGACCTAAATTCGCCCATGCGCAGGAGCTGCTCGGTGCTTATGCCGAAGGGGGCATGCAGGCTCTTTCAACTCTTTACGATTCTCATGATCCGTCGTGCGCATACGGCCACTAGCCCAACAGCAATTCTGACAGCAAGAAGCCAAGGCACGCTTTCGCGCGCCTCCATTCATTCGCTTATACTTGCTCAAGAAATAACTTCGCAATCGCGCATGAAAGAAAGAACTCCATGCTGAAATTACATGTGCTTGCAAGCGGCAGCAAAGGCAATGCCGCCATCGTGGAAAACGCAAAGACCGGCACCGGCATGCTAATTGACTGCGGAATATGCAAGCGCGATTTCCTAGAACGCTGCGACCAGGCAGGCTTCGATCCCGCTGGAATTGAAGCCGTTTTCATCACGCACGAGCACGGGGATCACACCAAAGGCTTGGGCGTGGTGCTACGCGGATTAGCGAAATTAGGCTGCGCTCCGAGGATTTTCGCTAACGGAGCCTGCATCGACGCAAGTAGCACGCTGCAGAAAATAGCTGATGATTTTGGCATTTCCCCGCTAGCGCTGGAGAAGGGTTCGATAGAAGCCGCTGGCTTAAACGTACTCCCCTTCGCCACCAGCCACGATGCCACCGCTTCGTTTGGCTTTCGCATTGAAACGCACGATGGCGACGCGCTGGGATACATAACCGATTCGGGCATCGTGACAAGCGCCGCACACGAGGCTTTGCTCGGCGTGCGCATTTTGGCTTTGGAAAGCAACCATGACGAAAACATGCTGAAAAACGGCAGCTATCCCTACGTTATCAAAAGGCGAATCGCCTCGGAATTAGGGCACCTATCGAACCCGCAGGCCACCGAGGAGCTTGCCGCCCTTATCACCGAGTCGCGCGCCGCGAGACTTCGCACGCCCGAAACCGTTATCGCCATGCACGTCTCACAAAACAATAACGACTACAACCTGCCAAGAGCGGCGCTTGAAAAAGGCCTTGCTATCTCCGACGGCAACGCACGCGTCCTATGCGGCTATCAAGGACGCCTCGCAAGCGTGAGTTAACGCTACGCCTGAACTGCAAGAACATGGATGAGGCGAATTAACCTTCTGGGATAGAACTTGACAAACCTTACTACCCCATGATCGGCACAATCTCATCCAAAATCACCGAGCCGTCCATACCGCTCATGTTGATGGAATAACTGATTGTTTCACCGCTGTCGTCCACATAGGAAACCCCAAAATACGGCAGCGTTCCGAAAAAAGTCATGTTCAACAGCAACGGACAATCAGACTTAAGCTCACCGCAATCAAACAAATCATCAGTGGAGTACAGCACAGTGCTTTCCGTGGGAATAGCCTGAACACCCAAAACCTTGAAGTCTTTAACGGCGCAATCGCAGGAGAAAAGCACCTGGGCCACAGGCTCATCGGAGCTAACGGAAACCTCGTTGTAGTTCGAGTAATAGCCAAGCGCATCTTCCGCCCAGTCCCCCTGAACAGTAGGCTCGAAAGCTTGCTTGATGCGTTGCAGGACAAGCTCGTTCGTCGTCCCTTCACCAGTGCCGTTAAGCAAATCCGCATTCAGGAAGCGATAGGTTGGAAAGTCCCCGGCTTCATCTTTAACCACGAAATACGTGAACTGCTCGTACCCACAAAGCCTTCCGCTGCTGTCGAAAAACGCGCCATCCGGCAACGAAATATCTTCATGCGAAGTCGTCAAAAAAGCAGGCTCCCAGCAATAGACAGTGTAGGATCCGCTTTCATCCGCGACAGTTTCCTTTTGGTAGAACTTCACGACCTCATAACCGTTCAATGCGGTGGTTTGCAAAGCGGAAGAGCATTCGCCCAGTAATCGCTCTGCGCGCCTGTCTAGAAAACCGCGGTAGAGATTGTAAGCGTCTTGGTCAACCCAAGACTCGGTGCTCTCAGGGTATGGAGAAGGAAGCGAGGAATATTCCCGCAAACCCTGCGTCATCATCGTGTTCACCCGATCGGAGATGGCCGACTTGAGAAAGGTGACCCCACTCGGCTCAACCGGATTCGCAGCGCAACCTACCATTGGCAAAGAGAGCACAAACGTCAGCGCAATGATTGGCACTTGCTTCATAAGGGGTTCCTCCCTTTCCGCACATCGCCGAATTTTGTTTTGCGATAACAATCTCAGATAAAGCAATTTCACCACACTAGCGACATTGCTTTCAATCGCAAATTAGGGACACGGGATCAAACGTTTCGACTTACACCCGATCATCGAAGGAAGTCAAAAAACAACACGCGCCCCGTTTTCGAGGCGCGCGCTGTAGTTGCTAGTTGAACATGTTCGGTTGGATGTAACCATGAGGGCGCCAGGCATAGCCATTTTGATACTTGATGGTCAGGTAAAAAACGTCGTCCTCCACCTGCAGCTGCACGTAACATACTCCGTCAACGAACTTATCGGTTACATCAAGCTGCAAATTAAGATGGTAAACAACCACGCGACCATCTTCCTCGTATTCAACCTCGGAAGCGTTGATCTCATCCCAGAGCTCCCCCTCGGTCAAAGGCCGCTCAGTCCCGTCAGGATTAATCGCAACGCCGCCACCTCCTCTATGCACCAGCTTTCCGTCCTCATCTTCGTAATCAAACGAATACGATCAGTTTTCGGCAACGAGCATTGCATCAGTTTGATCACCGTGGATCCAAACTTGCACGATTCGCTGAATTCCGCCGATGTCCATTGCATAGGCGCTACCACCTAGCCCAATGACTACCGCGAACATGGCGGCGGCTGCGAAAACCTGACAGGAATCTATCAATAGTTTGTCCGAAAAGGAAAATAGAGATTTGCGAAAAACACTGGAGCAGGCGCTTAGTAGCCCAGGTCATTCAAGAGCCCGCATTTAAATTAGACGCTAACAAAGCAGTAGGCGCCGCATTGCCGGAATAGCTACAATATATGCTGCTTTCGAACCTTGAATTCAAACTCGCGAGCAGCCTGCTGCGCGTTTCGAAACCAAACCTCAGATTGAACGACCACGCCAAACAGAGGCCCCATGAAACCGATTGCCCATATTCGTACCGATCTACCGCAGAAGTTCGGTATTCCTCGCAACAGCTTTCTCGCACCTCACCTGCAAGGACGCATCATATTCGAGCGGAAATACGCTTTGGAATCGGCCATTGCGGGAATCGATAGCTTCACGCATTTGTGGTTGATCTGCAATTCGAAAATGGCGTAACTGGCGGAACCGCCGACGACATTGCTCAGGACTCCGCGACACCCCGCAAACAGGGTACTAGTGATAAATGGTCGCCAACAGTTCGACCGCCTCGACTTGGCGGCGTCGAGCGCGTAGGCGTATTCGCCACGCGCAGCCCCTTCAGACCCAATCCGCTTGGCTTAAGCTGCGTGAAGCTCGAACGAGTAGAGATCACGGACGAGGGGCCCGTGTTGCACGTGCTTGGAGCAGACTTGCGAGACAGTACGCCGATCTTGGACATCAAACCCTACATTCCGTTCGCCGACTGCCACCCCGATGCGCAAGGCGGATGGATCGACAGAGCACCGTGGCACGAGCTTGAAGTGGATTTCCCCGAACGACTGCACGAATCTATCGATTCGAACAAACTACCTGGCCTTCTGGAAGTGCTAAAGCAGGATCCGCGCCGCGCAGGAAGCAAACACGAGCCTACGCGCGTGTATCATCTGGCGTACTCTTCGTATGACATCGCATTCACAGTTGACGGCAATGTGCTGCATGTGGTCGAAATCAACTAGAAAGCACAAGCACAAGGGTAAATAGATCGCGATCTTGCTCCCTCTACTTTTCTATGAGCTGAACCGAACTGGGCACTATGCCATCGAAATAACCTGCGGGCATTTCCAGGACATGACAGGCGCCTTTCACTTTTTTGCCAAGCTGCCACGGAAGCAAGGTTTCAACCTCGATCCCCCTTAGGTTGAAATCTAGATACAAAACATCAATCGGAAATCTCATGAAACAACAATGCACCCGCGAACATTTAGCAAGAAACAGACCCTCTTCTTCGCCGAGCGACGCCCTTCCCATCAGACCGCGCAACCTAGAAGAAAATGTTCTGGCTACCGGAACGCTAACCACTTTGCCATCCTTCTTTACGAGCACACTCTCCGCGTAGAAACGTCTAAAACCCATAGTCACCTCAATAACGCCTACGTTGTAGCTTTTCATAGCAAATGATATGGTGCTTATTGTTGACATTCAAGCAGATGGCGAACGTATACTCATTCAGCGTCTTCGCACTCTCTTGCTGGCGATTTTATGTACCGAGAAGGCATTCGTTGCCGAAGCGTTACTATAGACACCCTCTTGCGGCACAGTTTTCCGCACAACCCGAAAGAACAACGCTTCATCTAGGGTAAAACACCCCTAGCGGGAGCTTTATCGTCTTTACCCGCTTGCGCGGCTGCGACACAGGAGCCATGAACACAATCAACTCAACACGAATTGAAGGCCATGCAGCACGACAAAATCAAACCGATCCTGTTCAGCATCATCAAGCATACCGACAAAGAAGAGCTTCGCAGGCAAATCCCAAAGGATATCGTCTCCGGCATCGTCGTAGCGGTAGTCGCACTTCCGCTTTCCATCGCGCTGGCAATTGCTTCGGGCGTCGCCCCTGAACAAGGTTTGTACACTGCAATCGTCGCGGGCTTCCTTATTGCGCTGTTCGGTGGCAGTCGCGTGCAGATCTCCGGTCCGACTGCAGCGTTCGCCACCATCGTGGCGGGCATTGTGGCAACAGACGGTCTTGACGGCCTGATTGCGGCAACCATCATCGCGGGCGTCATCCTTATGCTGATGGGCTTGCTGAAACTGGGCACCCTCATTCGATTCGTGCCTTTCACCATCACCACCGGTTTCACCGCCGGCATTGCCGTCACCATTGTCATCGGACAAATAAAAGACCTGCTGGGACTGACCTATCCCGCGGGCACCGTCACCATCGACGCAATCGACAAAATGATGGCCGTCGCGCAAAACATCGCAACGTTCAACCCACAGGCACTGCTTGTCGGCGCGGTTTCCCTCGCGATACTTATCGCGTGGCCCAAGGTGTCTAAGCGCATCCCCGGATCACTTGTTGCCGTCATCGTGGGTGCCGCAATGGTTCCCTTGCTTGGTCTTGACGTCAATACTATTGGCGACCTGTATACCATCAACGCAGGATTGCCCACTTTGCATGTCCCGCACCTCAGCCTTGACCTGCTGCGCAATGAGCTTGCCAACGGCTTTACCATCGCGCTTCTTGCCGCCATCGAGTCGCTACTGTCTTGCGTGGTTGCCGACTCCATGATCTCAAGCCACCACCGCTGCAACATGGAACTGGTCGCTCAGGGCATGGGCAACATCGGCTCGGCGCTTTTCGGCGGCATTCCCGCAACGGGCGCCATCGCCCGCACTGCCGCGAACGTTAGGAGCGGTGGCCGCACGCCCATCGCGGGCATGGTTCATGCAGTGGTTCTGCTTGCCGTGCTGGTGTTCCTTATGCCCTACGCAGCCCTCATCCCCATGCCCACCATCGCCGCCATTCTTCTTCAGGTTGCCTGCAACATGTCCGGTTGGCGCAGCTTTGCGCACCTGTGCGCCACCGCATCGCGCGGCGCCATCGAAACCCTGCTTCTTACGTTCACGCTGACGATCGTGTTCGACCTGGTTACCGCCATCGGAGTCGGCATGGTTATCACCGTGGTGCTGTTCATGAAGATGGTGAGCGAGGAAACCGAAGTCAAAGGCTGGAAGTACTACTGCGATGACGATTCCCAAGTCACGCATCTGCGCGAACTACCGAAAAGCGTGCGCGTGTACGAGATCAATGGCCCCATGTTCTTCGGCATGGCCGACCGTATTTCAGACATCTCGGTAAAGGAATTCACTAAGTACCTGATCATCCGCATGCGCGGCGTTCCTTCCCTGGATGCAACCGGCATGAACGCGCTAGAGAACCTGTACAAATACTGCAGCGAAAACGGTGTGCGCCTGATCTTCAGTCACGCAAATGAGCAACCCATGAAAACCATGGAGCATGCAGGTTTCGTCGACCTGGTTGGTAAGGACAACTTCCGCGCGAACATCGACGACGCCATCGAATACGCCACGAAGCTCATCGAGGAAGAAGAGCAGGCTTAACTCTATTCGAACCACATTCGCCAAGGATGACTTTATTCGAACCGATACATTCGATGGACCAGAATTTCACCTTTCGTCAGGGCTTTCTTCTTTTTCATCAAGGCTGCCGGCAGTATTTATGAAAGAACGATTAATTAACTGTTACGAACTTATTTCACATAGCGCGATCTTGAAGATGATGCGACAATACTTCGTTATATCGGAAGGGGTTCCCAACCGAAAGCGTCCAAGCAAGAACGCGTAAGAAGCAAGTTCGTACAAGTCAGGAGTCGCACATGAAAGACATACGTGTCAGTGACATCACGATGAAAGAGGCCGCCACCTCCAAAACGCTCTCCCTATCCTTCAAGGAGAAGCTAGAAATCGTGAAGATCCTAGACCGTATCGGTGTGGGCTCTATTGAAGTTGAGGGAATCGAGTCATCCAAGGTCGACGCCCTGCGAATCAAATCCATTGCCTCTCTGGTGAAGAACAGCACGCTTGCCGTTCCGGTGAAAATGGACGAGCAGAATATCGAAGCCGTCTGGAACGCAGCTAAGGGCGCAAAGAGTGTTCGCCTGCAGGTGGAAGCGGCTGTAAGCCCCTCGTGCATGGAATACATCCAGCGTAAGAAGGCAGATAATCTAGTTGCCGATGCTGCCGCGGCCGTGGCCAAATGCGCGCAGCTTACCGACGACGTCGAGTTCGTAGCCGTTGATGCCACCCGCACCGACGTTGCCTACTTGGCAAAGATCATCGAGGCTGTCGTTAACGCTGGCGCCAAGACAGTTACCGTATGCGATGCCGCCGGCTCTATGCTTCCCGAAGAGTTCGCCGAGTTCATTAGCAACCTCACCCAGGCTGCACCGCAACTGAACGATATCACCCTTGGTATTTCTTGCTGCAACAACCTGAACATGGCCGACGCTTGTGCAGTTGCCGGCGTCATGGCAGGCGCTTCCTTGGTGAAAGCAACCTCCTACCCCATGGACGTCGTCGCGCTTGACAACATCTCCCGCATCCTTGCCGCAAAGGCCGACGCGCTTGATGCCCAATGCCATGTCCGAGTAACCGAGCTTAAACGAGCCATGAATCAAATCGCCCGCCTGTGCTGTGAAGATCGTTCCAAGGCGCTCAAGTTCACCGATTCCGTTTCCGAAGCGGTAGAGGGACTCGTTCTTACCGCAGGCGACGATCAGGAAACCGTCATGCAGTACGTTGAGCGTTTGGGCTACAGCCTGTCCGACGAAGACGCCGCATCGGTGTTCGAAGCATTCAAGAAGATCGCCGCAAACAAAGAAAATGTCGGCGCCACCGAACTTGACGCCATTGTCGCCTCGGCCGCGCTGCAAGTTCCGCCTACGTATGTTCTTGAGGGCTATGTCATCAACACCGGCATGAGCTTCAAGGCTACCTCGCATATCTCGCTGCGTAAGAACGGTGAGATCCATGAAGCAGTGTCGCTGGGCGACGGCCCCATCGACTCTTCATTCAAATCCATCGAGTCGGTTGTGGGCAAGCACTACGAGCTTGACGATTTCCACATTCAGGCCGTTACCGAAGGCCGCGAAGCTGTAGGCGAATCCATCGTGAAGCTCATTGCCGATGGCAAGGTGTATTCCGGCCGTGGCATTTCCACCGACATCGTCGAATCCAGCATTCGCGCGTATATTAACGCGCTGAACAAAATCGCATACGAGGAGCAGAACTAATGAAGCTTTCCTTTTCTACCCGCGGTTGGGCCGACCATTTTTGGGACGAGCTGGTAAGCACCGCCCTCGAAATGGACTTCTCGGGCATCGAGATCCACAACCCGCTGATCAATGAAGCATTCACCGGCAAGGGCGCCCCTCTTGACCGATACAACACCCAAGCCACTGCTCGCGCACTTCACGACAAGGGCCTGACCATCCCCGCACTTGACTCCTCCATCGATATTTCAGCTGGTGAAGAGCAAGTCCAAGAAGCAAAGAAACTTATCGATCTTGCAGAAGCCGCATCTGTCGACATGGTTTGCGTTGTTGTCCAAAACGATGACGAAGCCGCCATCCATTCTGCATTGGAGCAGCTTGTCCCTTACGCAGAGGAGCATTGCGTCATCCTACTTATTGAATCAAGCGGCATTTTCTCTAGCACCACGCGCCTGACCAGCATCATGGACAAATACGCCAGCGATTATCTGGGCGTTCTGTGGGACGTTCACAACGTTTATCGCGTGGGTGGCGAAAGCCCGGCAACCACCATCAAGAACCTGGGCGCTTACATCAAGCACGTTCATATGCGTGATTCAGACGACGACGGCACGTTCAACCTGGTTGGAGAAGGCACCTTGCCCATCGACGAGGTTGTACGCGCTTTGTCTTCCATCGACTACGACGGCTTCGTGTCACTTGAATGGATGCCCGAATGGATGGAAGACCTTACCGACATGGAAGTCATCTTCCCCCACTTCGTGAACTACATGGAACAATTCGAGGATACGCGCGGCAAGCGCCGCACCCTGTACCTGAACCATGACGGCACAGGCGAGTACGTCTGGAAAAAGGACGAACTCATCGACCTCACCTTCCCTCAAGTTTTGGACAAGATGGTCGAGTGCTTCCCCGATCAATACTGCTTCAAGTACACCACGTTGGACTACACGCGTACTTACGAAGAATTCCGCGACGATGTGGACACCTTCGCACGCGCGTTAGTTTCCATGGGCGTGAAGCCCGGCAGCAAGGTTGCCGTTTGGGCCACCAACGTGCCTGCTTGGTACATCACTTTCTGGGCAGCCACCAAAATCGGCGCCGTACTGGTTACCGTGAACACCGCGTACAAGATCCACGAGGCAGAGTACCTGCTGCGTCAGTCCGACACGCACACGCTGGTCATGATCGACAGCGCGCTTGACTCGAACTACCGCCAGATCATCAACGAGCTATGCCCTGAAATCGCCACTACTAAAGCCGGCGAGCAGCTGCATTGCAAGAAGCTGCCGTTCCTGCGCAACGTCATCACCGTTGGTTTCGAAATGCCCGGCTGCCTGACCTTCGAGCAGGCAATGGAGCGATCCGAGCTGGTGCCGCTTGAGAAGATCCAGCGCATGGCCGCGCAGGTTCGCCCCGACGACGTCTGCAACATGCAGTACACCTCGGGCACCACGGGCTTCCCCAAGGGCGTCATGCTGACGCATCGCAATGTCGTGAACGACGGCAAGTGCATTGGCGACCGCATGGGCTTGTCCACCGCCGATCGCTTCATGATCCACGTGCCCATGTTCCATTGTTTTGGCATGACGCTGTCCATGACGTCTTCCATGACGCACGGCACAACCATGTGCCCCATGCCTTACTTCAGCGCCAAGGCTTCGCTGCATTGCATCACGCAGGAAAAGATCACGGCATTCAACGGCGTTCCCACCATGTTCATTGCCATGTTCAACCACGAGGACTACCGCAAGACCGATTTCAGCCACATGCGCACGGGCATCATGGCCGGCGCTGGCTGCCCGCCCGAGCTGATGAAGCGTGCGGCTCAGCCCGACGAGATGAACATGACCGGCATCGTGTCGGTGTATGGCCAGACTGAATCGGCCCCGGGTTCCACCATGAGCGCCTGGACCGATCCGCTTGACCTGCGCACCGAAACCGTCGGCTACGCCTTCCCGCATGTTCAGTGCAAGATCATCGATCCCGAGACCGGTGAGGAGCTTCCCGACGGCCAAATCGGCGAGTTCTGCTCGCGTGGCTACAACATCATGAAGGGTTACTACAAGATGCCCGACGCCACGTACAAAACGGTTGACGAAGACGGCTGGCTGCATTCCGGCGACCTGCTGATGCGCGACGAGCGCGGCTGCTTCATAGCTACCGGCCGTTTGAAGGACATGATCATCCGAGGCGGCGAGAACATCTACCCGAAGGAAATCGAGGACTTCGTCATCACGCACCCCAAGGTTAGCGACTGCCAGGTTATCGGCGTGCCCGACAAGAAGTACGGCGAGGAAGCCATGGCGTGCATCATCCCGAAAGAGGGTGAAACCATGACCGAGCCTGAAATCCGCGAGTTCATGATGAACAACATCGCGCGCCACAAGGTGCCTCGCTACATCAAATTTGTGGACTCTTACCCCATGAATGCGGCTGGCAAGATCCTCAAGTACAAGATGAGGGAAGCCGCCGTCGAAGAACTGGGGCTTTAGAGCCTGCGGGATCGGCGCTTTCATCAGTGATTTTTTAAGGACCGTCTAGGACGGTCCTTTCTATGACCACCAATACCCCTGAGAACAAGAAAGGCTTGCGGGAATCCGATAAACGGAAGCCCGCAAGCCTTATATTACTTGCAGCAGTCTCGGAATAGACCGATGGTCCGCGGCTTAACGCTGACTCTTACGACGCAAAGCCACGAAGGTAAGAACGGCAGTTGCCGCGGCTACAGCCAGAACAACGGGAACAGCAAATGCGTTCACATCGCCCGTAGATGGGAGGATTGACTGTGCTTCAGGGGCCTTAGTGTTATCGATTTTGGAAAGATCTTGCTTGTCATCCTTGTTCACCGGAAGCTTTGCGATGACAGCATCCTTGGTTTGCTTTTCGAAGGCTTCGTTCTTGAACGTTGCGGTGTACAGGCCTGCGCCCTCTTTCTCGATGGTAGCCTGAGCGGTGACGTCGTACGTAGCCTTCACGGTTTCAGCCTCGATATGGGAGGCGTCGCGCTTGCAGACGCGGGTTGCGGTGCAGTACCAGTCATCACCTTCCTGATTCCACGTGTAGGTAGGCTCGTTCCAGTCATGACCGAGAGAATCAATGGCGTCGCCGCTCTTGGTCTGCTGGGTGAAGCACTTATGGCTGAATTTGGCTACATAGGAAGTCTTACCTGCCTCAAGGCACGTTGCAGGATCGACGACAACTTCAGCCTTTACCTTTTCTTCAATCGGCCAACCACAGTAACCGCACTTAGCATGACCGGTGCAGTACCAGTCCTCGCCTTCCTGCGTCCAGACATAATCTTTCAGGTCTATGAAGTTATCCTCATGCTGACCATCAGTGTAGGAGTGGGTCTTCATTGCGCCCTGAGTCCACACCAACTCGTCGCCGAAGTACACATCGGAGCGACCAGAGTTGTTACCCGGTTTGCCACCAAACCCAAACAACTGAGAGCAAGTCGTGATATCACGCTCGGCCGTTGCCGTGTTGGCGCCTGTGAACTTGATGATGTACTTGAATGAACCCATATTGAAGTCATTGATGTTAAGAGCCTGCTTGCCCATACTATCATTCGAGTTGAACGTACAGTTGTTTACGTTAACGATGATGTCATGACTGCCCGCGCTGTAATCAGTGTAGACGTTGATCGCTTTGCCGGTGCAATTAAAGGTGCAGCCGTTGAACGTCATGGTCGGCGAGCTGTACGTCCAAAGGGAGTAATCGCCCTCGGGCGCGTTGAACGTCGTGTTCGTAAACTCGGCGGACTCGTAGCCCCAGTAGAACGTCTTACCGTTGACAACACAGTCGTCGAGCACGGTCTTATTGGCTCGAATGAAGCCAAGATAGTTGGCACTGCCGGAACGCATCGTCATGTTCTTGAAGGTTACGGTGCCGGCGCCGTCAAAGGAATAGTCACCGTTGTACTCGGTGCCGAAATAGTCCGGGTTGGGAACCTCGGCGCCGATGTTCCATGCGGTCTTGTCCGCGCCCAAACCCACGAACGTCAGATCTTTGCCCTTGGTGTGACCCTCGGAGTTAACCCCAAAGAGGGTGTAGTTGCCCTTGCCGAGCAAGATGGTGTCGCCGCTCTGCGCCTCTGCGGCTGCGGTGGCGATATCGGTGTAGGTCGCCTTTGTGCGATCGTTGGTAATACTTGGCGCGTCAGCGTGCGCTACTGCCGGCATGAAGCAGGCAGCGACAAGCGAGATCAGCAAAGCTATAAACGCGACCCCCCCCCAAGATGCTTTTTCAGCCGTTCTCATTCCTGCATGCACGATAAACTCCTTTCAACAATGTTACCCCTCTGCACGGACACCTCTAAAAACGTCGTGCGTGCGATAGCATATACAGGCAACAATAGGTTGCGCAACGGTTGAGTACGATTCTTGATTTTATCATCTGGAATAACCGATTCACTCAGCTATTTGAAATAGGTCCTGGCGTTGTTGTTATCCATTTGAGTGTTCGGTCGTCTTCCAAACGATGGTGCGCAGGCGAACGCCCAGCAGAACAGGAGACGTGAAACGGCAGTTGAAACGGATCATGGCTTCGGGGTGTCCTGGGAACAGCAGCGCGATAGCGTAGCGCATGCTGAGAACGCTGCGAAAGACCTTGTGGCAATCATTCCGTGAGACACCTTTGCATACGGCGATTCGGCCTTCACATTTGGATCGATGGGCGGCGCCCTTTTTGCTTCTGCTTATCGGAGGCAGCATGCGCTCTTGCCAAATTATGTACGCTACTCGTTGGCGAGGTTCTTAAGCGTTGCTTGTTCGGCAAGATGGCGGTAGGAGCTTATCTCCATGCACTGCTCGAACTGTGAAACGATTTCGGGAAATTCCTCAAGGCCGCTTCGCCAGTCGATTCCGCTAGCAGTTAGCTGCACACGGCCCGATTCAACACGCGCCCAATACTGGTCCGCATCGGCCTGGAAATAACCTGTTACTGATGCATCGCCTTCAAGAAAAGGCAGGTCATCGGAGTAAATCGTGCCGGGAATGACGATTGAGTCGCCGAGCGCATCGTGCGCCCAGTCTTGACCGGAGGGAACGATATACGCCGCATCGGCGCCGGCAAGTAGGACAAGCTTGGCCTTCTGCTGGAGGACGTAGCCATCTTCAAGAGCGCTGTCTTCCATGCAGACGCCGCCCGTCTCGGTAAGCTCGCCGGCTTCGCGCATATGGTTAGCAAGCTCGTTTAGGAGCTCGTCGGTGTTGGTATCGTTCATGACGCCTTCTTTTTCATTAGCGGCCGTCTAGGCATTGCATGAGATATAACCTTTTGGATTCTGACGATTATATCGCTACGGAAGTGTTCGCCTGTGCCCTATGCAACGAACATCGACCAGCAAGCCGAAGAGTTCGCCGAAGCGTTGCCTTAAAGGAAATCTCATCGTTCCCGAAAATCATGGGTTCGGGCAAACCGAAACGGCCATTGAACTGCATATAATTAGAAAATATGACAAGTTGGCAAGCAGCTTATCTGCGTACATGTGAACCACGGCCTTATGCGCAAGGGCAAAAGCGAGCAGGTTATCGACGTTTTCAAGAACCAGATGGACGCCAACCTGATTTACGTTGACGCCACCGATCGCTTCTTGGACAAGCTGGTTGACGTAGACGAACCCGAAACCAAGCGCAAGATCATCGGCGCCGAGTTCATCCGCGTGTTCGAGGAAGAAGCTCACAAGGTTGGCAACGAGGTTAGCTTCCTGGCTCAGGGCACCATCTACCCCGACATCCTGGAGTCTCAGGACGGCGTTAAGGCCCATCACAACGTTGGCGGCCTACCTGAGGACCTGCAGTTCGAGCTGTGCGAGCCCGTTAAGCTGCTGTACAAGGACGAGGTTCGCGTTGTTGGCCGCGAGCTTGGCCTGCCCGAGAACATGGTTGAGCGTCAGCCCTTCCCCGGCCTCGGCCTGGGCGTGCGCTGCCTTGGCGCCATCACCCGCGATCGTTTAGAGACCCTGCGCGACGCAGACGCCATCGTTCGCGAAGAGATCGACAATGCTGGCCTGAAGGTTTGGCAGTACTTCGCCGTTGTCCCCGACTTCCGCGCAACTGGCGTTCGCGATGGCAAGCGTGCTTATGACTGGCCTTGCATCATCCGCTGCATCAACTCGGTTGACGTTATGACCGCCGAGGTTCCCGAAATCGACTGGGCGCTACTCAAGCGCATTACCGACCGCATCACGGCCGAGGTTCCTGGCATCTGCCGCGTTTGCTACGACCTTACCCCCCAAGCCCGTTGGCACGGTCGAGTGGGAATAGAACATATCAGCCGATATTAAGCGATCCCAAGCCCTTGACCCGTGCCAACAGGACAGGGGCTTTTCGTTTGACAACCTCAGGGCGATCTTTACGGCTTGGTGATCTTGCATGAACCCTCTCTCTATGGGAAAATAGAAAGGTCTTTCCGAAAGGAAGGGCTTCCAGGAGCCGGGGGTTGTCCCCCGGCGATTTTTTTATCAGGAGGTGCTGATGCCCGAGATAAGCCTGTTCGTCGACGAGTCCGGTGAAAGCGGCACTGAGTCGAAATACTATCTTTTAACCCTCGTCTTCCATGAGCAGAACTCCAGCATCGATAAGCAGATCGAGCTTTATGAACACGCCTTGCATGACAAGGGACTGTCGGATATTCCGTTGCACACGTCCCCACTGCTGAACGGCAACGACGATTACGAAGGGATGGACATCCAGGACAGGAAGCGCCTTCTGCAGGCATTCTTCACGATGCTTCAGCATATGCCTATCATGTACCACACCTTCTCATATGAAAAGAGCGATTTCAAAAACGACGCGGCGCTCATCACAAGAATGAAAAATGATGTAGTCAACCTGATCTTCGACAACCTGGAATACCTACAGCGTTTCGACAAGGTAAAGGTCTACTACGATGACGGGCAGTACATTGTCACCAAGTCCCTGCACGATGCAGTCGAGTATGCCCTAGCATCCAACGCCGTAATGTACAAAGACGGCTGCCCAAAAGACTATAGGCTCGCCCAAGCAGCGGATCTAATCTGCACGCTCGAACTCACAGCGCTCAAGTTCGATGCCAAAGTGCAGACCAAGACCGACGACAGGTTTTTCGGCGCGTTCGGCAGCTTCAAAAAGAACTACCTAAAGAAAATCAGAAAGATGCTGATTCGAACAGTGCGCTGCCCTTCGCCAGCAACCTGCCGCTATCACATTCGTAACGCTCAAAATAGTCACCGGAAAGCAGTCGCAGAAGGCGAACCTTATGCTTAAATCCCATCGCATTGCAATCACCCCGTAGCTGTAAATTCGATTGGATTCAAGGAGCTCTACAAACCGTCGGCTAAACAATGCATCAATCTACCCCATCTGTGATATGTCTGCATCAATTGTTACAACATGATGCAGATTAAACTATAGGTGATGCAGATAGGGAGCGAACATGGGGCATTTCGACTACGCACGGATGCCGCAAGGCTTGCTAACGCCGGAGACCGTGGGGCTGCTCACGACGGTCCATGAATACAAGGGTCGGCAGGTGCTCTACCTCAACGCCAAGGCGGACACCCTTGAAGCCCTGACGGAAGTTGCTAAGGTTCAGTCAACCGAGGCCTCAAACCGCATCGAAGGCATACGCACCAGCGACAGGCGCCTGCAACAGATCATGTCCGAGAAGTCGGATTTGCGCTCCCGCGACGAGGAGGAGATAGCAGGCTATCGTGACGCATTGGCCACCATACATGAGAGCTATGACTTCATCGACGTCACGCCGAACGTCATACTGCAGCTTCACCGGCAGATGCACCGGTACACGCCGTCCTCCATGGGCGGGCACTTCAAGATTGGCGACAACGAGGTGCGCGGTATACGCCCGGACGGAACCGAGTACGTTCGGCTGAAAACCGTTCCCGCGGTGGCCACTGAGGACGCCATGGAGCGCTTATGCTTAGCATATCGCGACGCCGTCGCGAGCGAAGCTATAGACCCGTTGCTTATCTCTCTTATATTCGTGTTCGACTTCACCTGCATCCATCCCTTCAACGATGGCAACGGACGCATGTCCAGGCTGCTAACCCTGCTTTTGCTGTACAAGGCGGGTTACATGGCTGGCAAGTTCGTCTCCATCGAGAAAGAGATCGAGCGCACCAAGAACGCGTATTACAACGCCTTGGCAGCGAGCTCGCAAGGATGGCACGAGGGTCGAAACGACCCTGGTCCGTTCGTGCGCTACATGTTGGGCGCAATCCTGGCTACCTATCGCGAGTTCGAGGAACGCGTCTGCGCAGTGGTGGACGCCAGGCTCACCAAGGCCGAACGCGTGGAGGCGATGCTGCGCAGCTCCGTCGGCAAGGTAACTAAACACGACATTGCCGCAGCATGCCCGGACATCAGCCAGACCACCATCGAGCGCGCCTTATCGGATCTGCTGACAGGCGGTAAAATCCAGAAGGTGGGAGCCGGCCCTGCGACTGGTTACGTCTGGAAAGGATAGCGCGGTTGCGCCCTCCTGACGATAAGCGCAATCGGAACGACGGTGAGAGCAGCTTCGGCGATACAAAGATATACTTTGAAACACAGCGAATAACCTGGACTAAATGCGTGAGGCATACGGAGCCATAACCATGATCATCTACAGCGGAAGCAAATCCGACTTTATGACCAAGGTTGTAGACGACACCATCGCCTACACCATTCGCGACAATATCCTCGATAAAATGCACCACAAAACAGGCGAAGCCGAGTTCAGGTCTTGGGTGAACTCCCTTGAATACATGTACAAAGTCCTCAACGATGAAGCAATTCCGAACGACTCCGGCGTAGCCATCGAATACAACCTCCCAAACACATCCAAACGCATCGACTTCCTTATCTCCGGCTACGATCAATCAAAAACTGCGAATGTGGTGATCGTTGAGCTCAAGCAATGGAGCGAGATCAAGAAAGTCGACGGTCTTGACGGTCTCGTTGAAACTTATACAGGAGGGGCGAATCGTCGCGTTGTGCACCCCTCTTATCAGGCGTGGAGCTACGCTCAGATGATCAACGACTACAACGAATACGCCCAAGTCGCAGAAGTTCAGCTTTGGCCTTGCGCTTACCTGCACAATTACCTGCGCACACAAGAGAGCGACCCCCTTTACGACCCCATTTACGAAGACTACCTCGAAGCCGCACCTGCATTCGCCAAAGGCGACGTTCGGAAGCTGCGCGAGTACATCAAGCGCGTTGTGAAAGACGGTGACGACGCAGAGATCCTCTACGAGATCGACAACGGTCGAATCAAGCCCTCGAAAAGTCTGCAGGACGCAATCGTGGGCATGATCGACAACAACCCCGAGTTCAACATGATCGACGAGCAGAAGGTCGTCTTCGAACGCGTAATGGAACTATCCCGCCAGTGCGAGAAGGACGGCAAAAAGCGCGTCCTTATAGCAACCGGCGGTCCGGGCACGGGAAAGACGGTCATCGCCGTAAACCTGCTGGCTAGGCTCACTCAAGAGGGAGTTTTTGCACAATATTGCTCGAAAAACAGTGCCCCGCGTGACGTATATAAAAGGAAGCTAAAAGGTCATAAAACCATAAGTTGCATAGACAATATGTTCAGGGGTTCTGGCACGTATGTTGACACTCCCAGAAACGCCATCGGTGTCGTTCTCGCAGACGAGGCGCACCGACTGAACGAAAAGTCAGGATTCTACGGAAACGAAGGTTTAAACCAAATACACGAAATCATTCACGCGGCAAGGCTCAGTGTGTTCTTCATTGACGAAAGCCAGCGAGTAACCGTCAAAGACATCGGCAGTGCAGACGAAATCAAGCGATGGGCAGCGTTCAATGGCGCGACAGTCTACGAAGAAGAATTGTCGTCGCAGTTCCGCTGCAACGGATCCGATGGCTATCTGGCATGGCTGGATGACGTTTTAGGCATTCGAGAAACTGCGAATTACGATATCGAAAACATCGACTACGAGTTCGTAGTGTTCGATACGCCCGAGGAAATGAGAGAAAAAGTTATCGAGCGAAACGAAGAGTCCAACAAGGCACGCATCTTGGCGGGCTATTGCTGGGAATGGCCCTCGGGCAAGGGACGCTCGGACACCAACACCCACGAGATCAAGATCGGCGACTTTGAAATCAGCTGGAATCTGGACGGAGACGAGGAGTTTGCGATAAGCCCAACATCGATAAACGAGGCAGGTTGCATTCACACCACCCAAGGCCTCGAGTTCGAGTACGTCGGCGTAATCATTGGTGATGACCTCCGTTACGAGGATGGTCACTTAGTCACCGACCATACGAAAAGAGCCAGAACCGACCAATCGATCAAGGGTTTGAAGAAGATGGAGAAAGAAGACCCCGAGCGCGCCCATCGCCTAGCTGATGAAATTATCAAGAACACGTACCGCACGCTTATGACGCGCGGCATGAAAGGTTGTTACGTTTACGCAACCGACGAGAGGCTACGAAAATACTTGAGAACGCGATCGAGCAGCAACGTGTCCTACTCCGTCGTAAACATAACGGAATAGACGCAACGAATCGCAGGCTCGCTCATCAAGAGGTAGCATGACCGACAACAACCAGAACGAATGGATCACCGACATGCTCGTGGACAGCACATCCACCACGCCAGCAGAACTGCTTGAGGATGTGATGGCCGATCCGCGCTGCGTCGTCTTCGGTCCCATCCACCACTACATCGTGGGCGGCGTGCTGCTTGCCGGCTGGCGCAACGCAGAAGCTTCCCCCAACAGGGACAGCCTGCTTGCCGCCGACCTTGAAAAGATGGCAGAACGCTCCAAAGCAGTGCCGGGCGCCGCATGCGCCCATTGGGGCGTCTGTGGGGCAGCAGCGTCCGCTGGCATGGCTTACGCCATCATCCGCAACAATGCGCCACTGCAAAAAGAAGGTTGGGCAGAAGGCCAGCTTATGGTGTCGGAGCTTCTTGCCGCCATTGCTCACACGGGCACCCCGCGCTGCTGCAAGCGCGACGCACGCGTGGCAATCCGCGAAGCCATCCGCCACTTCAATGCCTTAGGCGGCCCGCAACTGAAAGAATCCAACGCCGTGCCCACCTGCGCAAGCTTCGCCGCGAACACCGCCTGCATAAAAGAAGCGTGCCCCTACTTCCCCACCAGGGCCGAATAACCCGCAGCCTTGCACGACTCCAACCCAAACCAAGCAAGAAGCCGCGACCCGCATCAAAAATCAGGTCGCGGCTTTATCACATTCAAATTAGCAACGCTAACGAACGAAGCGCTAAGCGTTAGCGGCCGAACAACCAACCGCCAGCGCCCGCGAACAGCGGCTGCCATTCCCTAACGGCGCGTACCGAAGATCCCACGAACAATCTGGTTGACAACGGTGCGGCCCGCCGAACTAAGGATGTTCGTGGCAACGCGCAACATCGCATCCTTCTGCTTCTGACGCTCTCGCTCTGCTGCCTTGGCCAAGCGCTCTGCTTCGCGCTCAGCCGCACGCGCCTGACGCTCCGCCTCCCTTTCGGCTGCCCTCGCCTGTCGCTCGGCTTCTTTCTCTGCAGCCTTCTGCTGGCGCGCAGCCTCTTTTTCGGCCGCCTTTTGGGCGGCTTCCTGCTGCTTGGCAAACTCCGCCTTCTCGGCCTCGAGCTTAGCCCTTTCCTTGGCAAGTTCTTCGGCAGCGGCATTCTGTTCACGCTCGTCCATGATCTTCTCGTACGCGCTCTCGCGATCGATTGCCGTGCCGTACTTCACCATCAGCGCCATCTGCCCCTGCGCCACCGCGGCCTTCGCTTCGTCGGAAGCCTCGGCCATCAAGCACTGCGGAGGCAGGATCTTGGCATTCTCGACAACCGAAGGCTTACCTTCTTCGTCAAGGAAGCTCACCAGCGCCTCACCGGTGCCCAGCTCAAGAATGGCCTCTTCGCTCTTGAAATTCGGGTTGGCACGGAACGCCTCAGCTGCCGCCTTAACGGCCTTCTGCTCGGCGGGCGTATAAGCGCGCAAGCCATGCTGCACACGGTTGGAAAGCTGCGCCAAAACCTCACCGGGAATGTCGTTGGGCGACTGCGTGATGAAATAAACGCCCACGCCCTTGGAACGAATGAGCTTGACCACCTGCACGAGCTTGTTCAAAAGCTCGCTTGACATGTCATTAAACAGCAGATGCGCCTCATCGAAGAAGAAGACGAAACGAAGCTTGTCCAAGTCGCCTACCTCGGGCAGCTTCTCGAACAAGTCGGAAAGCATCCACAGCAGGAACATCGAGTAAATCTGCGGCTGCTGAATAATGCGCGCAGCGTTCAGGATATTCACATAGCCGCGGCCCATAGGGTCGCATGCGAACCAATCGGAAAGCTCGAGCGACGGCTCACCGAAGAAGATATCGCCGCCTTGGTCCTCCACGGCAATAAGCGCGCGCAAAATGGCGCCAACCGACTGAGCCGAAACGTTGCCGTACGTGGTGGTGTATTCCTTGGCGTGCTCGCTGACGTAATTCAGCATGGCGCGCAGGTCCTTCAGGTCGATAAGCAGCATCTGCCTGTCGTCGGCAATGCGGAAAACGATGTTCAGCACGCCCTCCTGCACCTGCGTAAGACCAAGCAAACGCGACAGAAGCACCGGCCCCATGTCGGAAATAGTCACGCGAACAGGAATGCCGGGGCCTCCCGTCATGTCCCAGAAACGCGCAGGGCAACCTTGATACGTGAAACCCTGCAGCCCGAATTTCTGAATGCGCTTCTGCATGTTCTCGGAATCGACGCCGGCCTGGCACATGCCGGTGACGTCACCTTTAACGTCAGCCATGAAAACGGGAACGCCCGCCTGCGAGAAACCCTCGGCCATAACCTTTAGCGTGACCGTCTTGCCTGTGCCAGAAGCACCGGCGATAAGACCGTGACGGTTGGCCTGATTGAGCAGCAGGTAGCAGGGATTGTCGCCCTGCGCCATCCAAATTCTGTCGTTTTAAAGCACGGCGTCCTCCTTGAATCGAGCTGTTGGAATCGATTGAAAGTTGCACCCATTATACCAGCGGCGTGCGCTCGAACGACAGTTTTGCTTACGCCAACACCCAGTTGGCGGCCCCCGGGGGTGCGCGAACCCGCCTGTTTGAGCCACAAGGGACCCTTCCCACGCCTCTTCCAAGCCGCCAGGTTCTTCGCAGTAGGCGCCCCTCCCTCCACAATGCAGGTAGACGCAAAAGCTGCAAGCAACAAGATGAAAGGAAGTGGTCGACATGGTGAACCCGATTACCAAAAAGGTGCTTGCAGGAGTACCAACCGTGGCCCTTTCGGCCATGCTCGCCTGCACGATGGTCGGCTGCGGTGGGGGCGGTGCGACTGACGCAGCGCAAAGCGGATCCAGCAGCGCTGCAGCATCGGCGCAACCCGCGTACCAGTCGCAGTCGGTCGAGATCGACGGCAACACCTTCGAGTCCGTAGCTGACGGCACGTTCTACGCTGGCGATAAGGTCAAGAAGGACGGTTTCTACCTTCGCCTGAAGATCACGAACAACGGCGACAAGCCCTTGAAGTTCACGGGCTTCAGCGTTAAGGCCGCGCAGGGCGAGCTTGAAGCCGGCGCCGAGATCTTCCGCTCCAGCAAGGCCGCCGTGCTTGAATACACTACCAACGACATCCCCGAAGAGCTGTACGAAGGCGCCAAGTACGGAAACGATCGACCGGACATCCCGGCTGGTGAATCGGTGGAGTTCGTTTACTTCTGGGTTCCGAAGGCTCCTTACTACGGTCCTATCACCGTCAACATCGACAGCCAATACAAGGTTGGCCAGAACCCCGCCGTAATGCGCTTTGACACCACTGGTACCGAGACGGAAGAGTACAAGGCCATCGCGGCCGAAGCCGGCGACTCCAAGGCGGCCGGATCCACTACTGGCGTTGATTGCGATACGTTCAAGATTGAGGCAACAGAGGGATTCGTCCTAGACAGCGGAAGCGCCAAGGAGCAGAAAGCCAGATTCTATCAGGAAGGCACCGACAGCTCTTTCAAGGTAGACGTGTTCCCGCGCCCGCCCGAAGAGGAAATCGCCAGCTTGCAGAAGACCTACGAAGGCAAGGATATTGCCACCGATCAGGTGGACATCAAGGGCACTACGTGGCTTCGCCTGAAGGCCCCCGACAACACCTATACGATGTTCGCATCGGCGCCTAACGGCAAAACCGTGCGCGTGCAGATTCATCGCAAGCTGAACTGGGATGACGCACTGCCAATGCTTGAAGGCCTTACTTTGAAATAAGTGACCAGCACCTCCACGAACGGGCCGGTTTCGGGACGCAGCTCATCCGAGGCCGGTCCTTCGCTGTGCGCTTTCCCCGTCCGAACGACACGCGGGACATCACGCTGTGCGATGCATGGCATAATCTAAGGGAACAATCGACCCGAATCCCTAAGGAAACCATGCACAACATCGATCACATCGAGGTGCGCGGAGCACGCGTGCACAACCTGAAGAACGTGAGCGTCGACATCCCCCTAGGCGAGCTTGTGGGAATCGCAGGCGTTTCCGGGTCGGGCAAAAGCTCGCTGGCACTTGGCGTGCTGTACGCCGAAGGGTCGCGCCGCTACCTTGAAGCACTCTCAACCTACACACGCCGCCGCATCTCGCAGGCAGGTAAGGCAACCGTCGACGACGTCCGCTACGTTCCCGCAGCGCTAGCGCTTCATCAGCGTCCCACCGTTCCCGGCGTCCGCTCCACGTTCGGCACTTCAAGCGAGCTTCTGAACAGCCTTCGCCTTCTGTTCTCGCGCGTGGGCAGCCATGTGTGCCCCAACTGCGGCAAGCACGTCCCACCCACCCTTAACGTGGCGGCCGAGCTGTCAATCCCCTGCCCCTACTGCGACACCGAGTTCTTCGGCCCGGGGGCCGAACAGCTTGCCTTCAACAGCGAAGGAGCCTGCCCAACCTGCAGCGGAACGGGCATTGCCCGCACGGTCAACCGCGCCGCGCTGGTCCCCGACGAAAGCAAGACCATCGACGAAGGCGCCGTGGTGGTATGGGGCTCGCTGATGTGGGACCTGATGAAACAGGTGTGCGGCGCCATGGGCGTGCGCACCAATGTGCCGTTTTCCGAGTTGACCGCCGAAGAGCGCGACATCGTGTTCAACGGCCCCGCCGAAAAGAAGCACATCCTGTACAAGGCCAAAAAGGGCGACGATTTCGCAGAACTCGACTTCACGTACTACAACGCGGTGCGCACCGTCGAGAACGCGCTTTCGAAGGCAAAGGACGAGAAGGGCCTGCGCCGCGTTGCGAAGTACTTAACCGAAGGTCCCTGCCCCGATTGCCATGGAACGCGCCTGTCGGAAGCCGCACGTGAGCCACTGGTGCGCGGAATCAATCTGGCGCAAGCAACGGAGATGACGCTTGATCAGGCAGTTGAATGGGTTGCAGGCGTGCCGGCAAGCCTGCCCGAAGAGATGCGCCCCATGGCGACATCGATTTGCGAGTCGTTCCAGGGCACCGCAAAGCGCTTGTTGGAGCTCGGCTTGGGCTACCTATCGCTCGACCGTGCGGGATCGACGCTTTCAACAGGTGAACGTCAGCGCGTGCAGCTTGCCCGTTCGGTTCGCAACCGCACCACGGGCGTGCTGTACGTTATGGACGAACCTTCCATTGGATTGCATCCCGCTAATATCGATGGCCTTCTTGGCGTGATGCGGGACCTTATCGCCGACGGCAATTCGGTGGTGATGGTCGATCATGACACGCGCATCTTGCGCGCCGCCGACTACCTTGTAGAAATGGGACCGGCTGCCGGCGCAAACGGCGGCACGGTGGTTTCGCAAGGGACGGTAGACGAAGTTGTTGCAAATGAGGCGTCGATCATCGGGCCCTATCTTTCGGGCGCCGCACGCGTGTCCACTCGCCCACACGTGCAATCTGAAAAGATGTTCGATCTTGGACGCATTCATTTGGAATCAAGCGGCCTGCATACCGTGAAGCCGCTTTCCATCGACATCCCGAAAGGGCGTCTGATCGCCGTCACCGGCGTGTCGGGTTCGGGCAAGACCACCTTGGTTCTTGAGACGCTTATCCCCGCACTTGCTGCGCAGGCCGCCGGAGAGACGCCGCCCACACACGTAACCAACATTCAGGCCGACGGTATCCAGCGCGTGAACCTTATTGACGCCACGCCCATTGGCATCAACGTGCGATCGACGGTGGCAACGTATTCAGACGTGCTTGACATCCTGCGCCGTTCTTACGCGCGCACCGACGCCGCTGCGGCTGCGGGCCTGAAAATGGGCGATTTCTCGTACAACACGGGAAGTCTACGCTGCCCCACCTGCGACGGCACAGGGCAGATCTCGCTTGACGTTCAGTTCCTGCCCGACGTTGACATCGCATGCCCCGATTGCCGCGGATCGCGCTACGGCGATGCGGCCAATAACATTCGTCGCCCCGAAAAAGGTAAGCCAGCCAAGCAGGCGCTTAGCCTTCCCGAGCTTCTATCCCTTTCGGTTGACGAAGCGCTGCCGCACGTGGCCGACGTGAAGAAGGCGCACGAAAAGCTGCAGACGCTTCACGATTTGGGACTGGGCTACCTTACCCTAGGTGAAGCCACACCTGCGCTTTCGGGCGGCGAGGCACAGCGTCTGAAGCTTGCAAGCGAGATGGGTCACGGACAGGAAGACGCCGTGTTCGTGTTCGACGAGCCCACCATCGGATTGCACCCGCGCGACGTCGAGACGCTTCTGGCTGTGTTCCAAAGGTTTGTCGAGCAAGGTGCCACCGTCGTGGTCATCGAGCACGATCTGGATTTCATTGCCAACGCCGATTACGTCATCGACATGGGTCCGCACGGCGGAAGCAACGGCGGTCGCGTAGTGGCATGCGGCACGCCCGCTGAAATTGCCGCCAACCCCAACAGCATCACCGGTCGCTACCTTGAGATTTAGCGAAAGATAACAGTTTTCGAAGAAACAGAACGATTGGGGATTATGTTAGCTTGGCTTCGTTATGTTTCTGATAGTATCCATCGAGCATATTCACGCCTTTTGAATCAGTTGCTGACTATCCAAACTGCCTTGTTAGGGTTTTGATGAGAACGGAAAGAAGATGACGAAGAAACGAATCAAGACTCTGCTCCTTTTCGCGGTGTTCGCAATCTGCGCCATGGTGGCGCCCCAGACCGCTTTCGCAGCAGAGCACACAACAATCGACGTTAACAATAGCCAGGAATTCAACGATGCAGTAAGCACCGTTAACGCCGCAGCAAGCGGCGAATACACCATCCGCCTTACCAACGACATCGAGGGGGGTGTTCCTATAGTTTTGTCAACTGGGAAATGCTGTCCGCGCGACTGAA
>OLPV01000707.1_pt1 | contig 27423 bp, 24 predicted proteins | sample 1671961 | NCBI WGS metagenome assembly OLPV01 (sample SAMEA3136630, study PRJEB25190) | human gut metagenome | biome: human gut; feature: human-associated habitat; material: faeces | place: Austria | collected 2013
AGTTTTGAAGGTACAGTGAAATAGAAAGTATGAGAGAAGGAATCCGAGTGATCGGATTCTTTTTTTGTAGTATATCTATAAGAAAAAAATAAGGAGCCAAATATTTTTAGCTCCTTGTATATTTAAAATGTTTTAGCATATAACTTTTTGGCAATAAAGATTGTATAAGCGCATAGATAAGTAGAAAAAATAACAATGAACGGTTTAAAAAAAAGAAATAAGTTACTTTCGGCAGGTAAGATGAAATTTACAATGTTTATAATTGGAGCATGTAAAATGTACATTAAGGCCGAAAGTTCGCGTCCTAATCTTGTTATTATAGAGGTGGAAGAAGGATGCCAATATTCGCTTGCTAGAAAGAATAAAGCAAGCGAAATAACAATGGTACTAAATTGTAGATCCATATATTGTCGCCATATTATAAATTCCAATATTTGAAAAGCTATCCCTGATATAAGTAAGCAGTAAGTAGTTTTTAGTGTAAGAAAACGTTTGATAATATATTTAAATTGAGATATTAAACGACCTAGATAAACAAAGGGAATACCGAACAATAGTGAACTTCTAAATAAAAAAATATATTTATTGATATCGGAATGGTTTTGTATGTACAGACGTCCACCAATATGAATTAATAGCAACATTGGAACTAAGAAATAAAAATAGTTATATATCTTTGTAGGAAGATTGTTAAGTAAGTATAGAATAACAAAGCTCCAAAGTAGTGCATATAAATACCATAATGTACTATTAAAAATACTTCCAAAAAACAATGTTCTTATTGGCTGATAAAGTATGGTAGATTGTGAGATAAAGTCAATCCAAGAAAAATTTTTTCTTTCAATAAGAAATAAAAGAAAAAGGACAGAGCCACTTATCAGTTCACCTTGAAGAATTAATACTAATGTTTTCTTTATTTGTTTAAGTATCCATTTCCTGTTCTTATTATAACTGAAATAGCCAGTGATCATGAAAAATATTGGAACTGAAAATCGAAGACCATAAATTATAGCGTTGCCAAGTAAACCAGGAATGGGACAGTGTAAGAGAATAACGATCAGACAAGCAATACCTTTCAGAAAGTTAAGTCCAGTATTCTCTTTTGATGAAGATTGCATGAGAGTACTCCTTTCACCCTAAAACCAACATCAGAAAAACATTCGTCGTATATGCAATCAAGTAGATATAAGGTATTTACTTTCAAGAAAGGCAATGTAGACTGTATGTTTTTTCTGTAGTTTTATTTAGGATAATAATTTATCTAATATTTCATATTATTTTAAAAAGGAAAACATAAATTGTCAAGCCATGTTTGTGGAAAATAGGTGAGAATTTTGTGTTACCATTTGCACACATGTAATTGACTAACGGAAAAAAAGAGGGTATAACACTTTTGATCATACAAAAATTAAAAGAATTGGGAAAATATGATATTTCAATTTTAAGCATTGTAGAGCAAAGAACACAGCCATTTTTTGATATTCCAGATGGAATTAAAAGGACAAAGCTAGACAACGGAACATTGATTTTTGAAAAATAATAAAATAGACATTTTAATTGATGTGGATGTGATTCTTGATCTGTTAAGCGTTCCAGCATCTGTTGGATTGAAGACAAAAATTATTGCGTGGGAGCATTTTAATTACAATTATATTTGGCCGTCGAAGACGTACCAGAAATTCCGACAGGTAACGCAGTGGTTTAGTGCAAGAAGCGCTGACTTTATTGTCACTTTGACAAAGAAGGATCAGGAAAATTATGGAAATAGATTAGGACGCCGGAAAGCCATTCAAACAATACATAATCCGATGATGCCAGTGAAACAAAGTGAGAAAGTGCTAATGCGGGAAAAAAGTATCATTACGGTTGGTAGGCTGACATGGGTTAAAGGAATTGATTTATTAGGAAAATTGATTCCAACGGTTTTAAAGAAATATCCAGATTGGAAATGTTTCAAATGTCAGTGAATATATGCAAAAGGAATCTATTTATGTAATGACGTCACGCTCGGAAGGGTTGCCGATGGTTTTGTTGGAAGCTGCACAAAATGAGTTGCCTATGGTGAGTTTTGATATTCAAACGGGTCCATCGGAAATTATAGAAGATGGAAAAAATGTTTTTTTAATACCTCCGTTTTCATTGGACAATATGAGAGAAAAAATAGAATATCTTATACAGCATGATGAAGTAAGAAAAATGTTCTCAAAGAATACACAATATATTCAAGAACGTTTTGATGTTCATCAGATTATTATGTAATGGGAAAATTTATTAGATCAACTGTAAAAAATGAGATAATAGTGATGAGAAAGCGATTATAAAATAGTAGAATTCAAGAAATTGGAATCCACTATTTTGTGTTTTAAATCATACTTTGGTATGATTTAAATTTATAATAAAAAGAGTAAAATGATAGTAGCTATATAAGATTACAAAGTTTTCAGGCAAAACTTAGTGTGATTGTTCTAGGTAAGCCAGAAAAAGTATTGGATACAAAAGGAGTGAATTATATGGAAAATGAGATGCTTGATCAGATGCATAAGAAGCTAGTATGGAAGATAACTATTCAATTTATTTGGATTTTATGTATAATTGCAATGATAGTATGCATTATTTATGAAGGAATAATGCAGGTGCATAGGAGCCATGTGTGGGCATTGGGAGGCATGGCTCTTATTTTGCTCATAACATATTTTATATGGAATTTACATACATTATGGGAACTTTTTGAAAACAAAACGAAGGTGGAAAATGAGCTAGAGCGCAGTTCAACATTGATACATTGCGTTACAGAATTGTCGGCTAATCAAGATGTTGATGAAGCAATTAATCATCTGCTAGAAATAATTAATCAATATTTTAAAAGTGATCGTACGTACATTTTTGAAATTGATGAAGAACGGCAGATTGTACATAATAGTTACGAATATGCAGCAAAAGGTGTTTCAAAGGAGATTGAAAATCTTAATGAAGTTCCTATTCAAATTATTGCGTCATGGATTAAAAAATTTGAAAGAGAGGGAAGTTTTTATATTTCTAACTTAGATTTAGAGAAGGATAGAGAGGATGAACGGGCATATGAGTGCTTAAAGGCACAGAATGTAAATAGCCTGCTCGCTGTACCGCTTATAAGAAATCGAGAAATTATCGGATTTATTGGCGTTGATAACCCAAGAAAAAATTATCGTGATTTTCCATTTCTGTCTTCGGTTCAGTTTTTTATTATGAACCGTTTGGACACAAAGGCACAGCAGGAGAAGCTGCAGTACCTATCCTATAGAGATGCACTTACAAATCTGTATAATCGCAACCGCTATATGAATGTGCTGGAGAACTATAGCCAGAATAAGGGACAGTTAATTAGGAATGTTGGGGTTATATATATGGATCTTAATGAATTGAAAAAAGTCAATGATGAGCAGGGACATGAAGCTGGAGACTCTTATATTCGAAGAGCTGCGCAGCAAATTGTTGCAGTCTTTCCAGAGCATACATATCGCATTGGCGGAGATGAGTTTGTAGTTCTTTATCCGGAAATAAAACAGGCAGAATTTGAATATTTTGTTTCACAGTTGCAGAAAAATGCAAAGGAACATCAGGTTAATATTTCTTATGGTGTAGTATGGAAGGAAATGTGCGAGAACCTGGAAGATCTGCTTACAGAGGCAGATAAGAAAATGTACGAAGATAAGAAACTTTATTATTCGAATACAAAGCATAACCGTAGAGGGCGGATTGAAAAAAATTTGCCACTTTGTACAGCAGAGAAAAAAGCAATGTAAGATTGAATTTTATACCCGTTGTGCATAAGAGCACAGCGGGTAGTCTGTTTATTTGTGATCGGTGTTGTCAAATATTCGAAGTAGTTTTGATTTTTGGTTGTCTTGTTTAAAGCCTCTAAGTGTTTGAGCTAGACTCATGTTTCGAATGGTTCGGTTATTGTATAAAAAACATACAAGTGTAATGAGCCATAAGATGGGCCAGAGAAGAGGGCATTTACTAAGTTTCGGAAAGCGTACATGCATCTGAAGATGACCTTCCTTGAAATATGTAAGAAAATTTATTTTTTCATAGGAACCACTGCCAACAAGTGCTGAACCATTGTTTTGGCTTACATCTCCATCCTCTAGCAGTTGTGTGATAAAAGCCTTACAGTCATTTTTGTTATAATGAATTTTGGAATCAATCGTTTCTGGCAGACCAAGATAGATGCGGCATGTTTCCAAAATGATTTCATATAGGTGCAAGATTTTTGATTCTTTACACCACGTATGAATTTGGGCAAAGTCAATCGCTGTGTAATTGTGTCCCAAAAAAAATGTAAAGTCACACAGAAGGCGTATGCCAAAACCACTGTACAGATAGTGCTTGAGCATATGGTGAATCATGTAGAATGTATATTCCGTTGGAGGAAGAACAGGATAATTTCGATCGTTAACAGTCTGCATGACTGGAGAAAATGTGTTTGCAGCAAAAACATCATCAACAATTTTATTTACAGGAGCATATTGATATAGTCCAACAATTCGGTAGTGGAGTTCTAAGATCATAGTGCGCCCTGTTTGGGGAACTTTATAGAGATAGCCTTGATGATGATCACTTATTTCATCATCCTTTGTGTAGCCATTTGCAAGCAAAAGAGCATTAGCACGATTAAACATTTCTTTGTCATTGATATAAATATCCACATCTCCTAGTTGTCTATATTCAGGAACTGGATAAAAGGCAGCAAGACTAATTCCCTTTAGGAGAATATAAGATATATTATTTGCATCAAAGAGATCAGCAATTCGCCGTGTGAACTGTTCGATCTGGTAGTAATTTAACATCATCAGCTTCGTTTGATATTTGATGTTAGCAAGCAGGCTGCTGTCTTTTATATAAGGCAGCAGAAAAGGAAGCGAAGACTGCGTCTGAGCCAGATTTATTAATGAGATAGAAACATCTTGAGAAATAGTTATATTTGAAGATGTTTGCGTACAAGTATTGTGAATAATTTGAAGATAAAGTTGTTCAATATGGTTCATGGCAGTCTCCTAGAAAACATAATAATGTTAAATTAACTTGTTGATTCGAGTATACCATAAAAGAAGCAAGTGGTGAACAGGAAAATTTAATTAAAAAAAGTTCACAAAAGAAGAATTGCGAGAAAATGGAAAAGGTAATATACTAAGTATGAATGTGAATTTTAAATATAAATAGGAGGCAAGTTAAAAATTACTGTATGAAACAAAAGGGAAATTTTATGCTTCGCAAAGTAATGGATGAATATGCACTTATTCCTTATAAGGAAACAGCAGAAGAAATAAATCAGGTGATTACATTGAGTGAAATTGCAGCTTATATTTATGAGCATGCACCAGAGGTGAACACACCAGATGAATTGGCAGAGCTTGTGAGTAAGGAATATAATGAACCAAAGGAGAATGTAAAAGATGATGTAAATATGGTGTTGACAGAATTTAAACAGATGGGTCTGTTAGAAAAAGAGTAGAAGGAGTCAGTAGATGATAGCTTTTTTAATAGGCGGCGAGGGTCGCTTTATGGATGCAATGATTAACAAGCTAAATAAGGACGGTCATAGAGTATATCTGCTGACCGGAACGAAAAACAGTCATACATCCTACCAAAAAGTATTTGAAAAATATAACTTTGAATATGACAGTGACAGTATCCGAGAAATTCTTGTAAGTGCAAATCCAGATATTGTTATTTTTATGGGTGCACATGATACCAGATATGATTGGGAGAATTCAAGAAAAACATCGGTACAGTTTACAGCAGATTTGACAAATGTGATATCAGCATATTCGTCTGTAAAAAAAGGCCGTTTTCTTTATATTTCCTCTCAGGAAGTTTTTGGAAGGTCATATATTGAAGATATTAAAGAGGACGAGCCTGTTTCAGCAGCAAATTTCCGAGCACTTGCATTGGCACAAGGTGAAGAAATTTGCAAGAGCTATTACAATACACGAGGAATGCAGTCAATCATCGTTAGAATGGATAATCTCTATGGAACACCAAAAAAAGGCAAGAAGGAGAATAATCCATGCTTTAAGATGACGCTGGAAATGCTGAAGAATAACAAAGTGTCAGCAAATAGCAGAAATTTGTTTTCGATGATTCATCAAAATGATGCAGTGCAGTTTTTGTATCAGCTTGTCATTGCGCCTAAACTAGAACATTCGATTTATCACATTTCCTCAGGAAGCATTATCAGCCAAATGCAGCTCGCTCATATGGTAAGCAGTGCTGGCGGAAATGGAGTAGAAGTTGTTGATGATACAGTGGGAAGTGGATATCGCCTTGTCTTGAGTGGTGAACGATTTGAAAAAGAATTCGGACGAAAAATATTTGTCTCATATGAAGAAGGTGTAAAAAAGACTGTAGAATATATGAAAAAGCACAGCAGTTCTTTCTTAAATCCGGAAGACAGCGGAGCAGGATGGGGAAATAGGCTCTGGAGAAGTATACGTCAGATATTTTGGATGTTAGTACCGTATATGGAAAATATGGTTTGCTTTATACCATTCTTCATGTTAAACAATAGAGCAGTATCGAGTCAATATTTCAGCAAGCTTGACTTTTATCTGCTTTACGTATTGCTGTTTGCTATTATATATGGACAGCAACAGGCAATTTTTTCGGCGCTTTTGGCAACAGCTGGATATTGCTTTAGGCAGATGTACGACAAAACTGGATTTGAAGTACTACTAGATTATAATACATACGTATGGATGGCACAGCTATTTATTGTTGGAATGGTAGTCGGATATATGAAGGATCAGATTAAAAATATTAGAAATCAGGATGAGGATCAGATCCAGTACCTAAATGGACAGCTTGGAGATATGTCAGATATCAATGACAGTAACGTCAGAATAAAGCATACTTTTGAGCGACAAATTGTAAACCAGAAGGATAGCTTGGGAAAAATTTATGAAATTACATCTCAGCTTGATCAAAGGGGACCAGAGGAGGTACTTTTCTATGCTGCACAGGTACTTTCTAAGCTGATGGAGACTGATGATGCAGCTATCTATACAGTGGCGAACCGCGATTATGCGCGTCTGTTTTCGTTTACATCCCAAACAGCGAAAAAGCTTGGAAAATCGATTCGTTATTCAGACATGAAAGATATGTATGATGAACTAATTGCACATCGTGTGTATATTAATAAAACTATGGACGATAGTTATCCACTTATGGCTTGTGCTGTTTATGCGGAAGATAAAATGCAGACAATTTTGATGCTTTGGGGTATTCCGTGGGAGCGTATGAATTTGGCAGAGGCGAATCGACTGACAGTTATTGGCTATTTGATTCAGAACGCGGTAGTAAGGGCTGGTCATTATCTTGATGCACTTCGAGAGAGACGTTATGTAGAAGATAGCGATATCCTAGGAAATGAGGCATTTAAGCAGCTTGTAAAAGCTTTCTTTGACGCAAAACGTAATGGATTGACTGAGTGCTGTTTAGTGAAAATTCAGCATACAGCAGATAACTTTAAGAAAATTGCGCAGAAACTAGAAAAAAAGCTGCGCCAGACGGACTATTTTGGTGTACTTTCAGATGGTCTCTATGTGTTGCTGCCAAATACAGACGATGAAGCAGCACAGGGCGTAATAGAGCGTTTTTTGAAGGAAGGCTTTGAAAGCTCAATTGTGCATGCGGAGGATGTTAGAGGATGACGAGAGCAGAGTATCTGTTTGTGATTGTATGGATTATAAATTTTATCATATCAGTTCTCTATTATTTGTGGGGAGCTTTGTTTTATGTTCCAGCGAGAGAGCGTCAGGACAAAAATGAGGAGGAATATCTTCATGATAATAGAAGAACGTATTTGATTCGCGTAATTGTTATGGTATTATGTCCGATTGTAGGTCCACTTTTCTTTTTAGTGAGTCATTTGATTTATATGACAATATTTAGACAGGAAGTGGACTTAGATGATGTAATTTTCAGCAAAGAAAGGGTTAAGACGAACGTGAAGGCAGATGAAGAGCGTGAGCGAAATCTTGTTCCGATTGAGGAAGCTCTTGCAGTAAGTGATAAAAAGAATTTGCGAATGCTCATGCTTAATGTGATTAGAGGAGATCTTCAGGATTCATTGGAATCTATTTCACTTGCACTTAACAGTGAAGATTCTGAGACGTCACATTATGCAGCATCGGTACTTCGAGATGAGTTAAATGACTTTCGTGTGACAGTACAAAAAATTTATACGGATATGAAGGAAGAAGAGCCAGATCAGACAGATTCAGAAGAAATGCTGATTGATTATATGAATCGAATTCTCTGTCAAAAAGTTTTTACTGAAATTGAGCAGGCAAAATTTGTAATGATGATGGAGGAGGCAGCAGAATCTCTCTACCAGAAAAATGCATCAAGGCTGCTGCCACAGCGTTACGAAGCTGTGTGCTTACGATTGCTTGAGCAAAAACAGTTCGATAAGGTCAGCATTTGGTGCGAGCGTTTGGTACAACAGTATCCAGAAGAGTTGGCATCATATACATGCAGACTTAAATTATATTTTATGAGCAACGACAAAGAACATTTTTTTACTGTAATGGATCAACTAAAAAAGTCAGATATCATTATTGATAATGAGACATTAGAGCTGATTCGAGTATTTAGTTAAAGGAAAGAAGGTGAAGGCGATGTCTATGACAATGCTTACAATCTTGCAGATTGCACAGGCACTAAGCGCGTATACGCTGGTGACATTGATTCTGCCGGGAATTATGCTGCATAAGTATCTGGCGGAATATAAAATGTCGGAACGGTTAATTGGATATTTCCTTGCCGGTAATTTTTATATTATTTATCTGGTGTTTTTGCTTCAGTTTTTGCATATTTCTCACCCAATCACATTGCAGATTGGAACGATTTTTCCTGCTTTTTTTATTATTTGGAAAAAGAGAAAGAGCCTTCATATTGTATCGAAGGTAGGTAATTTTTTTCAAATGACGATTCATATTCTTCGCAAAGAAATTGGAGTAAAAACACTTATTTCAAAAGGATGGAAGAAAATTAACCGTAAATATTCAAGAGGCATAAAACAGTGGCTAAAGCGTTACCTTCCAGATATTTTGCTCACAGCAGCGATTATAGCAGGTGTATTTTATGTTTACGGAATAAATACGGCTACCGTTTATGGATATAAGGCATCTGACATTCCAGTTCATAATCTTTGGGTTAATGAGATGGATAATAATAATATTTTTGCAAATGGTGTGTATCCTCATGGCTTTCATTGTATTATTTATTATCTGCATGCAGCATTTGGAATACAAACATATATTTTGTTTAGAGTATTTTCAATTGTACAGACGCTGTTTATTCATCTAGTGCTTCTGCTTTCGCTTAGGGTGATTTGTAGAGTGCGCTTTAGTCCATATATTGGAACAGCAGCATATTTGATGCTGAATATTTACAATGACAATGCTATAGCACGTTATTCAAGTACACTTCCGCAGGAGTATGGAATGTTATTTATTTTTCCGGCAGGTGTGCTTGCAATTCGGTTCTTTCAGGAATATGCATCATTTCAAAAGGAAATCAAGGAATGCAATGAAACTTTGAAAAAACAAAAGAAGCAAAAAATACTAGGCTATTTGGTTGGATTTGCAATTAGTTTTTCACTGACATTAACAGTTCATTTCTATAATACAATGCCGGCAGGTGTGCTTTGCCTTGGAATTGCTGTTGGATTTTGTTCTCGATTCTGCAGGTGGCGATATTTCTGGCGAATTATTGTAACAGGACTGCTTAGTATCGTGCTTGCAGTAGTGCCGATGGCGGTTGGCGTAGCGATGGGTCATCCTCTTCAAGGTTCCCTGTATTGGGCGCTTGGTGTCATGAGTGGTGAGGATGATGAGGAGGAAGAGGAGACTGCCCAGAGCGAGACAATCATAACAGACAAGAATGGAAATGAAATTCGAGTTGTTGGAGATGTAGATGAGGCATTGCTTGAAAAATTAAAAAATGGAGAGGCACTTTCAGATGAAGAAGCATCTAATAGCGAACAACAGGAATCAGTTGAATCAGAATCGCTATCAGAAACACCGGTGCAGCATCAAGACCAGACAAACAATTTAAAAAGAGTGAGTTTGTTTACAAAATTGCAGGAGAAAGGCAAACTTATTTTAACTGAGATTTGGGTGTATTGTACAAAATCGAGTCAAACAGTAGCACGTATCATAGTGAGAGGCATTTTTAGTCTTTTGATATTGGGACTTCTTGCAATGATGCTTCGAAAAACAGATTATGGCGGAATGATTTTGTCAATTGCTTTTTACATGCTGTTTATGTGTTTGATGCAGTCATTGACAGCACTTGGACTTCCAGCATTGATGCAGCCATCGCGTATGTGTATTTTCTTTTGCTATTCACTTGGGCTTGTTTGGGCATTGAATGTGGATGCACTCATTTATTTGGTATTTGGATGGTTCAAAAGAAATTGGGTTATGAATGGAACATCTGGTGTGGTACTAGTAGCTGCTTCGGTAATTTCTGTACTTATGGGATTGATACGAACACCAGTAACAACAGGTGCTTTGGAGCCAAACGAGTCAATCATTTGTCTTACGAATATCATACGGGAAAATAAACCATTTAATTGGACTATTTTGTCGGCAAATGATGAGCGTCAGATGATTGTTAATAGTGGCCGCCATTATGAGATGATTACATTTTTGAGGCAGCTTATGAATCTGGAGAAAAATTCAGAAATTACATTTCCAACTGAATATGTATATTTCTTTATTGAAAAACAGCCAATAAACTATGCGGGAAGTGCAAATGGAATTGATTTGCAGCCAGTTTCAGAAGAGGGTGCAAATACACCAGTAAACACAGGTGGAGGAATATCGGCCTATATATCAGATACTCGTTGGAAAACCATGTCACATATGTATTATTGGGCACAGGCATTTAGAAAGTTGTATCCTAATGAGTTGGAAGTATATTATGAGACAGATGATTTTGTATGCTACAAGCTTCATCAGAATGTAGAATGTCTTTACAATCTGGCAATTGATTATGGCTATAACAATCCACAGGAACAGGAGGAAAAATAATGGTATCACGCAGAAATTATGCTGCTATTACAGCTGTAATGGCAATTATCTTCTTCTTGTTTCAGTTTTTAAATATGGCAAAAGATCATTGGAACGATTATAGTGAGAATCAATATGCAGTAGATGTGAATGAACTGTCGGGAGTAGATAATGTTTATGTTGCTTCAGACAGCGATGAATTAGATCAGCAAAGCACAGGACTTATCCCATGGGCGAAGAAAAAGTGTGTAGTCTGCATTGGATCAAATGAGAGCAATACGATGGGAGAAATGATTGGAAATTGGGCACTCTATATGAAGCGAAAGATCAGCTATTATGAATCCATTTCTGCATATGAGAATGCAATTTCCAAAAAGACACAGGATACACCGCAGTTTGTTTTAGTTGATCCTGATTTTATCAACTGGGATGATACAAAACAGATTCGCAGTCTGCAAACATGTGTAGAAAATGGTATTAGTGTAATTTTGGGAAAGCTCCCTGATGCTTCAATAATCGGAAGCCATAAGTTGCTGCGGCGCTTACTGGGAATTGATGAGATTGTACAGGAGAGTGTGACAGGAAATGGTATTCACTTGTACAGTGGTTTTTTGCTTGGTGGAGAAGCAATTTATAAAGCTGATACCGATGAGGAAGAGAAGAATCAAGATATGGATCTTGTATTTCCATGGTATCATTTGACAAACGGAACAAAAATTTATATGAAGGGAATGCTTGAGGATTCAGAGATAGATGTTCAGGAATATCCGCCACTAATTTGGAGAAAGAATTTTACAACAGCATCGGTGTTTGCTGTCATTGGAGATTATATGACAGATGCAACTGGACTTGGCATGCTGACTGCGATGCTTTGTGAGATGCAAAGCTACACGGTGTATCCGGTAGTCAATGCGCAGAATTTTATTGCAGCAAATTATCCGGGAATGGCGAATGAGAACACAGCGGTGCTGCGTCAGATGTATAGTCAGACGATGAGAGGACTATTTCGCGATGTAGTTTGGCCGGCATTTTCTTCAATTAATATAAAAACTTCCTTTTTACTTTCTAGTATGATGACGATGCAGTTTGATTATGCTGATGCAGCGAAACCAAATAGTGATGACGTTCAGTATTACATGGAAGCAGTGAACGAAGAAGAAGGAGAGATGGGATATTCAGTTTACAGTGTATCAGACACATCAGTTTCAGAAAAACTTAGCGAGGACGAAGTATTCTGGAAAAGTACACTGCCAGATTACAAATTTGCATCGTTTTACGTTGGAGAAAGTTCAGATGAAGAGATACAAGAAGCTTTAGATAGTAAATTTTTACAGCAAATACGTACAGTTGTAAAAGGAATTGACGATACAAGTGATGTTATTGGTTATATAAATAATCAGGTAACTAAACAGAATGCGTTGATTGATGGCTATGAGCATACATTCCGTCAGAATTTGAGAATACGAAGTGTTGAGACAGCGCTTGGCTATACTAGCATTCTTGCAGATATAAGCAGAGCGGCATATCCACAGTCAGATGAAGATGGTTGGGAGAAGCTGTCAGAGAAGTTAATGGCAAATACCATTACATACTGGAAGCCATTTTCTGTTTTTTCCGGCACTACGGTATCGCAGAGTGACAGTCGAATACGCCGTTTTTTATCTTTAAATTATGAAGAAGTAGCAAATGAAAGCAACAATAAAATTTTGATTCATGCATCTGAAGGTGATGAAACTGCATGGTTCGTGCTAAGGACAAATGGTGAAGTTATATCAGATGTAGCTGGCGGTACATATGAAGAAATAGAGGATAATGTCTGGTTGATTGGTATGGAAGAATCAAGCATATTAATCACATTAAAGCCGTCTAACACCTTATTCTATTATGAGTAAAGAATTTAATTAGTACGGAAAAACAGGCATTAGGAAAGGAGTTGTTATATGAGGGTATGTATTGTAGCAGAGGGATGCTATCCGTTTGTAGTCGGTGGTGTATCCAGCTGGATACACAGCATGATCCGCTTATTTCCCAATACAGAGTTTGTCATCTTGGCGATTGCGGCAAATCGCTCGCTGAGAGGCAAATATGCATATGAGTTGCCAGAAAATGTTTCCGAAGTTTATGAACTGTATCTTCAGGATGTGGATTGGAGTAAAAAGCATCGGCGCAGGCAGCGACTGAAAAAAGAACAGTATCGGGCACTTCGAAGCCTGATACTGGATCAGGATGTTCAATGGAATGTATTGTTTGATCTTTTTCAAAAAAATGATGTTTCGCTCAATGATATATTGATGGGTGAGGATTTTCTTCATGCAGTAACAGATTGTTATAATTTGAAGTACAGTCAGCTTGTCTTTTCTGATTTTTTGTGGACTATGCGTTCCATTTATTTGCCGCTTTTTATTACCTTTCAGATGGAACTGCCAAAGGCTGATTTGTATCACTGTGTTGCGACTGGATATGCAGGGGTGCTTGGAAGCATGGCAAAGCATATCTACGGCAGCAGACTTCTAGTCTCAGAGCATGGAATATATACACGTGAACGAGAAGAGGAACTGATCAAGGCAAAATGGGTAAATGGAATTTATAAGAACATTTGGATTGACCAGTTTCGAAAAATGTCTAAGCTTGCCTATCAGGAAAGCAGTCTTGTTACAAGTCTTTTTGAGCAGGCGAGACAATTACAGATTGAGCTTGGATGTCCACCAGAAAAAATAGCGGTTACGCCAAATGGAATTCGTGTAGAAAATCTGCAGAACATCTCAGGAAAGCTGCCCGAGGATGAAGATAAGATCAATATTGGAGCGGTTCTTCGTGTTACGCCGATTAAGGATGTTAAGACAATGATTCAGGCATTTGGTTTTGCGAAAGCAAAGGAGCCACGCTTGAAACTATGGATCATGGGTCCGTGGGATGAAGACGAAGAATATGCGAAGGAGTGTTTTGATTTGGCAGAGGTACTTGATCTTTCAAATGATGTTGAATTTACCGGACGAATCAACATTAAGGATTATCTAGGACGAATGGATATGACGATTCTTACGAGCATCAGTGAGGGTCAGCCGCTTACTATTCTTGAAAGCTATGCAGCACATAAACCAGTGATTGCAACAGATGTTGGAAATTGTCATGGACTAGTTTATGGAGAAAATGATGATTTTGGACCTGCAGGCATCATCACTCATATCATGAATGTCGAGGAGATTGCACAGGCGATGGTTGAGATGGCTCAGAAAAAGGAAATGCGCCTTGAGATGGGAGAGAATGGATATCGCCGCGTAATGGCAAAATACCGAGTTGAATATATGCAAAAGACATATTGGGAAATTTACAGAGACTTTGCACATAACATGAAGGTTGAGTGGTCAGAGCCGCCGGTGGTGGTGCCGGCAGAATAAAAGGAAGGAGAAAAGAAATGGCAGGAATTGGAGTAAGGCTAAATAGAATTTTTGAAAAAAATACGCTGACAACCAATATGATCGGTTTTTTCTACAGTACACTCGTTACAGTAGCTCCGATGTTTGCGATTATCATCAATCTTGTTTTGATGGAATACTTTTTAAAATTCTCGACATTAGGGTATGCACAGCGCGAGTTGTTTTCGTGTACGATTCTCTACACATTTATTTTTTCTTTACTTACAGCATCACCGTTTAATGCAGTGTTATCACGATATATGTCAGATATCATTTATGAAGAACGTTATCAGGATATTTTGCCATGTTATCATATAGGCATGGTTTTAAATATTGCATTGAGCTGCCTTATCGGTATTCCATTTTGCTTGTGGGAACATTTTGTAGGTGGTGTGAGTGTTGCCTATGTGTTTGCAGGATTTTGGTGTTATATTAGTCTTGTATTGGTATTTTACTCAATGATTTATCTGTCAATCTGTAAAGATTATCAGCGAATTGCGCAGTATTATGGAGCTGGAATGCTGTTGGCATTTTTCTTGTCACTATTTCTGCGCTATGTTTTACATTGGGGTATTACACAAAGTATGCTTGCCGCAATGGATGCAGGTTTTTTCTTGACAGCAGTGCTTGAGAATGCATTGATTAAACGGTATTTTAGAAAAAATAGCAACCGTTACAAGCCAGTACTGGCATATTTTAAAAAGTATTGGCAGCTGGTTGTCACAAATTTCCTCTACATCTTGGGCTTATATATTCATAATTTTGTGTTCTGGAAAACAGATATGAAGATGGTAGTAGTAAACAGCTTTGTCTGTAATCAGCCATATGATATGGCATCGTGTCTTGCGATGTTTACAAATATTTCCGCAACTATTATTTTTATTTCCAGAGTGGAGATGTATTTCCATGAAAAATATAAATTGTATTCAGAGGCTGTTATTGGCGGCAGAGGAGCTGATATACAGAATACAAAAAAACGAATGTTTCGTCAGTTAGCGAGTGAGCTGATGACGCTTGCACGAATTCAGTTTATTATTTCAGTAGTAGTTTATTTGATTTGTATTGTTGTTTTGCCAACAATTGGAATTTCAGGTTTAACGATGAAGATTTACCCATCATTAGCTATTGGATATTTCATATTGTTTCTGATGTATTCGGCAATTATTTTTCTTTACTATTTTAATGATATGAAGGGAGCTGTCTTGACATCAGTGGTGTTCTGCCTTGTTACTTTTGTTGGAAGTATTATTTCAACTCATTTGTCAGCAATATGGTATGGCATGGGAGTAGTGGCAGGTTCGTTTGCTGGTTGGACAATGGCATATTTCAGACTTCGCTGGGTAGAGAAAAACATGGATATGCATATATTTTGCAGTGGCACCTTAATTCCTAGGGGAAAAGGGAAAAAGCCGTCTGCCAAAGCATATGATAGAAAACAAAAGCAGCTGTAAAGACAGAGAGAGGAGAATGTACAGTGAGCGTAGCAGTACTTTTAAGAATTGGAATTGTTGTAACAGGACTTTTAATTATGTGGCAGTCATTTTATATGCATGCAGTAAAAAAGCTTGCTATTAATTTGGCAGTAGCATGGGAAGGCATTGGTATTGGACTTATTTTAGTTGGAGCGATTCCAGTGCTGTCGGCATGGTGCTATCAGGTGGGAGAAGGAACTGCGGTGGCTATGTTTCTTGTTGGAGCAGTGGCTGTATGGAGTGGATATGAGCTGAGTATTCAGATTTCAGTCTTATCAATGAAGATGCAGGAAATTGCAATGCAGGTATCTCTTTTGAATCAGGAAAATGAGCGTATGCTAAACAAGCTGTCAGAACTAACTGGTGAAAATACAAGAGATATATAAAGAGGTGTACATATGAGAAAGAAAAAAATATTATTTGTCATTAATACGCTTGGCAGGGCAGGCGCAGAAGTAGCACTTCTTTCGCTTTTTTCAGCGATTGATCCGAACCAATATGAATTATCTTTATATGTCATGATGGCACAGGGAGAAATGAAGGATGCGCTGCCATCATATGTGCATCTGAAAAATCCATATTTCAGTACAGAATCTGTTTTAACAGAGGAAGGACGCCGGGATATGATGAAAACAGTTCTGCGAAAATTTATCCAAAATGGTAAGTGGTTTAAAAAAGCAGCCTATATGCTTCGCGTGTGGAAACAGATGCACAAAAATGGAAAAATAATGCCAGATAAAATCTTATGGAGAGTTATATCCGATGGAAGTGAACAATTTGATGAGACTTTTGATTTGGCTGTAGCGTACCTTGAGGGTGCATCTACTTATTATGTGGCAGACCATGTAAAAGCAAGACAGAAAGCGGCATTTGTACATATTGATTACGAAAGCTCAGGATATACACCACTTATGGATAAAGATTGTTACAGACGTATGGATCGTATTTTTATGGTATCCGATGAAGTAAAAAAACATTTTATTAAATATTATCCGCAGTATCAGAACAAGGTGGCGGTATTTCATAATATGCTTGATTATAAGAAAATTACAAGCAGGGCAAAAGAAGCTGGTGGCTTTACAGATTCGTATGATGGAATACGTCTTCTTACGGTCGGTCGTCTGGCATATCAGAAAGCATATGACATTGCTATTGACGCTATGAAGATTATAAAAGACTCAGGTTGTAAGGCGAGATGGTATGTGCTTGGCGAAGGCAGTGAGCGCGAAATGTTGGAAAAAAAGATTGCGCAGCTTGGTTTGCAAAAGGACTTTTTGCTGCTGGGAGCGGTGGAAAATCCGTATCCATATTATGTGCAGACAGATATTTATGTGCATGCAACACGCTATGAGGGAAAGAGTATTGCCATTCAGGAGGCTCAGATTCTTGGCTGTCCAGTTATAGCATCGGACTGTAATGGAAACAGAGAGCAAATTGAAAATGGTATAGATGGTATTTTGTGCAGTTTAACGCCCAAAGCAATTGCTGACAGCATAAAAGAACTCATAGCAGATCCAAAGAAGCGTGAGAAATATGCAAAGCGAGCACAAAACAGAAATACACAGAACAATGATGAATTAGACCTGTTACTTAATATGACAAAATAGGGGGATAAACGACATGAAAGAAAAAGAAGTGCTGATAATTATTCCTGCTTATAATGAAGCAGCCAATATTGGAAAAGTGCTGGATCAGCTAGAAAAGCCGGAAATATCAGACATTGCAGATATTCTTGTTATGAACGATGCATCAGTAGATGCCACAAATTGGCTTGTGAAGGTGAGAGGTCATGCGCTTGTTACTCATGTGTTTAATCTTGGATATGGAAGTGGAATCCAACTTGGATATAAGTATGCGGTGCGAAGAGGATACAAATACGTAATTCAGATGGATGCAGATGGACAACATGATGTTTGCAATATTCCACTGCTTTATAATAGATTGCGCCAGAAGGATGAGGATGGCCGTTATCCAGATATTGTGTTGGGTGCGCGCTTTATGGACGGAAGCGGGGAATACCAGATTTCTGCTGCGAAGCGTCTGGCATTTCATTTGTTTCGCTTTATGATGCGAATTGCAGCAGGACGAAAGATTGCGGATCCTACCACAGGACTTCAGGGGCTTAGCCGAAAAGCGGTGATGTATTATTCCAAGTATAATCATTTTGATGACAAGTATCCTGATACTAACATGATTATGCAGATGCTGCTTTTAAAATTTAAAATTGTAGAAGTTCCAGCAGTTATGCATCCGAGAACAGCGGGGGTAAGTATGCATTCTGGTTTAAAGCCAATTTGGTACATGCTTCGAATGTTTTTCTCTGTACTTGCCGTTATTTTCCGCTGTAAGGTTTTAAAGGTGGATGAAAATGTGGGATTGGAGGATATTGATGCAAAAATGGATAAGCTTAAGCAGGAGGAGCTTAAGATGGAAGAATTGCATCATACAAAACGAAAAAAAGCAGAATTAAAAAGCCAAAGTTAAAAGCAGGGTTATAAAATATGAAGATAAAAAGTCTCTTTAAAAATAGCTTTTTCAGCCTCCTTTCTCAGTTGATTCTTTTATTGTTTGGTTTTTTGAGCCAGCGTGCAATGAATCTGTATCTGGGAACTGAGTTGGTGGGAATGAATGGTGTCATTTCCAATGTGATTGCCATGCTTTCAGTGACTGAGCTTGGCATATCAACCGCCATTGTTTATCATTTATATAGTGCGCTTGTGAATAAGGATGAACAAGAAATAGCAGCTTTGATGAATCTATATCGCAAAGCGTATTATATGTTTGCAGTCATTCTAGCTGTGCTAGGGTTAATGATTACGCCTTTTGTTCATCTATTTATGAAAAATGAAAGCTATTCGATTGGATATGTGCGTGTGCTGTATCTTTTATGGCTGTTTCGCACAGTTATTTCCTATCCGCTCTCCTATAAAAAATCGCTTTTGATCGCAGATCAAAATGAGTATATTGTCAGTATCGTTACAATATTGACAAATATTATTGGCTATTCAGCTATTATTTTATTTGCGACATTTACAAGAGAGTATCTTCCAGCGCTTGCTGCAGGAATTATTGGTGATACTGTACTGAATCTTTGGGTAAATCATTATGTGGATTGTAAGTATCCATTTCTTGTGAAAATGAAAAAGGAGAAACCAAAGCAGGAGCTTGTTTCAAAGCTGTTTAATGATTTAAAAAATGTTTTTGTATCAAAGCTATGCATGAATCTATTAAACGGAACAGATAATCTGATAATCTCAGGATTCATCAATATTACTACAGTAGGAATTTTTAGTAACTATGGTTTGATTACACGCTCCGTGAGCAATATTATTCGGGCATTGGCATCGAGTATTCAGCCGGGAATTGGAAATATGTTTGTGGAATCAGATAGTGAAAAAAATTACCGCGTTCTCAGGCAGATGACCTTTTTATTTTTCTTAATTGTGGCGGTGGCTGCATGTGGACTATATGTGTTGATTGATCCATTTGTTGAGGATATCTGGCTGAGTGCTGATTTCCTATGGGATCCGGCATCTGTATTTTTATCGGTTACAGCATGTGTGTTACTGGGAATTGGGCAGCCAATTACGGTGGTAATGGATGTGAGCGGATTGTTTAATCGGGAGCGAACGCTTTCCATTATTACAGCAGTTGTGAATCTTGTAGTTTCACTTGCGCTGGTCATTCCATTTGGTACAGTAGGTGTACTTCTTGGAACATGTCTCGCATATCTGATTCAGATTATTTACCGCATTGTCGTATTTTTTGGCGAGTATATAAAGATGGATGCAAAACGATATGTTTTTGATCTTTTGGAATATACGATTTTGTTTGTAGTTGAGGTGTGGTTGTCTAAGTTTGCAGTCGGACTGATGTATAGTCATTCTTTTTTATCTTTTTTAGGAGCGGTAGGAATATGTGTTGTTATTCCGATGGGAATTAATGTTACACTTTTTTACAAAAGCAGCCGTTTTAAAAGTTTGACGCAAATATTTTCAACTGTAAATAAAAAAAAGATTATATTATAAAAGCTAGAAGGGAAACTCTGGTTATGGAAACTCAAAAATATAGACATATGATTTCGGTTGTTGTCCCTGTATACAACGCACAGGAGTATTTGGCAGTAATGATAGAAAGTTTACTGAATCAAAGTTATGCAAAGTGGGAATTGATTCTTGTTGAGAATGGGTCAAGAGACGGAAGTTTTGAAATTTGTACAATGTATGAAAAGAAGGATAGAAGAATTTGCGTTGTGCAGGAAAGAAAAAAAGGGGCATCTGCGGCTAGAAATAGTGGATTAAAAATGGCAAGAGGTGAGTATATCTTATTTGTAGATGCTGATGATTTTTTGCCGGATTCCAATGTACTAGAGCGGTTTGTGACTACAATACAGCTTACGAAAGCGGATATTGTAGTTGGAAATTATGTGAGACTGTGGAATGGACAGCAGCTTAAAGCAGTCAGTCATGAAGCTTTTTCAAAAGAAAATCCAGATTCAGAAGATTTCCGTTTTCAAGGCTTTTTCTCAGTTGGAACACTTTCTTATGCATGGGGAAAGCTTTATAGAAGTCAATTTTTAAATCAGAATAAACTTTATTTTGAAGAAGTTTCATATGCAGAAGATAAACTTTTTAATATGAAGTGTTACTTGAATAATCCTAAATATGCATTTTTGCCAGATGCCGTATATGTTTATAGAAAAAATGATCAGTCTGTTTCATTTCGTTATCGGGCGAATTCAAGAGAATGTTGGCTTACGATCGCCTATAAATTGAGAGATTTTTTTAGAAAATATATGTCTGCAGATGAAAGGAAGAAATATCAAGGACTGATCTATTATTTATTATTTTTTGCGTGCTTTTTTGATGCAAAAATGGAATATGTACAAAATAGGCATTCATTACGCGATGTTGTGAAGTTGCTAAAAGCATATCAGACCAATCCACTTGTCAATGAAACTTTCGTACGGCTTACACACAATTTTTATACAGGGAAGCTGTCTAGTCGATTTTGGAAAATTATGATAAAAGGATTTTGTATTGCAATGAGACTTCATCTGTATTATGGCTTGGCAATTGGAATAAAGCTGTTAATTGACATAAGAGTAGATGAACGTTTGTCAGATACCGGATTAAGAGAGTGAAAGGAGAAAAGTGATGCATCAGAATACGTCAGAATCAGCGATGGTGAGTGTAATTATTCCAGTATACAATGTGCAAATGTATTTGGCTGAGTGTGTTGATTCAGTGATAAATCAAACATATAAAAATCTGGAGATTATTTTAGTGGATGATGGATCAACAGATGAAAGTGGTAAAATCTGTGACCAGTATTCTGAAATAGATAGCCGAATTCATGTGATTCACAAGAAAAATGGAGGGTTGTCAGATGCAAGAAATGTGGGATTGGATTATGCAGTAGGCGAATATATTTTTTTTCGTAGACAGTGATGATTTTATTGCACGAGGGACAATAAAGAGTCTCTTTGATAGATTGGTACAAACAAATACTGATATGGCAATGTGCAATATTCAATATGTGGATGAGCATGGGAAAGCAATGAGCAAACAGGATTTTTTTCGTGACTTTCAGATAAAAAATAATGTTTGGACACAGAAACAGTTTTGGAATTGCTGCTATAGAGGAGGTCATATCGTATGCACTGTACAGTGGAATAAGTTATATGTAAAAAAAATATTTGAAAATTTAAGGTATCCAAATGGAAAAGTGCGCGAAGATGAGTTTATGATTCATCATATTATAAACAGATGCAATCGGATTGCATCTGTGAATAAAAAGATGTACTATTATCGTCAGCATACAGGCAGTATTATGGGAAATGCATACTCAATTAATCAGTTAGATATTATTGAAGCTTATTATAGAGAGAGAACGAAGCTTCAGAAAGGAGGGAAAGTTTTTACTGGCGGAGAAAACATTAATTCGAGCAATTTTATTTTTGGAATGGTTTGAGATTGGCATTAAACACGTTCCCCAAATAGATGAACGCTATTTGAATATGAAAAAAATAGTTTGTCGGGAATGTAAGATTATAATTCGAAGTCAAAGCACGGTTTGCTTTCGACTGTTGTTCTGGATGTACTCCCAAAATATGCTTCCATATAAGCTACTTAGAGCAATTTACTGGAATGTCAATCGAATAAAAAGAAAAACTGCATTGCTAATTTCAGAAAAAAACATTAGCAAAGTCGAGAAGAAGCAAAAGAAAAAATGATATATATTATTAATGTTGTCTTTTGCGTAAAAATGACATAAGTTTCCAAAAACAAGGACGGAGGGGACGTAAAAAAAGCCATAAAGAAGATGTAAAACGGTAAATTGGGTTTTTGACATTAACAAATTTACCATTATGGACAAAGGCGGTCAGCTTGCCGCGAACTTGGTCCGCGCGAAGTGGGCCTTCGATTTCAGTCTGGTTATCACCGACCATATAGAAGGAATTATTTGTGATCTTCCAGATACGGTGCAGCACAAGAATACTTTTGTCGCGGCGGTACAAAATGACATCTCCGCGTTTAAGAGAAGAAAAGTCAGTGCGCTCAATGCAGGCTTCATCACGTCCAGGAACAAAGAGAGGATACATGCTGGTACCTTGTGGCTTAATTCGTATGACATCGCCCTGTTTGAGTAGTTGCTCGATATCAAGTGTAAAAGAAGAATCAGTTGTTTGCTCTGACTTGTTGTTATGTAAGTGGTTCATATTGAGTACCTCCAGTAGTCATAGATGCGGCTTAACGCTTATATTTGCATCGTTAATCGGGGCTATGCCCATAAACTGTAAATATGTAACTAGTATATCATAAATGCGCATAAAAATGAAATTGACATCTTAAAAGAAAGTGATATACTTAAAAAAGAAAAGCTTTTGTAAATAAAAACAGACTTTAAGGGAGGAGAAAATGATGGTAAAATATTCAAAACCAATGGTAATTGTTGATCAAGGACTTGCAGAGGGTGTGTACGCGGATAGTGGTGCTGGATGTTATGAAGCATCTGCGTATATTCATCAGAGACCAGAAACAGGCAGAGGTGATTTCAGAATTCAGGTAAATGGAAAGCATAATGCAGATCATACAAGAAATGCACAGGTTCTGACAATTTCCTTTAACAAGAATGTTACCTATGTTAGTGGTGGTGCCGGTTTGATCAATGGCGATGGAACACCTACTTTACAGGTTAAGTTAGGTTATTGGCAGAATCCAAATGATAACTTTGGATTTGGTGATTTAGTTGTAACTGCTGATGAAGGTCTGGAAATTATGGGCGTATCTATCACCGACTAATAGATAATTAAATTAGTAATGAAAAAAATAAATTTGAGAGGGCTGTTGTTGTCTGTCAACGATAGCCCCCTTTTTTGGTAAGGAGCAGAGATAGGATGTGGATAAAACGTCAGAAAGGATATTGCCTGAAAGAGATTGCAGGTGTGCATTATCTTCTTCCATATGGACAAAAGGTAGCAGATCAGAGAAAAGGAATCGTATTAAATGAGACAGGTGTCTTTTTGTGGAATGAATTGAAAACATCAATGACGGACGATGTGCTTGCAGAAAAATTAGTTCATTATTATTCTGCGGATGGCGAAGTGGTGAATGAAACTCAAGATGAGATTCAAGATCAGATGCAAGATCAAATTCAAGATCAAATCCGACAGGATGTAAAGCAGTTTGTTCAGGAATTATTGTCACTTGGGATTTTGCAGGAATGTTTGCGTCCTTGTTGTGCAGAGGACGCGGATGATGTAACTTGCGTATATCCGACCAAAGAGCCGTTTGTTGGGTGTCTGGAGATTGCAGGAATGCGCATTGCGCTGTATGGTTCACGGGAGTTGATTTCATCACAGCTTGATGCATTTTTGAAAGATTGCTCAAGTGCACAGGAAAAATCAAAAAGTGAATTGCAAACAGAATCACAGATCAAAATGCAAATTAAAATGCCAGTGCAAATGCAAATAGAAATTTTGCAGAGAACCACGCCATTTCACCCGAATGGAAAAACACTTATCAGAAATGAAGAGTTGGTAGTTTGCGAGAATGAACAGGGATACATCATACTGTTTCCATCTATGAATCAGATTCGAGAAGCACATATGACGTGCGATGGACGTTTTGCTCAGATTTATGTTAAGGGGTTGGATAAGGAGAAAACAAAAGAGGAGCTTTTCCATGCAATTCGCCATTTCTTTTTATTCTTTGCTCAGAGACAGGGCTTTTTTGCGATTCATTCAGCATCCATTCTTTATCAAGATCAAGTATGGCTTTTTTCGGGTCACTCTGGAATGGGTAAAAGTACACATACAAATCTTTGGAAAGAACAGTTTGGCACTAAGATTATAAATGGCGATTTAAATTTGATTGGATGGAGTAATGGTGAGCAGACTAATATTGGACAAAGTGTAGATAAACTAGGTTCAAAGGGACATCCAATCGTCTACGGAATGCCATGGTGTGGCACATCTGGCATAGCATCGACAAAATCGTATCCGCTTGGAGGAATAGTTCTTTTGGGGCGTTCAGATAATGATCATTTTGAGTCATTGATGAATGATCAGAAAATTGTGCGCGTGATGCAGCGTATGATTTCACCAGTTTGGACAGAAGATATGCTTGAGGCAAATCTAAAATGCGCAGCTAAGCTGGCAAAAGAAGTGCCGATTTACTATCTGCTTTGTACGAAGGAGCCGTCAGCTACATATGTGATGAAGGCGCGAATAGATAAGGAGGATGCGCAGCAGTGAAGCAAAAACTTAAGCTTATTAAAAAATATCTTCAAAAGGATAGCTTGCGCAAGCTGACTCGTCAGGGCTTATGGATTGGCCAGTATGCCAGACGTTACTGGAAGGCAATGGTGCTGTATACGCTTCTTGGTGTTATGGGTACGGGTGTTTCACTTGTATCTAGTTTAATCTCAAAAGATCTGGTTGATATTATAACAGGCCATGAGACAGGGCGGCTTATTAGTACATTTGCGGCAATGATTGGATTTTCAATTGGAAATATTTTGGTAGCACAGGCATCAGGCTATGCGTCTACACTCATTAACCTGAAGGTGGATACCGAAATAAAAAATGATATTTTTGCGAAGATGATGGTTACTGATTGGGAATCGCTTACTACATATCATACTGGTGATCTTGTGACAAGGTGGAGTTCAGATGCATCAAACATTGCAAGCGGTATTTTAAACTGGATTCCTAACCTGATCATTTATACAGTTCGTTTTATTAGTGCGCTTGCAATTGTAATTTACTATGATCCGACATTTGCAATATTTGCATTGCTTGGAATTCCATTTAGTGCATTGCTGTCAAAGCCGCTTTTAAAGCGTATGAGTAAAAATAATCAGCGCAGTGCGCAGATGAATGCAAAGCTATATGGATTTAATCAAGAGACTTTTTCAAACATTCAGACAATCAAAGCCTTTGATCTGATTAAATTTTATATCGAAAAATTGGGTTCTCTTCAAAAAGAATACATTGGAATGCGCCTTGAGTTTCAGAGAATGTCAATTCTTACTTCTATTTTGATGTCTATCATTGGTTTTATTGTGTCATACAGCTGCTACGGATGGGGAATTTACCGTGTATGGAGCGGGGTAATCAGTTATGGTACAATGACAATGTTTTTATCATTATCAGGTACATTGACAAGTTCAGTAAATTCACTTGCAGGCTTAATCCCATCAGCAGTATCACTTACGATTTCAGCAGGACGTCTAATGGATATTGTAGAGATGCCGCAGGAAGATTATAGTCATGATAAAGAAGTGGAAGTGTTTGAAAAAAAATATCGAATGGGAGGTATGGGACTAGTTGTAGAGGATATGGGGTATACCTATCATACTGGAACAGAGGTATTTAAGCATGCTTCGATGCAGGCATTTCCGCATGAAGTTGTTGCTCTTGTAGGTCCTTCAGGTGAAGGAAAAACAACGATGCTTCGTTTGATACTAGCACTTCTATGTCCAAAAGAAGGCCGTATGTGGGTATGCGCTGAGGAAAATAGAGAAGAGAAGATTTTACTTAGCGCATCGGCAAGAAAGCTGTTTTCTTATGTCCCTCAGGGAAATACAATGTTTTCAGGGACAATAGCAGAAAATCTGAGAACGGTAAAGCCAGATGCATCAGATGAGGAATTGATTGAAGCATTAAAGCTTGCCTGTGCATGGGATTTTGTACAGAAGCTTCCTGATGGAATAAACAGTGCAATAAAAGAGCGCGGCGGTGGATTTTCAGAAGGACAGGCACAGCGTTTGTCAATTGCCAGGGCGCTTCTTAGAAAATCTCCAATTTTATTGTTGGATGAGGCTACTTCTGCTCTTGATGTAGCAACCGAGCGTCGAGTAATCCGAAACATCATGACAGATACTTATCCGCGCACTTGTATTGTAACGACACATCGTCCAACCGTTTTAAATATCTGTGCGAGAGTGTATGCAATAAAAGATAAGAGCTGCAGGGAATTAAAAGAGCAGGAGATAGAACAGATGATAAGAGAGTTTTAAAACAAAGACGCACTTCTTTTGACAGAAGTGCGTCTTTGAATTGCAAAAATTAGTTTACAGAGTAGGTAAATCCAGTCATCTGAAGATCGTCAATGCTGGTACCGTGGTTCAGGTGAATACCAATTGTAAGCGGATTTGTTGCTGTGCTTGCAAATGTAAATGTAGCAGTCTTTCCAGACCAAGATGTTTGAACAGAAGCATCATCTGTTTCAGCCTGATCAACAGTATCATTAAAGGTAATATTTAATGTGATAGTACCGTTAAGATCTGACCAGTTAGCCATAGCCAGTCCCTTACCGCCGTTTGTGCCCCAGCGATCCCATACACCATGATACGTTACATTTAAAATTCCCTGACTTGAACCGCTTGCTGCATAAACACCCTCAGCTAAACCAGAATCAACAGTGATCATTGGCTTTTTATAAGTTCTCATAATAGTTACCTCCAGTAAGAATTAAGAAAAATAAAAGATGAAATACCCACTGGCCGGAGTGTGTTCTCGGGATATTCAGTGTGAGACCGGACACCTCCGATACAGTATTTTGAAAAACAAAACAGCCATACTCTTCCCAGAACCAGTGGACAATTGCATTTTAGCATGAGCCATTTTAAATGTCAATTTCTATTAAAAAAAAATAGAAAAAAGTTGAAAAAAGTGGTTGACAAACCTTTGAAAGGGTGGTATTATAGTCAACGTTGCAGCGAGAGACAACACTGAAACAACAGCAATAACTTAGAGACAGTTAAGTTAATTGAATAAATTGATTCTTTTAAAAGGACAGTTGAAGTGATTGAAACTTAACAAAAATAAAGTTAAAAAGTTGAAAAAAGTGCTTGACAAGCGCAAACGACTGTGATATATTAGATGAGCTGTCACTGAGACGGCAAAGAAAAATCACAAAGAACCTTGATAATTGAACAGTATAACCAACCCTGAAGATTTCTTAAAAA
>OLPV01000709.1_pt1 | contig 27244 bp, 25 predicted proteins | sample 1671961 | NCBI WGS metagenome assembly OLPV01 (sample SAMEA3136630, study PRJEB25190) | human gut metagenome | biome: human gut; feature: human-associated habitat; material: faeces | place: Austria | collected 2013
AATAAATAGTGTAATTGATATATAAATATGCCCCATACTCGACCGAAACTTAAATCAAATAAGTTAAGTGATGTTTGGGTCATAAAGAGTTTGAATAATTTATAATGATTTACAATTAAACAATCAATACAGTTAAAATATCCGATATTCCTCCCGAATATCGGATATTTTAATTTCCCACCCTCCCATTTTATGATACAATAAATCCATCAATATTTGAAACGGAGGTTCGCCATGCAGGAAGAGAAAATATCATTCATTCGAAGTGGATTAGAAACAGCATACATTAATGGTAATGTAGCATCGGAATTGTCGTATAAGCCGAACTTTGTTTCAAATAATTATAGTGAGGGAAAGAAAGTATTATCCGTTATAGAGGATGAACTTTTAAAATGTGATAGATTTCAAATAAGTGTCGCATTTATTACATTAGGTGGAGTGACGCCACTTTTGCAGACGTTGAAGGAATTAGAACAAAAGGGGATTCCGGGAGAGATTCTGACATCTAATTATCTTGATTTCAGTGAGCCGCTAGCTTTAAAAAAATTACACTCATTAAGCAATATTCAGATTAAGATGTATGATACCAAAGCGGCACATAACGGCTTTCATACAAAGGGCTATATCTTTAAAGAGGAAGAAGTATATCGTATTATTATTGGCAGTTCGAATATGACAAGTGCTGCACTTACAACGAATCGGGAATGGAATACAAAGTTAGTATCTACGACGCAAGGAGAAATGGCAGAGGATATTCTAAAGGAATTTGATGAACTATGGAATTCCAAGTATGCATATGACTATGATTCATTTTATGAGGAATATAAACAAACATATGATATTATTAAGGCGCAAAAGAAGATTGCTAAGGATGGCAATGTTACTTCTTTTGAGAGATATCGATTAAAGCCGAATAGTATGCAGGTTCGTTTTATATTCAACCTTAGAAATATTTTGCAGCAAAATGAGCAGCGAGCATTGTTGATCAGTGCAACAGGTACTGGTAAGACGTATGCATCTGCATTTGCTATGCGGGAGCTTGGTTTCAAACGGGTGTTGTTTCTTGTTCATCGGGCAACACTTGCAACTCAAGCAAAGACTTCTTATCAAAGAGTGTTTGGTAATTCAGTTTCTATGGGGTTAGTAGGAGCAGGAAACTACGAATATGATAAAGATTATGTATTTGCTACTGTTGAGACGTTGAATAAGGATGCACATTTACAACAGTACAAGCCAGATGAATTTGATTGCATTATATTAGATGAGGCACATCATAGTTCAGCGAATACATACCAAAAAGTCATGAATTATTTCAAACCGCGATTGTTTTTAGGTATGACGGCAACACCTGATAAGAGAATGGATAATGATGTAAATGATAATATATATGAGATATTCCATCATCAAATAGCCTATGAAATACGTTTGCAACAGGCGATGGAAGAAGATCTGTTGTGCCCGTTTCATTATTTTGGGATTACGGATTTGTCGGTTGTGCAGGATACCAAATCAAAGAATATTTCTGAAGCTGATTTTAATAATTTGATATGTGATGAACGTGTGAGACATATTATTGAGCAGTCAGAGTATTATGGATATAGCGGAGATCGTGTAAAGGGATTGATTTTTTGCAGTCGTAAGCAAGAGTGTAGAGAATTATCCAAGAAATTCAATGAATGGGGGTATCGTACAGTAGCACTTAGTGGGGAAGATTCCGAAGAAGTAAGACAAGCAGCATTTGAACGACTAGCAATGAACGAAACGGATGATACGGATAAAGAGGAACCTTTAGACTACATTTTTTCTGTTGATATATTAAATGAGGGTGTTGATATTGTTGAGGTGAATCAGGTTATTATGTTAAGACCGACGCAATCGCCTATTGTATTTATCCAGCAACTAGGAAGAGGACTTCGTAAGGCAGAAGGGAAAGAGTATGTCGTTATTCTTGACTTCATTGGGAATTATAACAACAATTTTATGATTCCGGTAGCGTTATCCGGAGATCGGTCTTATAATGCAGATACGATTCGTAAGTATGTAATCAGCGGCAATCGTACAATTCCGGGAGCTTCTACCATTCATTTTGATGAGATCGCAAAGAACAAGATATTTAATTCCATTGATCGTATTAGAGGTATGAAATCAATGATACGAGAAAGTTATATATCTCTTAAAAATCGTCTGGGAAGAACACCACATTTATATGATTTCTATGAGAACAATGAAGTAGATCCATTGGTTATCATTAAAGAATATAAGACGTATTATGGATTCCTAGAAAGTATGGAAAAGGCAAATTATCACTGTACACTGACAGAACAGGAGAAGTTGATTATTGAATATTTGTCTAAGACAATATTAAGTGGGGTACGACCGGAAGAGTTGGAAATTCTTCGCTTGTTATCCCAGCAAAATGCTATTTCTGTAGAAGATTTTCAGAAACTGTATCAGGATAAGTACCATAGAAATATATGGGAAGATCAGATTGACTATGCGGTTGATGTATTGCAAGGAAAATTTGTAAGTAATGATGGTGAATATCAGAAGTATAAAAATATAGAGATGATATCAAGCGACCAGAGTAATAGGATTACCAGGATGCTTCGATATGGACAACAATTGGAAGACAATGAATTCAAAGAACAGATTGAAGATATTATTCAAGTGGGATTGACGAGATATCACGATAAATTTATGAATACAAATGAAGAAGCTTCGCCATTTGTATTGTATGAAAAGTATTCAAGAAGAGATGTAAGTTTGTTGATGAACTGTGGGAAAGATTTATCATCAGTTATGTTTGGTATGAAGCGTATCCGGGACGATGTATTTATCTTTGTTACGTATCATAAAGAGAAGGCTGAGGATGAACGCAATTATGTAGAGGGCAAGCCGGACTATGCAGATGTTTTTGAGGATAACATGATTTTTAGGTGGGATTCTAAGATTGGAATGGGAATGGAAAGTGCCTATATGAAAGAGGTAATGACGGCACCAAGAAAACATTTGTTAGTCAAGAAAAGTGATGCAGAATCCAATTTCTATTATATGGGAACTTTTGATATTATAGATGCAAGAGAAGATCGGAAAGAGGATAACAAAGGGAATTTGAAACCAATCAGCAAAGTGATTGCAAAAATGCATCAACCGGTAAGAGATGATTTATTATGTTACCTACAGAGTAATATTGAATAAGATCTGTAATGGATGAGGTTAGTATTATGAGAGTCATGAGTAAAGAGATAGCAGGTGGATTGATGGGGATTATATTAGGAAATAATAATGATGGCAAGTTTTCAGAATATAATGAGAATTAATAAAAGGAAGTGAATTTATGGACGTAAAGCAGCTAATCGGCGAAGCCACGGATTACGATAAAAAGGTTGCACTTGAGACAAAGAGACCTAAAAGCTGGTGCAAGAGTATAAGCGCATTTGCAAATTGTTATGGTGGCAAGTTGATATTTGGTGTGGCAAATGATGATGAGTTGGTTGGTCTTTCGGATGCTAAAGGTGATTCAGAGGCAATCAGCGAAATAATTAAAAACCACTTGAATCCAATACCAGAGTTTAGGCTTTCATTTGAAAAAGATAAAGACAAGATATTTGTTATTGTAGAAGTTATGAAAGGGCAGCAGACACCATACTATTATGAAGGCGATGGACAACTTATTGCGTTTATGCGTATAGGAAATGAAAGTGTTCCGGCAACACCTTCGCAGTTAAGAGAGTTGGTACTTCGTGGAAGTGGTGAAAGTTATGATAGTCTGAAGTCAAGATATGATTTTAACAATATGTCTTTCACAAAATTAAGATCGGTGTATAAGCAAAGAACGGGAAATACATTTGAAAATACAGATTATGAATCTTTTGGCTTGATTGATGAGAAAGGCAATCTGACGAATGCAGGAGCACTTTTAGCAGATGAATCTCCGGTTCGTCATTCCAGATTATTTTGTACAAGATGGAATGGACTTACGAAAGCATCTGGAATTGTGGATGTACTTGATGATAAGGAATATACTGGCAGTCTTGTTACACTATTACAGGCGGGAACAGATTTTGTCAGAAATAATTCCAAGAAAGCATGGCGTAAGGTAGGTGACGGCAGAATTGAAATGCCTGATTATCCGGATCGTGCAGTGCTCGAGGGTGTAGTAAATGCATTGATTCATAGAAATTATATGGAGATAGGTAGCGAAGTCCATATAGATATGTTTGATGACAGAATTGAAATATATTCACTGGGTGGAATGGTAAGTGGAATATCTCTAGAGGGAAAGGATTTATTGAAAATTCCATCAAAGCGAAGAAATCCGATATTAGCTGATATATTCAGCCGCCTGAAATACATGGAGCGTAGAGGTAGTGGATTTAAGAAGATATTGGCGGACTATGAGGGACAGGTTGAATTTGAAGAGTCCAAGATGCCAGTTTTTGAGGCAGATAATGATGATTTTACATTGACTTTGTATAATCTGAATTATGGATCTAGCTATGCAACACAGACAAATGAAAATGTCACTCAAGGTGATACCCAAGATGATACTCAAGGTGATACCCAAGAAAAAATACTCAAAATGATTGAGAAAAATCCACGAATATCAACGGCTGATATGGCAAAGGAATTGGGAATAGGCATTGCAACAGTAAAGCGTAAAATTAAGAAAATGTCAAACGTATCATATATAGGAAGTGGGTATAGTGGTCACTGGGAGATTAAATAGTTTTTTGAGACAGCTGTATATTTTGAAAGAGTGTATGAGCACAGTCAGCAGGAGAAAAAGCCACGTAAATGGATATAATACATTAGAGGAGTATATGAGATGAAAACAATACGAGTAGTTGCCGCTGTGATTCAAAGACAAAATAATGGCAAGGATGAGATATTTGCAACACAACGAGGTTATGGAGAATTTGAAGGTGGCTGGGAATTCCCTGGTGGAAAGATAGAATCCGGCGAAACACCACAGGAAGCATTGGTTCGGGAAATCAAGGAAGAATTAGATGCGGACATTTCGGTTGGAGATTTGATAGCTACAGTAGAATATGACTATCCGAATTTTCATTTATCAATGGACTGTTTCTGGTGCAGATTACAATCCAATCATGTAGAATTAAATGAACATGAGGATGCAAAATGGCTTTCAAAAGAGGAATTAGATTCCGTTGAATGGTTGCCAGCAGATGTTACTTTGGTGGAGAAGATAAGCCAGGGTAGATCATTTGGAGGCAAGGAACAATAATGTAAAAGAATTTGGTGAAAGTGTCATGGTGTACCAACCGTATTAGAGGATGGGATAATAGAACTTTTGGAGAAATGAGAATGGACTAGCGGAGATTATTCTGAGGGAGAATCTTTGCTGGTAGAGGTGTAGGATGAAAGAAATCTATGAATACAAAAAAGCAACTATAGAAGATATCGATGAACTGGTAAGAACAAGAATCATTGTCCTTCGTGCTGCTAATAAAGTGTCGGATGATGTGGATATGTCATTGGTGGAAAAAGAATCTTATGAGTATTATATGCGAGCATTAGAAACCGGTGAACATATTGCATATCTGGTGTATGATAATGGAACTTTTATTGGTGCAGGTGGTGTCAGCTTTTATCAGGTTATGCCGACATATCATAATCCGACTGGTAGAAAGGCTTATATTATGAATATGTATACAGCATCGGAATATCGGAGACAGGGTATTGCATTTCATACATTGGATTTACTGATAAAGGATGCATGGGAGCAGGGCGTGTCGCAGATTGCTTTAGAGGCGACAGATATGGGGCGGCCTTTGTATGAAAAATATGGATTTGTAAAAATGGAAGATGAAATGGAACTGAAACATAGTCATGCGTGTTCCAATTAGAAAGTAGCTATATAGTAGTTGAAAGGAGCCATTTATGAGTACAACATTTGAAATCGTAAAATTTCAGAAGCTAACAAAAAAAGAATTAGTAGTTGTGGATAGGTTTCAACCATATGATTCATACCGTATTTTTGATGAAGATGGCGATGATACCGGTTACGGGATTTATTTGTTCAGAATGGATGATAAATCTGTAAGCAATCTTGTAAATAGTCGCTTCGCTGTAAAAATGGTGCTTCCGGAATTGGAAGTGGATTACGAGAAATTATATGAGGACTTGGGTTTTGATACTAAAGAGAAAAATAACAAATCTGTTCGTGTTATTAGGTCAAATGCCAGATTCATGGATATTTCAGATGGTGTGAATACGAAGCAGATAAAGAGGACAATTCTTAAAGATTACGAAATAATGGTTCAGACAAGCTGTATTGCCATTAAGATGAAAACATTGTGGAATAGTGGGGAAAACTATATTTACGGGTTGGATAAAGAAAAGATAAGAAAATACATACCGGATATCAAGGATTACCGATATGTGCCAGTAAATAATAGTATGCTTGCTAAAGCAGAGATACCATTTCTGATTTTTGAAAAGAATCGCGGAAAATGTTTTATAGAGCAATATTGACAGAGAATAAGATGCACTTTAGAAAGGGGTACAAGGCAATATGAGCAATGAATTAAATATTGAACCAAATGACAAAGACATTGAACTTGAAAAATTATGTACTGATTCAGTAGAATTAATACATTATGCGAGAAATGCAATTGTTAAACATGTAAATATTGTGCAGATCATGACTTATTATTCATTGGGAAGGTGGATAGTAGAGACTCAACAGATGGGGCAGAAACGTGCAAAATATGGAAGTAAGGTTATCAAGATATTATCTGAAAAATTACAGGAAGAGTTTGGAAAAGGATTTTCAGAAGATACCTTGAAAAATGCCAGGAAATTTTATTTGACTTACAAGGGACGAATAAGTGAAACAGTGTTTAGCCTTTTTGCAATTGAAAAAAGCGAAACAGTGTTTAGCCTTTTTGAAAAAGAACCTCCATTCATTGTTTCTTGGTCGCATTATTTGCAATTAATGCGAATAGAAAATGAGGATGAGCGTAGCTTTTATGAAATTGAATCCGCAAAATCAGGATGGGCAGTTCGTACTTTACAAAGACAATATAATTCAAGCTTGTATGAGCGTTTAGCGTTGAGCCGAGATAAAAATGGCGTTCTGCGTCTTGCAAAAGAGGGAAATGTGATTGAAAAACCGGAAGATATAATAAAACAACCTACAGTTTTAGAATTTTTAGGTATGGAGGAAAAGGCAAAGTATTCAGAAACAGATTTGGAAACAGCACTTATAAATAAATTGCAGAAATTCTTGCTGGAGTTGGGAAAAGGTTATTTGTTTGAGGCAAGGCAGAAAAGGTTTACATATGACGAAGAAAACTTTTATGTGGATTTAGTGTTCTATAATCGTCTGTTACGTTGTTATGTATTGATAGACCTTAAAGTGGATAAACTAACGCATCAGGATATTGGTCAGATGCAGATGTATGTTAATTATTATGATAGATATGAAAAATTAGAAGATGAAAATCCAACAATAGGTATTCTTCTATGCAAAGAAAAGAATGATGCTTTAGTTGAAATCACTTTGCCACAAGATGCTAATATTTATGCATCAGAGTATAAATTGTATTTGCCTGATAAGAAACTGTTACAGAAAAAATTGAAGGAATGGATTGAAGAGGAAGAAGAGTAAGATTAATTTTATAAGAATTAAAATAGACAGAGTAAATATCATATTCTAGAAGAAGCTTTTTAATGCGTGCGAGATTCTTAATGTGATTTCTGAAAAACAAATATTTCAAAGCTAGTCTACTTTTTGAAATTGTTTGTTTGAGACTAACGTGAGACTGAGGAGGTTCAAAATTATGGACATAAGCAAAAAAAGATTGGAAACTATTTAGAGAAAGATTATCAGACTGGCAGGAAAATTATATGGAAGGTCTTGTTAAAGAGTATGCGAATTTTCTGAATGATGATAAAAAGCCTGCATCAGAGAAATTCTGGGAACTGGAAAAACGGATAAAAGAAGATAAGCGTCATCCGGGAGTTATCATGGAGATGAGTAAGTCAGAGGCAATATGGGATATCGTTCGTCTTATAAGATTGAAAGTAATTACATATGATGATTTGTCAGATTTTAGTGACGAATTACAGCAGGAAGTAAAAAGAATATTTGAGCAGACCGCTTAATAGGAAGCCGGCAATTAGTGAAACAGTCTGGAAGGTAACTTTACTTATGGGAATAGTAATGTTTTGGAGGTACATTAATGGATAATCTGGAAGTAAAATTTTATGATACCGTAGCGGATTCTTTATTGAAATTCGCAGTAATTATTTCGCAGAGTAATGGCAAATGGGTATTTTGCAAGCACAAAGAAAGAGATACCTACGAAGTACCTGGAGGACATAGAGAAGCTGGGGAAGATATTTTGGAAACAGCTAAGAGGGAGCTTCGTGAAGAGACAGGAGCAATCCAATTTGATATGAAACCAATATGTGTGTATTCGGTTACAGGAAAGAACAGAGTAAATGATACCGGGGAAGAAACATATGGATTGCTTTGTTTTGCAGAGATAACAGAATTTGATAAGGAATTACATAGTGAGATGGAAAAGGTTGTGCTTTTAGATGGGTTACCTGAGAATTGGACATATCCATTGATACAGCCGAAATTGATCGAAAAGTATTTAGCTATGAAAAGGCTATAAAGTATCATATAAAGTCAGATATTAATAATAGCAATTTAATGTAAGGGGGTTTTTACATATGATAGAATGTCCAGGATGTGGCAACAATCTAATCTATGACATTGCCAGACAGAAGATGTACTGCAATGCATGTGGCTCGGTATATGTGCCGGAAAATGTGGATAAGCAAAAAGATGGAACCGATGGATCGGAGATGGAGATCAACCAGTTTATCTGTCCGCAGTGTGCAGGAGAGATCTATAGCACAGATGATGCTGCGACAGCATTTTGCAGTTATTGTGGAGCATCGACAATGTTGTCGAGCCGGTTGCGGAGTGAGAGAAGACCGGATTATATTATTCCATTTAAGGTGACAAAGGAACGTTGCAAGGAAGCTTATATTGAAATGATGAAAAAAGCGATCTATGCACCAGGCCATTTGCGGAATAAGAAGAATATTCAGGAGTTCCGGGGGATTTATATCCCATATTGGTTATATGATGTGGAGCAAAAGGGACCGGTCCGGTTTACGGCAATGGAGAATTATGTACAGGCGAATTATGATATTACGGATATGTATGAGGTACGGACCTCAATAGACAATCAATATGAGAATATCGCAATGGATGCATCGTCCTTGTTTCCGGATGATATCAATAATAAAATTGCACCATTTGATGCAGTTGGTTTAAAGCCTTTTTCCACCGGTTATCTGAGTGGATTTTATGCGGATCTGCCGGATGTGGATTATCAGATCTACGAAGATCAGATATATGATGTTTCGGGCGTGCAGACATATGAGGAAATGCATGATCAGATGGCGGTCGGAAGAAAGAATTTCAAGATCAAAGAGCCTGATGTATCATTTGAGACATTATTTCATTCCAATATTACAGGGGTGAAGACGGGTCTGTTTCCGGTATGGTTTATGTCTTATAAGAATGGAAAGCGTATTGCGTATGCGACGGTAAATGGACAAACCGGGAAAGTGGTAGCGGACATACCGATGGATAGCGGAAAGTTTTTAATCGGTTGCCTGCTTGGAATTGTACCGTTATATTTTCTGTTCGATCTTTTTGTAACGATTCGTCCGTCCGTATTGCTGGCATTTGTTGCTTTGATTGGAGCGCTTGTAGTAATGTTACATACACATGAAATGAAGAAACTGGCAGGCATTGATTCGCATGAAGGGGATCATGGATTATCTGCCAGACATTCTCTGAATGTGCGATTAGATAAGGAGAAAAAGCAGAGGGAATGGGAGGAGACAAACAAAGATATATACGGTGAGAAAGCAAAGGATTTGGAAGAGGATGAGCCGGTTATCATAACGGAGGTAAATGCAAAAAAGAAAAAGTTCCGTTCACGCAAGAACAGACTTACGTGGAAAGAAGTTCTGAAGAAAATATATATCGTTTTCCCGTGGGTGATTCTTATCATTCTTTCAAAGAATACATTGAAAACAGAGGGCGTGTTACCGGGAGATTTCTTTGGGGTGATAAGTTATGTGTTGGCACCGGCAGCATTGGTTCTTGCAGGAATCATGTGGGTATGCGGACTTCAGAACAGGGAACGGATCCAGAGCCAAAAAGGAATTGGGGGCTTCTGGACGTTGATTGGAATTACGGCGGCAGCAGTGATTAGTGTGCTGCATCCGGCAGATGACCGGATCTATTATGCGGGAGTTTTGCTAGTGGGAATTACAATGATTATGACATTATTAGATGTTGTATTACGTTATAATCAATTGGCAACCAGACCGCTTCCGCAGTTTGAATATCGGGGAGGTGATGACCGTGCGTAAGGTAAGAAGGATTATAACAGTTGTAGTATTTGTCATAATGTTCATATATGGAAGCCTTGGCAGCAATCCCTTGTTTAACATAATGCAGAATGGAGCAACGGTATACGCACAAAATGCCGCCACCTATTCTGCAAAGGTGTTGGATGAGGCAGATCTGTTAACGGCAGATCAGGAGAACCTGCTTTTAGATGAGATGCAGGCAATCACTCCTTATGGCAATGCCCTTTTTGTATCCTCGGATCAGGTAAATGGGCCAACAGGGGAGTATGCGCAAAGCCGTTATCTGAGTACATTTGGCGAGCAGAGCGGAATCATTTTCCTGATTGATATGACGAACCGGGAACTCTATATATACTCACATAATGAGATGTTCCGTATTATTACCAGAACGAATGCCTATACGATTACGGATAATGTATATACTTATGCGACGGATGGAGATTATTATACCTGTGCCAGTATGGTATATTCGCAGGTGGAAACATTGCTGAAGGGGGAGGAGATTAGTCGTCCGATGAAGCATGCCGGCAATTTGATGTTGGCAGTCATTTTTTCCATCCTGCTCAATTATTGGCTGTTGCGTAAGACATCTAAGGTGAAGGAACTGGATATGGAGAATCTGCTGAGAGGAAGTAAAAGCAACTTTCATATGGAAGAACCGAAGTTTCTTTTTGTAACCCAGAAGCGCGTCCGGATGTCGGGCGGCGGAGGCGGCGGTCATGGCGGCGGCTCATCTGGCGGAGGAGGCGGAGGCGGCGGTCACAGCTTCTAAAGGAACGGGTGAATGGAGAGCGTATGCAGAGGCAGAAGATGCAATAGAGATAAGATAGAGTGGGGTAATACATGTTAGAAATCTATATGAATGTCAAATCCATTGGAACAAGAAAAAATGTGATAGATAAGATTCCATTTCATTATGACAAACAACCGCAGACATTAAGAGAATTCTTAAATGTAACCGTCACAATCTGTGTGAACGATTATATAGAGCGGAGCAGACAAGGAGCATGTGTTCTTACAGAGGAGAACATACATGACATGGCAGATGTTGGAAAGATCGCATTTGGTATCATTTATGGGAATAAGGAACCGGATGTGGAGGAGGCGGTTGCAGTTGCAGTTCAGGCATTTGAGGATGGTCTTTACCGTGTGTTTGTGAATGGAGAAGAAGCAGAGCAGTTAGACGAGAGACTAGCCTTACAGGATGGGGATGAGGTGAGTCTGATTCGGCTGACCATGTTAGCGGGGCGAATCTGGTAGCAATGTGTTGACGGAGGCATTGATAGACAGAATTGGGGAATGTCCGATGAGGCAGGAGGTCTATATAACAGACTAGAAGAAAGGGGTTACATATGAAAATGACGGGTGCGGAGAAGGAACAAGGAAGAAGAGTGGCACGTAAGGTGGAGGAGGCATATCAGAAACGGTCGGATGAGCGGTTGCAGTCCTATTCGGATGAGGTTCGAAAGGCTTTGGAAATGGCAGGCCGTTATGAGACGAATGCTATGTCACATACCGCTTTAGGAGAACGTGTGACGGCATATCTGCAAGAACCGGGTACAAAGCCATCCGATTTTTTTAGACAGGAAATGCAGCATATGAAGGGATGGATTCCAGATCATTTGCTGGAGGATTTTTATTGTAGTGTAGATGCGGTGAATAAATGGCAGCGGGATGAATCCTGTTTCCGGCGTTCGTTGAGAACTAAGCGGTACACGGTATATGTACCTCGGATGTTTACAATATTGAATCGTTATCACAAGGCGGGTATCTTTGGAACAGATCTTGTTTCCCTGCTGCAGGGAAAAGCGGCACCGGACATTCAGGTGGTGTATCGATATTATCAGTCCTGCTCTTATCGGAATGATATACCTGCTGTGTGGATTCAGGCTGAATTGGATCGTGGCAATACAGAATTGATTGCTATACTCAAGGACATTTTATTAGGGGAAAATGCAGTCAATCTTGTAAGCTATGAACTGATACGCGGAATTGTACAGAGTGAATGTCAGGAGTTATATGAGGCGGTAGGACAATTACTATTAGCGGCAAGACTGCAGGAAGGACTGCGACAGGCAATCTGCGATAACATGGATGCCGGAACCCTTTCTGCCTTCCGGTATTTGTTTAATATTGTTGTGAAACAGGATCTGCTGCGGTATTCGTCTGTGCTTCGTTCTGTTGGAACATGGACGGGATTGTTGGGAGAAGAAGAGGGAAAGTTAGATCGTATCAACAAGAAACAGATTGCCTTGATCGCAGCTTATTTAGAGGATAAAAAGGCAAGAGAAGCAGCGTTGCAAAGTGAAGATTCAATGCAGATTTATCTGGCGCTTTGGAGCTATGGAGTACAGGAGATTGAGGATGCCTGTGCGGTGATAGAGAAACTGACATTAGAGGGAAGTAAGCACCAGAGAATGGTGTGCTGTTATTATCTACAGGAAATGCACCTGAATGGTGTGTATGTACATCAGGTTGCAAAGGCAATTGTGCGTAGATTCTATCAGGAGCAGGACACAATGGCGGCGATAATGCGAAGCTTTATGCCGAAATGTACCGATTATATGGATGAGGTCACAGATCGCAGGAGGCGGCATAAGGACGGCTATCCGTTGAAAGGTTTGACCAGACAGTATGCGGATGTAGAGCAATATTTTAAGGATCGGACAGAGTGTGAGGAATTCTATGGCATTTTACAAGAGATGTTACAGGCAATCTCAAAGAAACAGATTGACTTTCAACCGTGTATTTTTCCATGGAATAAAGAGGCATTACGGCGCTCTGATGTGATCTGCCGATTAGCAGTCTGTGCGAGTGCTTTGCAGGAGGAAGACAAGATTACAGCAATCGCAGAGCTGCTTCCGCAAATATCTACCGATTATTTTGAACGTGCTTCGGTTATGCTGCTGACACTGGTTCCACCGTATAATGAGGAGCAGCGGGAAATACTGATCGGATGTATGGCAGATCGGACGTATGTGGGCACGGTCGCATGCAAGCTTGTGCCGCAGATGGAGTTATCCGGGAAAGAATATCTGCAATTAGAAGCAATGCTCAAATATAAGACGGCAGAGATTCGCAAGAATGTATTATCTATACTGTATACCATGGGGGAGGATGGCCTGGAATCGTGTATTGCACGATTGCTGGCTGATCGGAAGGAAGAGAAACGAACAGCGGGATTAGATCTGTTATTGCAACTGCAAAAGGACCCGGAAAGAAAGGTATTGTACATGCAGTGTCTGCCGCTGTTAGATCAGATAACAAAACCATCCACAAAGGAACGTATTCTGATTCAGGAATTGCAAAATGATACAGAGACAGAATGTACGAAGGAGAATGGGTATGGGTTATATGACGTTCGTGCGGAGTATGATCCGGAGTTTGATGAAGATTTTCTGAGGGAGTGCAAGAAGGCATATAAGGATGTATTTGGAGATAAGAAGCGCATTAGACAATTGCCGGAGATTCTTGCTAAGTTAGATGCTTTGATAGAGGAGCATAAATATGATGAGTTTGAGGAGTATGAGGGAAGCGTCCATTTGCTGACAGATTCATTCTGGGGACTGGGGGCCAGATTCCGTCATAATCTGCCACTGAAAGAGTTGTGGGACGATTTCTATGAGAAGGAGATTAAGAATTACACAACCTGTTTGTTATTGTCGTTATATCTGTTGGTCTTAAAAGGGGATGAGCCACATATGGAGGCTCAGTGCAGACCGTTAGTGGAACAATTATACGGAAGGGAGTTCTTGCAGCCTGTTACATTGACCTGGTTCGGGGAAGTGATTGGTGTCATCAATGGTTTGTTGGAAGAACACCGGGATGCCCTATTATTGCAAAAATGTTCGGCGGCTGTGACAAATGAATTGTTAAAATCTGCAAATCCGATGATCTGTGGCTGGGAAAGCACAACGGATAAGGACGAGAGTGGAAAACCAAAGTGGCGGGAGAGAACGATACTGACATATGCTCCGATACGGCTGTTTACGGAAGCATTAGATATGCATGACGGACAGGAACTGTTTGCGGAATTGTTTCCGTATCAATACGAATTGGCAGATTGTCATTCTTTTCACAAGCCACTTGATCTGGAAAATAACCGCTACTTTTCTTATATTGGCCATAGTATGCAGTTTCCGTGTGTACAATATTATATTACGGCATGTACAAAGGGAATCATTACAAAGGATTATCTATACAAGATGATATTCCGGGAAGAAGAGCGGAATGAGACGATGCATCGTTTATCTTATATTGTTCAGTTCTATCAGGATCGCAATCGCAGTCTTGAGAATCGTAGGAAAGAAGGTTCCTGGGTGGATACGAATAGAAGATATGCAGTGCAGGTATTGTTGGGGCATCCATTACCGGAGGAGTTTTCCGAAGAGGATGAGAAACGTCTGCAGCTTGCACTAGAAGTATATCAAAAGCTCTCTGGTCTGATGATGGAAGCGGAATTGAAGAGGGGAGACAGTGAGACAGAGTTTTCCCGTAACATATATGCAGTTCAAAGAATCTCCGGAGTATCGACTTTTGTACGAATTCTCAGTGCATTAGGAAAAGAGACGTTGGAACGCAGCAGTTGGTTTAATAGTACATGGAACCGGAAGGAGACGGTTACAAAACGACAGAGCTTAAGTCATATGTTACAGGTCTGTATTCCGGATATAGAAGATGATGCGGAACGTCTGCGTTCTCTGGTAAAGGATACCGATATCAAAGAGAGCCGTCTGATCGAGGCAGCATTTTACGCACCGGAATGGATTCCGCTTGTAGGAGATTATCTTGGCTGGGCTGGTTTTGTGTCCGGGTGCTATTATTTTATGGCACATATGAAGGAGAAATTTGAAGATAAACGTAAGGCAATGATTGCCCGCTATACGCCGATTGCGATCAGTGATCTGAATGATGGAGCATTTGATGTGGACTGGTTTATGGAAGTGTACCAGCAATTGGGAGAGGAACATTTTCACATGCTTTATGAAGCGGCCAAGTATATATCAGATGGAGCGAAGCATACACGGGCAAGAAAATATGCAGATGCAGCTCTCGGAATCTATAAGACGAGTGAATTGGAAAATGAGATTGAGGCGAAGCGGAACAAAGATCTGGTCATGGCATATGGCTTGATTCCGATTCAGAATGAGAAAGATATCCGTAACCGTTATCTGTTCTTGCAGAGGTTTAAGAAGGAAGGCAGACAATATGGAGCACAGCGCAGAGCCAGTGAAAATCGTGCTGTAGAGCTTGCATTACAGAATCTGTCAATCAATGAGGGATATCAGGATGTGACAAGATTGATCCTGCAGATGGAAAGCTTAGAATATGAAGAGCGCAAGACCTGTTTTGAGCCGTATAACATAGAGGACATTACCGTGTGGTTAGAAGCATGCGAGGATGGAAAATGCGAGCTGGTTTGTGAAAAGGCGGGCAAGCGGTTGAAGACGGTTCCAGCAAAGTATAAGAAGAATACATATATCGTCTCGTTAAATGATGATCGAAAGCAATTTACAGAGCAGTATCGTCGCACCAGGGCAATGTTTGAAGATTCGATGGAGAGGGGAACAGAATTTACTTTTGCGGAATTGAAGAACCTGCTGCATAATCCGGTAACGGAACGGATTGTTGCGAATCTGGTAGGTAAGACGAGTGAATGGATGGGATTCATCCGGATGGATGGGTTACTTTGTGTAGAGGAAGACCGAACCATAGAATTGGCAGAGGATACTCTGGTAAGTATTGCACATCCGTATCATTTATATCAGGCGGGACATTGGCATGCGTATCAGCAATATGTATTTGACCAGCAGATCCGGCAGCCATTTAAGCAGGTGTTCCGGGAATTATATGTGAAGACAGAGGAAGAACGGAATATGTTCCATTCTCTGCGCTATGCAGGAAACCAGATTCAGCCGGCCAGAACCGTGGGCTGTCTGAAGACACGGCATTGGGTTGCGGATGTAGAGAGTGGATTGCAGAAAGTATATTATCAGGAAAATATTGTGGCACAGATCTATGCATTAGCAGACTGGTTCTCGCCTGCGGATATAGAATCGCCTACGTTGGAGTGGGTGGTGTTTATTGATCGGAAGACGGGGGAAGAAATACGGATTGCAGATATTCCGGATGTCATCTTTTCGGAGGTCATGCGGGATGTGGATATGGCAGTCAGTGTTGCACATGCCGGAGGGGTTGATCCGGAAAGCTCACATTCTACGATTGAGATGCGGAAAGCAATTGCAGAATTCACAATGCCACTCTTCCGATTACAGAATGTACGGTTTACGGATCATCATGCTATTATTGAGGGAAAGCTTGCGAATTACCGGATTCATCTTGGAAGTGGCGTGATCCATCAGGAAGGTGGACCGATGATTCAGGTGCTTCCGGTACATTCACAACGGCGGGGACGTATTTTCCTTCCATTTGTAGATGAGGATCCGAAGACGGCAGAGATTCTGACCAAGATTCTGTTCTTTGCGGAGGACGCGAAGATTAAAGATCCATTTATCTTAGAACAGATTGGGTAGCTGAATTATGGTAAGAGATAAGAAGGATAAGAAGAAAATTATAGAGATTATAATATACTATGATGAAAAATAATAATTGACACCATATACGACACCACATATAATAGGAAGAGTGATCGTGGAAAGTGAGGCGAATAGTCATGAAAACGCTGAATGATTATATGGCGATGAATTATCGTATGGAGATTGTAGAAGACAAGGAAGAAGGGGGATATGTGGTTTCCTTTCCAGAGCTTCCGGGATGTATTACTTGTGGAGAGACGATAGAAGCAGCGGTGGCAAACGCCAAGGACGCCAAGAAAGAGTGGTTAGCGGCAGCTATCGAAGATGGAATAGAGATACACGATCCGGAGGACTTAGAAGAATATTCCGGACAGTTTAAGATTAGGATGCCGCGTAGTCTGCATCGGATGCTTGCCGAACAATCAAAGAGAGAGGGAATCAGTATGAATCAATATTGTGTGTACCTTCTTTCAAGAAATGACGCAATAGCAAGACGTAGGCGTGCTTAGAGAACCAATAATATAATTTAGGAGGAACATAGAATGCCATTTATTAATTCAAAGATTAGTGTAACCATTACTGATGAACAGGAGCAGGAGATAAAGTCAAGATTAGGACAGGCCATTCAGGCCATTCCGGGCAAGTCAGAAAGCTGGCTCATGGTTGGATTTGAACCGGAATACAGATTGTATTTCCGGGGAGAGAATACCCAGCCGATGGCGATGGTGGAGGTGAGTGTATATGGAAGTGAGAATCCATCTGCATTTTCCAAGCTGACGGGAGAGATCTGCAAGATCTTTGAAGAGGTGTTGGGAATTGCACCGGATCATGTATATGTGAAGTATCAGGCAGTTGCGAACTGGGGCTGGAACGGAGACAACTTTTAGATCTTTCGTGGCAATGAATAGAGAAGATTAACAGGAGGACAGAATAATGAGTGATACAATGCCGATCATTACGATCAGCCGTGAATTCGGTGCCGGTGGAAGGACGGTAGCAAAGGGATTATCCAAGGAATTAGGTATTCCCTGGTATGACCGGGATTTTGTGAGATTGACAGCAAAAATGAGTGGATATTCGGAAGAAGAGATAGAAGATGAGGGAGAAACTATTAGTGATTCTGCCAGATTTTTGGATAGCATTTTGAATAATATGGCCGCTTATACAAGTTCGCATGATGCGATCTATCAGGCGCAGAAAGATGCGATGGCAGAGCTTGCGAAGAATCCTTGTATTATTGTTGGACGTTGTTCAAATGTGATCTTACGTGAGGCAGGTATCCCGTCCTTTGACATTTTCCTGCATGCGGATTACGCAATCCGGGTAGAACGTGCCAAAGCACTGGTATCCGATAAGGTAACCAATGTTGAGAAGTATGTAGAAAAGATCGACGAGCAGAGAGAGAAGCATTACAAAGTATATACGGGTGGTCGTTTGAACAAAGCACAGGATTATACGATCTGTTTAGACACAGGTGTGATTGATTATGAGACTTGTATTAATGTATTAACCCGCTTGATCAGAGGATAGGGAGGTTTGTTTTGAATAAGAATAAGAAGCTAGTTGCAGCGTTGCTGATATGTGTTTTTATGGTGACGGCATTAACCGGCTGTGGCAAAGAGAGAATGATGTTTGGTACTGGTGGTACAGCCGGCACTTATTACGCATATGGTGGAATTATCGCCCAATATATGACGAATTATGCAGGGGTCAAGGTGACGGCAGTATCGACAGGAGGATCAACCGTGAATATTCAGTCGATGCAGGACGGAGATTATCAGATGGGATTTGCCCAGACGGATGTTATGACTTATGCATGGGATGGCACGAAGTCGTTTGAGAGCTATGGCGAGAATCATGATTTCCGTGTGCTTGGTGGTTTGTATGCAGAGACGGTGCAGTTGATCACAATGGATGAAGAGATCAAGTCGGTAGATGATCTGAAGGGAAAGAGTGTGTCCATTGGTGCAGCGGGATCCGGTGTGTATTACAATGCGGTGGATGTACTTACGGCAGCGGGAATCACATTAGAGGATATCAAACCGCAGTATCAGAGCTTTGAGGACAGTAAGGAAGCATTAAAGGATGGTAAGATCCAGGCTGCATTTATTGTGGCGGGAGCACCAACAACAGCGATCACAGAGCTTGCAACAACAAATGGTGTGTATCTGGTGAATATTGATGGCGCTCTGCGGGATGCGATTATCAAAGAACATTCCTATTATTCCGCATTGCAGATTCCGGCAGACACTTATCCGGGTCAGACAGAACCGGTTGAGACGTTGACGGTAAAGGCTACGGTGATCGTAGATGCAGATTTGGACGAGAATACCGTCTACAATATGACAGCAGCTATATTTGATCATGCAGACGAGATTGCAGCAGAGAATGCCAAGGGGAATGAATTGACATTGGACAATGCAACCTCCGGTATGACAGTACCATTCCACAAAGGTGCGGCAAGATATTATAAGGAGCACGGAATGAATGTGGATACACAGGAGTAACAGGCAGTATACAGGAGAGGAACCCTTATAAGGGGATTCTTGTAGATAGCAGATAAGAGATGAGGAAGAGAAGATACGGAAAAGTGAATCTGTATCAGAGTAGATAAGAAAGTATAGAGTGAGATTATGAGTAAAGAAATGATGAATACGGTATCGGATATGAGTACGGATGTGGATGCCGTTATGAAGAAATATGACCGGGAATCCAATCAGAGAACCTGGACGGGCAAACCGGGACTGGTCGTGAAGACGATCATTGTTGCATTTTCCTTGTGGTGCATCTATGTAACTTTGTTTGCAACATTTTTAGAAGAGATCCGGCTGACTTCTTTTATGGCATTGATCATATTGATGGGTTTTTTGATATATCCGGCCAGGAAGGGTGATAACCGGGAGAATTACATGCCATGGTATGATATTGTTATGATGATCCTAGGAACGGGAGCATTTTTATATTATACATTTAACGCTAATGCGATCATATTACAGGGGACAAGATTTCAGCCTTACCAGATTGTGATCGGTATTATCGGAATACTGGCATTAGTGGAAGTGACAAGAAGATGCGTTGGAGTTCCGATTCTTTGTGTGGCATTTTTCTTTGTTGTATATGCATTGTCATTTGGTCTGACGAACCCGGAGTTTTTTGGAAGAGTGCGTTATTTTGTGAGGAATCTGTTCTACACAAAAGAGGGAATCTTTTCGACACCGGTTAATGTGTGTTCAAAGTATATTGTAGTATTTATTATATTTGGTGCTTTTTTGGAGCGGACGGGAATCTCGAACTTTTTCATTCAGTTAGCAAACTGCGTGGCAGGTAGATTTTCCGGAGGACCGGCAAAGGTATCGGTAATCTCATCTGCGCTTTGCGGAATGGTATCGGGTTCTTCGGTAGGAAATACAGTAACAACTGGTTCCGTTACAATTCCGATGATGAAGAAGACCGGATACAAGGCAGAATTCGCAGGAGCGGTAGAGGCCGCAGCATCGACCGGTGGTCAGATCATGCCGCCGATCATGGGTGCAGCAGCGTTTTTGATGGCAGACTTTATCGGTGTGCCATATTCAAGCATCTTAAGTAGAGCGATCCTGCCGGCAATTCTTTATTTTGCAGGTATATTTATTACGGTACATCTTGAGGCAAAGAGATTGGGACTTTCCGGCATTCCGAAAGAAGAACTGCCAAAGTTCAAATTACTGGTTCGGAAGATATATCTGCTGTTGCCTTTAGTTATGTTGGTGGTATGGGTTTCCGGTAATTACATGACGATGCAGCGTGCGGCAAGCTTTGCCATTGTGTTATCCATCGTGGTGAGTTTATTTGATAAGGAGAACCGTATTACGCTGCCGAAGTTTTTTGATGCATTAGAGGCAGGCGGTAAGAGTACGATCACAGTGGCAACAGCCTGTGGCGTTGCAGGTATCATTTCCGGTTCCATTACCATGACAGGTCTTGCAAATGAACTGATCAACGGAATCATTGCAGTATCGAACAATCATCTGATCATTGCATTATTCCTTACGATGTTGTGTTGTATCGTATTGGGAATGGGTGTGCCGACAACGGCAAACTATTGTATTATGGCAGCAACTTGTGCTCCGATTCTGATCCGTATGGGTGTTCCGGCGTTGGCCGCACATTTCTTTGTATTCTACTTTGGTATTGTTGCGGATATTACGCCGCCGGTTGCATTGGCAGCATATGCGGGTTCTGCAATTGCCAAGGCGAACCCAATGAAGACGGCATTCAATGCATCGCGGCTTGCAATTGCGGTATTCATTGTACCGTATGTGTTCTGTTTTAGTCCGGCACTTCTGATGATCGATACAAATGCGATGGAGGTTATTCGAATTGTCATCACTTCCTTTATCGGAATCTTTGGTGTAGCCGCCGGATTGGAAGGATATTTGAAGAAGGAAATGAACCCGCTACAGCGTATTCTGTTTGTTGTGGCAGGTCTGATGCTGATCTTCCCATCCTGGATCACGGATATTGTTGGTATTGTACTGATTGCTGCTGTAATTGTATGGCAGTATGCGGAAGCAGCAAAGAAAGCATGATGTGATGGTGTCAGACGAACAGAATGTGTGATGCCTGATAAAAGGAACTGTGATTCCTATATGGATAAGTAGAGTAAAAGAGATATCGGATGCGTGAAATGCGCAGCGGTATCTCTTTTTCTTTGTAGGAAAGTTCGACCTATAAAGAAAAACGTTCTGTTGTGGATGCGCACCTTGACAATGTGTGTATAACTGTATATACTGTGCATATACAAGAGGAGATTATATAGACAACGCATAGACAGATATTAAGGAGGTTCCTATGAATCCAATATTTTCGTGTAGGCATATTACGCAGGAATTGGAACATTTTAAGTTGACAGATATTACATTTGCGCTAGGCGCAGGGTGTGTTCTTGGCGTGATCGGTAAGAACGGAAGTGGGAAGACAACCTTACTTCGGACGTTGATGGGAATGCAGAGCACACAGGGGGATGCCAAGATTCTAGGTTATTCCTTACAGAAGGATGAGAAGGAATATAAGAAACGGATGGCATATGTCTTGAATGAATCACCATTTCGAATGAATGTCAATGCATTGACAAATGGCAGGTTGTTTAGCAGGTATTATGATAGTTTCAATCTGGAACGATATAAGGAACTTTTGGAACGGTATGGAATATTAGAGCATCCGGAGAAATTACAATCCGTCAGACAGGGGAAGAAGAATATTCAGGCAATGAACAGATTGTCACAGGGACAACAGATACGGCAGCAGCTGGCATTTGCATTAAGTTATGATGCCCATGTGTATTTTATGGATGAACCGACCGGCAATCTGGATGTGGAATTCCGGGATACGTTTTATGAAGAGATTCGGAAACTGGTATCGGATGAGAGAAAAAGTGTGATCTATGCAAGCCACTTGATCGAGGAGATGGAGAATTTTGCTGATTATATTCTGTGGTTGCGGGCGCAAAATGGTATCAGTCAGATTTATTTTTACGGAACAGTAGATGAGTTAAGAGATCGTTATCGAATTATAGAAGCAGAGGATGAGGTATTGAGAGAAATTCCGTCAGAGCGGATTCTGGGTGGACGGAAAGAAACGAATCATAATGAATGGCTGATCGACGTGGAACGGTATGAACTTCCGGCAGCTATCAGGGAATACGCACGATATCCGGAGTTAAAAGAGATTATGTATTATGTAGAGAAAGGCGAGGTGATTGAGAATGTTTAGAGAGTTTGTTGCGGATTGCAAGGCACACCTGCAGGACAGACCGGCCAATATTGCGGGGATCATTTTTGCAGCCCTTACCATTATGTTTTTCAATGTATGGGGCATTGTTACATGTGGATACATATATAGCTTAGAGGAAGAGCCGGACATTTATCAATTGCTTCCGGAAACAGGGGAAGAGCGGAAAAGGCGTTTCATTTTCAATGCTGGTATGGAAATACTTCTGATCGCTGTTCTGATTATGGTCAACCTGATCATTATGCATGGCTATAGCCAGTCGGTGCTGTTGCAGCTTCCGAATCTGTTTTTGTTAGATGCGGCATATTGCATGTACCTTTTTCATCACAAGGTCTGTAAGGTTTGCCATTGCCGGATAACCAATATATATGATGGTGTCATCTGTATTGCAGATAAAATCCTGCTTATTATACTTATCTTTTGTGGAATTGACTTGTTCAATCAGACCGGGAAAATAGCCGCGTTTGTCGAACAAAATTTTTATACAGTATTTATGGCAGGATTGGGGATTGGATTTGTTATTTTGCTGGTAGATGTGATACGGCAGGTAGGAGGCAGAAAATATGAAGATTAAGATTCAATCGAAAGGTGGTACTCCGATCTATACACAGATCAGCAATCAGATCAAAGAGGCGATTCTTGCCGGACAGTTGCAAAGGGGAGAGGCGTTGCCTTCCATTCGGGGGCTTTCCGCAGATCTTAAGATCAGTGTGATCACAACGAAGAAAGCATATGAGGAATTGGAACAGGAAGGAATGATCTATTCGGTTCCGGGAAAGGGATTTTTTGTGGATGATCCGGATCTGGATTATCTTGCGGAGAAGCGAACGGTTACGATAGAGGAGGAGCTGGCAGGCTGGATCGCAAAGGCGAAGGCGGCAGGCCTTGGCAAAGAAGAAGTTTACGATATGATAGAGATACTCTGGGAGGATACAGATGATTAAAGCAGAAGGATTGGGATATCATAGCAGAAAATTCAAAATGCAGGATGTTTCTTTTGAATTGGAAGATGGCTATATTTTGACACTATTAGGGAGAAATGGAGCAGGAAAGACAACCTTATTGGATATGCTTTACGGAGTATTAAAGCCAAACAAAGGACATGTGTATTGGAATGATGTGGATGTAACCGGAGTGCAGGCAATCGAGGCACAGACGGAGTACGGACATTTCAGGGATGAGGTTGCGTATGTCAGTGGTAAGGTGTGGTGTATGGACGAGATTTTAGTAGAGCAGAATATTGCATTGTTTTCGGGGTTGTATCAGCACTGGGATGCGGAGCGGTTTGAGACGATATTAGAACGGCTCAGATTCCCGAAGGAACGGTTGCAGGAAAGATACGGAGAGCTGTCTACCGGACAGAAGATGCAGGTGCAGATTGCATTTCATTTAGCAAGAAATCCCCGGCTTTTATTGATGGATGAACCGATGGCGAACTTAGATCCGGTTGTCAAGACAGACCTTTGGGATCTGCTATCCCATCAGTGCAGGGACGAGGATATGGGACTGATCATCAGTACACATTTAGTGGAAGAGATAAATGATATCACGGATTATATAGCAGTATTGAAGGATGGATATATAGCTGCGTATGGGGAATGTGGACGGCTGTTGTCTGAGAATCAATGCAGCGATGTAAGAGAATTGATGAGGAGGCTTGGCTGATGGAAAAGAGTAGACAGGGGCTTGCAGAAGAGGCTTGGTTGATGGAAAAGAGTATACAAAATATTGCGGAAGAGGTACGGGCACATAGTGGAAGCGGTCGTAGATATGCCAATATATGTTTTGTTGTCAGCATACTGGCAGGCATTCTTTTCATGGTATTTCGGGATGACGAACGGATGAAGACATGGTTAGCAGGCTATGGCGTTTTGTTAGTATTAGAAACAGGATGTTTTACCTATTGGTTTTACCGAAGCTATCTGATATGGCAGTTGCAGGAAAAGTACAAGAACCTCAAGATGGAAGCGCAAATGAGCGAGTGGATGCGCGTACATAATATATCAATAAAAGAGTATTTTTATTATGTTGCCGGAAAGCTGCTACCGTATCAAATGATCTTATTTGCTGCATTTCTTGTGTGTGCCTTATTATCCGATCGCAAATTACAATATATAGGTGTTTCGATTCTCTGTATTGCAGTATCTTTTCTGATCGGATATTTGTATGAATTTTATTATTATAAGAAAGTCCGGTCGAGAAGCAATTTCTTTGGATTTGCATTTTTACATGGTGTATTTCTCTATGTTGTGTATATGATCAATTTTGGAATTATGCTGCTTGCGGCATTCGCAGGGTATGGTGTGATCAGTGATGTGGGCAGTGCACGATTGCCAGATGGTGAGATTGTAGTTCGGGGTGTAGGTGAATCATGGATGTTTATTGCTTTTATATTGTCTGCTATATTTTTCATATTTGTTGTGGTATTTTGTCCCGCTTTTTCTGGCAGGCTGGCAAAATGGAGAAAGGCGGTTTGCGCAGTTTTTGGTGTGGGGATGGTTGGTTCCATGCTGCTCACAATATTAGCCGGCAGGTGGTGGTATGAGGAGATTAATTATACGCAACAGGAGATTCGGGTTGTTCACGGACAGGAGCAGGTCTATTCTTTTTCAGATGTGACGGATTATAGCTGGGGTGAGATAAATCCGGAGGATACAGAAAATGAGGAAAAGACATTGGTTCTGCATCTGTCTGACGGAACAGTGGTAGATGTTATGAATCAATGTGCTTATATGACAGATCAGGGAGATTATGAGGAGGAAGCTCTTGTGTATTTTCCGCAAAATTAACAGTTGCGTAATTTGATATTTCAGCCTATAATCTCAACAGAATGTACTCTTCAACAGTGTAAGTCGAGTTAGCTCATGTGAGCACATGTTCGGAGACTTACGCTGTTGAAGAGTGTGGAGTTTTTACAATAGAGAGGAATGAGAGGTTACAAGATGCCTGTTTTTGATTTTAACCAGGAAAAGAAAGATGCCGTTCAGGCAGAGAAGACATACGAATTGGTATATTCGAATGAAAGAGTGCCGGATGCAGAACATCCGATTATGTTGTTAGAGGACAAGGATAAGAAGTTAGTACATCATTCATCCGGAATGTTTACAGCACCGACAAAAGGAACTGCATTCATTTTTGATGAGGAGAAATCCAATCATAATATATTGCAGATTGATGCCCGTTTTGAGAAGCTGATCAAATGGTTGGGTGAGAATCACATTATGGTTCGTTTGTCCGGTTCCGATACCGATGCCGGTTATGCTGTATATAAGATCTTTGAGACGGGAGTTGCTATGCGCGGAACAAAACTCTCCGGTGAAAATGGTTTCCTGCAGTTTATGATTGAGCGTTTATTGCAGAGTGATGCACCGTCACAAGAGGCTGTGGACTTTGATGAGATCGAAGATTCCGATGATATGAAGCTTACAAGTATTCAGAGTATTACGGATTATCTGATGTGTGCAGGAAGTACGCTTCCGGATAATATCCGTCTCTGGGCAAGACGTAATTTAGCCGTAGCTAAATCAACAGAAGTGACACCGGAAGAGAGACGGCATGCACAGCGGGCACTTTCTATTATGTTGAACATTCAGTGGAAGAACACGGATTTCCAATCGATTGATCCGGTGGAAGCAAGACGCATCTTGGATGAGGAATTATATGGTTTGGATAATGTGAAGCAGCGTATTATTGAGACAATCATTCAGATCAATCGTACGCACACATTGCCGGCATATGGTCTGCTGATCATTGGCCCGGCAGGTACCGGTAAGTCGCAGATTGCCTATGCGGTAGCAAAGATTTTGAAAATGTCATGGACGACCTTGGAGATGAGTTCTATTAATGATCCGGAACAGTTGACCGGAAGCTCCAGAATCTATGCCAATGCAAAGCCGGGACTGATTATGGAAGCATTTGCGAATGCAGAAAGCTCGAATCTGGTATTTATCATTAATGAGTTGGATAAGGCATCTTCCGGAAAAGGAAATGGTAATCCGGCTGATGTATTGCTTACCTTGTTGGATAACCTTGGATTTACAGATAATTATGTGGAGTGTAACATTCCGACAACGGGTGTATATCCGATTGCAACGGCAAATGACCGCAATGCGATCAGTGCTCCGTTAATGTCACGTTTTGCAGTCATCGAATTGCCGGACTACAGTATAGAAGAAAAGCGTGTCATCTTTACCAGATTTGCTATGCCGAAGGTATTGAAAAGAATTGGTCTTCGCAGTGAAGAGATCGTTATTACCGATGAAGCATTGGATGCAATCATGGATATCTTTAAAGATACATCCGGTATCCGGGATATTGAGCAGGCTGCTGAACATATTGCAGCGAATGCATTGTATCGTATTGAGGCTGAACATATGGTATGTGTCACCTATGATGCAGCCATGATTCGCTCCCTCCTGCAGTAACTCATACCCTTGCACAACGTGAGTAAGACGGACGTGCGAAACGGATAGAATATGAAAGCAGTTGTACGATGATAACTAAAT
>OLPV01000710.1_pt1 | contig 27237 bp, 34 predicted proteins | sample 1671961 | NCBI WGS metagenome assembly OLPV01 (sample SAMEA3136630, study PRJEB25190) | human gut metagenome | biome: human gut; feature: human-associated habitat; material: faeces | place: Austria | collected 2013
CCCCCGACCTGCTGATTACAAATCAGCTGCTCTACCAACTGAGCTACACCAGCGTACCGCGTCTCATTCATCCGCCGCATCTCTCAGCGACTTGTTTATAATACCACAGTATCGTGTACTTGTCAACAGATTTTTACAAATTATTTTTTCTTTTTTGTCGTCCCGTCAAATTCCTCGATGGAATCGGAGACACTCTGCAAAACTTGCAGCAGAGATTCCGCGCGTCCCGGATATGCCGTCGGCAAATTCGCCAGCGACAGGCTCGGCAGCTTGGCTTCCTCCTCTGCCAGCCCCAATGCACCGCCGCCCTGCGCCGCACATTGAATGCGCAGCTCGGTCAGCTTCATGCGCGCATCGCACAGCGCGTCAAACCGCGCTTCTTTGGTGCGGAACGCTTGTTCCGGATTGGCTTCATCCGCCGCATACAGATAGCGGAACAGCTTGTATTCCACCGCGGACAAATACATTGTCAGCTCATGCAACAGCTGACGCGAACCGGATTTTGCCGCCGCATCCAGCAAAATCTGTGCCGAATCGGTAATCAGCTTTTGTTTACATGCCAGCTCCGCATCCACTTCCACTTCTTCTGCGCTGGTCGGTGCCGGATTGGCAGCGATGCCGCCCTCACGAGACAGGCTGCGTCCCAGCAGATAATCACACGACACGCCGTAGTAATCCGCTGCACGCACAACAAAGCTGAGCCCCGGTTCCCGAAGCCCATTTTCGTAATGGCTGAGCAGCGCCTGCGAGACCTGTAAATCTCCTGCGGCAGTGCGCTGGCTTATTCTCTTTTCACGGCGCAGCAGCGCCAACGTACGGGAAAAGTCACTTGCCATGTATGCTTGCTCCATCTCTAGTTTCAGCCGCCGCATCAAAAATTTGATACAGCTAGTATTTATAGTATACTGACTTTATAACTATTTGTAAAGTCTTGACAAAAAATTTTGCTGTTTTTTCTTTGATTTTTCCGGCAAAAACAGGAATTTTTCCGCAAATTTCCGTCGAAGTGTCGAACAGCACCCGCGAAATGCCGCAGGTGCTGTTTTGTGATGGCTTGTTACCGATTTCGATATCTCTGATACAGCAAATGAAGAAGCACAAGCAGTGCGACGCCGCCCGCCAGAATCAGAAACACCGGTATGAAATCCGTCCACAGCAAATGGCTGTTCGAAGATACTACAACCGCTGTCGGGCCGTCCGAGCCGCCGAGAATAAAACTCATGATACCAGTCCTCCTGTTCTGTCCGCATAGCATTCACACAAAATTTCCTGTCCGTCCTTGGTATAGACCGTTGCGGTCAGACAATTTTTGATTGCCTGATGATATACCGCCTGATCCATGCAGTTTGCAAACCCACTCGGAATCAGCGCCGGAAGCAGCTTGGCAATATCTGCCACCTGCGTGTAGTCTGTATACGTCTGCGGTTCATCATCCGCCGTATTGGCTATCACTTGAATTCTTGCAATATCGTCCGCCTGCAGGGCTTTTGGCATGGCATCGACATACTTGCCGAGAAGCGCAATGGTCTGTGTCTCATAGTCGTAAATCGGAATCATAATCATGTCATCACCGTCGCCGTCACCGGTCGGCAAATACTCATCGCCGTTCAATTCCATATCCTGCCTGCCCCGCACGTACAGATAATAGACCGGTGCATGGCTGTCGATATACGCCTTGTCTCTTTGCAGCGACTCCTTTTGCAGCGTGTCCAGTATCGCGCGGATTGCCTGCTGATTGTCTATGCGTTTGCTCGCGCTGTACGATGCCTCACAGCCGTACACGTCAATGCTTTTTACCACGTCCTGTTTGCTGTGCGCCACGGCCTCCGGTGTGCCTGCGGACAGGTATTCTTTCGAATAGCGCACGGCGTCCGCGTTGTCCGCCAGCTCCTGCGTGTCTGTCGGCATGATGTACTGCCGTTCAAAGGTCTTGCCGTTTGCCAGCTGGAACCGAACCAAATACGTCGCATACAGATTATCTGCGTACTCGTCGTAGGTGCTGAGCTTTTCCGAAATCTTGCCGCGCTCGTGCTGCATCGCCTGTGCGCCGAGCTGTGCGGACGCATACACGCGGTCAATGTTGTCGGATTCGCGCAGCTTCTGCACCTCTGTGATGTCCAGCAGGCCGCTCGGCTCGCTGTCGCTCACATACGTGGCGCGGTGCGTGTTGGAGCTGACATCCAAGCTCTGTATCATATCATGGCTAAAATTGGCGTAATCCCAATCTTGGTTCCAAGTATTGTTCGTGCACTCCCACGGCGTATAATCGGAAACCAGCTGTGCGGATACAATATCTGCGCGATTCGGCAGCTTGCTGTTCCAGCCCATGACGTCCAGCGCAAAGACACCGAGCACGACAGCTGCCGCCACTGCATACACCACCGTGCTTTTCCAGTGACAGAACAGGCTGTGGAAATCCATATCATAGACGATTTCCGTGACGCACGCCGTCACAAACGCGCCGCCCGCCATTCCGACAAACAGCATGCCCCAGCTGCCCGTCATATCTTCAAAGAACAGACCGACATACGTGCCGACAACCGACATCATATAGAACTTCAACGGCAGCTGCATCGCCGGAAATGCCAGCGACATGCCGGTGTTTTCGCTCGCACGCATACGATTGAGGATATATGCCAAAGCGAGAATGACAAGAGCAGCAAGCAGGCACTCCGCCGCCTGTTTTCCAACCACCCCATAGGAAATCGTATCTTCCCCGAGCGGGCTCAGCAGCTGAAAGACATCAATCAGCGGACTCGACCACAGCGAAACCACCGCGCCGTTTGTTCGCGCCGGCATCAGCACATACAGCAGCGAATCCAGCGCCACCCAGCCCAGCAAAATGCCAAGCTGGAACCAGCCGCACACGAGCAGCGACACCAATGTATTGCCGCACACAATCGCGGACAGCACAGCGACCGCATACACGAGCAAAAAGCCCACAGCATGCGCGGCAATGCTGCTCACAATCTCCGGTGCGTTGAGAATTTCTCCGTAGCCGTGCGCCGCAATCACCGCGCACGACAGCAGCACGCCAATCAGATATGACGGGAGCACCGCCAGAATCCCCGTCAGCGCACGGGATGCAAACAGCTGTCCGCGCCGAATCGGCAGCGCATGGAAAAAATCCGTCTGATTTTTCACGTGCAGATACCGAAATGCGCTGATGCCAGCGACAAGCGCCAAAATCAGCAGCAGCGCCGCCGCCGGTGCATTGACCAGCAGCGAATAGCGCAAATCCTTGCACACACTGCTGTACACGTCCGGATTGCTCATGTCGCTGAACCGCGTGCGCGAGCGAATATTGAGCAGCGTATACACCGGCTGGAAAAGCAGCATCGCCAAAAAGGCAACCGCATACAGCGGCGCCTGCCGCACGCTGCAATTGAACACCAAGGTGCGCAGCTTACAGGATGAGTTGTTTCGCGTCATAGCCCTGTACCTCCGTTTCTGCCAAAAAGATTTCTTCCAGCGACAGTGGAAGCATCTCGTAATAGACGGGTTCTCCGCGCCGAATGACCGCCTCCGTCTCCTGTCTGCCGCCGCGAATGGTCGCGGTAATCATGCGGCCGCTGTTTTGTCTGCTCAGAACCTCCAAGCCCTCCAGCATCTGCTGTTCCGGTGTCAAATCCGGAATAAACTGTACCTTTTGAATGTTCAGCTTCATGTCGTCCAAATCGCGGGAAAACAGGATGCCGCCGCGGTGCAGCAGACCGATGCAGTCGCAAAAATCCTCCAATTCGCGCAAATTGTGCGAAGCAATCACGGGAGTGGCGCTGAACTCCGCCACATCTCCGGCAAAAATCGCCTTGACCGCCTGCCGCGCCACGGGGTCCAAGCCGTCAAATGTCTCATCACAGAACAGATAATCCGCACCGGACGCCGCCGCGCAGATGACAGACACCTGTTTTTTCATGCCCTTGGAAAACGTGCGCAGCTTGCGCTTCTCGTCCAGCCCGAAATTGCTCATCAGACTGCGGTAACGGTTTTCATCAAAGTGCGGATACATGGTTTTGTAATAATCTTTCATATCGCGCGGTGTCGCACCGGAGAAAAAATACTGCTCGTCGGAAATCATAAAGCATTTCTGCTTGACCGCGGTGTTTTCATACACGCCCGCGCCGTCAATCTGTACGCTGCCCGCATCCGGTTGCAAAATGCCCGCCAAGATGCGCAAAAATGTCGATTTTCCCGCACCGTTCGAGCCGATAAGTCCATAAATCGAACCGGTTTTTATTTCCGCAGTGACATGATCGAGCGCCAAATTGGCGCCGAATCGTTTGGTCACGCCCTGTGCCTGAATCATAGTTGTTCCACCTCCATCAGCGATGTCAGCAGCGCATGCAGCTGCTCTGTGCTCGCGCCGAACTCCTTCGCCTGTCTGAGAAGCGCCAGCATCTCCCCTCGAATTTGCTCCAGCTTCTTGTTCCGGATGCCGGTCTGGTCACCGGACACAAAATTTCCTTTTCCGCGCACGGAATAAATCTCTCCGCGGCTGAGCAGCTCGCTGTATGCCTTTTGCACGGTGTTCGGATTGAGCGAAAGCTGTACGGACAGCTGCCGCACGCTGGGAATCCTTTCGTCCGCCGCCAGCGCGCCGCGCGCAATGAGCATTTCAAATTGTTCGACAACCTGCTCGTACATCGGACGCGGATCGTGAAAATCCAAATGTATCATGACGCGCCTCCTTTCCACGTGTACTATTATTGTTAGTACACACAGTATAGCCCGTCCCGCCGCAAAAAGCAACTACAATTCGGTTACAAAAAAACCTCCCCGAAGCGGGGAGGAAACATTGCGCAAATGCTGCCTGCGGGACACAGCGGGTATCATGCTCTGGGCAGATGCCGCAGCTGCTTTTCCAGCCAGCGGCTAATATCGCCGTATACCTGTTCTTTGTTCAGCTCGTTAAGCAGCTCATGGCGGCTGCCCTTATAGAAAATCACATCGAGATCCTGACATCCTGCCGCGCGGTATGCCGCGGCAATTTTTCGCACGCCCAAGCCGTAATTTCCAGCCGGATCCGCATCACCGGACACAAACAACAGCGGCATATTGACCGGCGTTTTTTTGATGCTCTGCATGCGGTTGCAGTTTTGCTCCAGATAGAACAAATCGCGGAAGCCTGCCGCCGTAAAGATAAAATTGCACTTGGCATCCGACTGATACAGCGAGACCACTGCGCGGTCGCGCGTCAGCCAGTCAAACGGAGACTGACAGTTGGGAATGCGGGCGTTGTATCTGCCAAACACCAGATTGTTAATCATACAGCTGCGGTACAGCGGGCCGTGTGTGCGGATGGCGGAATTGGCGATTTGAATGGCGATCGGCGTGACGGTGTGCGCCGCAGGAGAGCCGCTCAAAATACAGCCGTCAATCTTTTGCCCGTAGCGGGTCAGATACAGCCGCGCAACCATCGAGCCCATCGAATGCCCGAGCAGGAAATACGGCAGATTCGGCCACCGTTTTTTCATCTTATCCGTCAGCTTTGCCACATCATCAATCAAGACGCTCCAGCCGTGGTGATGGCCAAAAAAGCCCAGCGTACCGGACGGCGGAACCGAAGAACCATGACCCAAATGGTCATTGCCGCAAACAATATATCCGAGAGAGCAGAGATATTTTGCAAATGCCGTATAGCGTGTGAAGTATTCGCACATGCCGTGGCTGATTTGCACAATGCCGCGCAGCTCCGCACCGACAGGGAACAACACATAGTATGATATTTTGGCATCTCCGCCGGCAGCACTCGGATAAATATTCTGGGTAAATCGAATATCCATACCGTCTGCCTCCCTTCCTGCATGTATAGTTTTATCATAGCATATTCTCGACGAAAGAAGCGCTGGAAAAACAAAAATTTACAAATGATTTAAAAAGTGCAGGGCGCTGGAAAAATCTGCTTTGGCTCTTGCAACCTGCGTGCCCTATGAGTATAATAAGAGAAACAAGGATTTTTTCATGTATTGTGCGGAAGGAGCGAGACAAGTGGCTATGGAAGAACAGGAAGGCATCATCACCCTGCCAAACGAAAACGGCGAGGAAGTGGAATACCAGTTCATTGACTCGATTACGTATGAGAATGCAGAATACGTCGTACTGCTGCCGGTAGACGAGGAGGACTGCGAGGTTGTCATTCTTGCCGTAGAGGCGGACGATGACGAGATGGAAAACTATGTCTTTGTCGATGACGAAGAAATTCTCGAAGGCGTCTATGCAATCTTCAAGGAGCGCTTTGCCGACGAGCTGGATTTCGAGGACTAATCCCGACAAGCAAAAAGAACCTTTCGCGAAAACGCGGAAGGTTCTTTTTTTGTCAATCTGATAAAACTCCCTCAGGCTTTGTGCGTAAGAGCAAACAAATTCGCTCCGGCTCCCTCAATTCCGATATTTCGCGCGCAGCGCCAGATACACCACATGGACGACAGCGGCGGTCACGGCGCACAGCAGGCACAGCTTGCGCGTATACAGCAGGAAAACACCCGCAGGCGCGGCGAAAAACAGCACAAGCAGCGCGACTGCGCACACGGCGCCAATCAGCGTGCTGATGCGCATGAGCACAAACAGCCCGCGAAATGCAGGCAGCTTATCACGAACTGCGCCAAAGGTCAGCTTATGCCAAACCGACAGCGAAGCATACATCTCCCGTACTTTTGGATTGCTCGACCGCTGTACCAGCTGCCACTGATACAGCAGCGGGATAACACCGTTCAAAAAGACGATGACAAGCAGAGATTCCAGCATTGTTTTCATACGTCATCCTCCGGTTTGGTGTTGACCACATTCCAATCAATCGGCGTCATGCCGTGGTCATACAAAAATTGATTTGCCTGTGAAAAATGTCCGCAGCCAAAGAACCCGCGATAAGCAGACAGCGGCGATGGATGCGCACATTCCAAAATCAAATGCTGCGGCTTGTGAATCAGCTCTTTTTTCTTGCGGGCATTGGAGCCCCACAGCAAAAAGACCATGGGCTGTTCGCGCTCACCGAGCAGAGAAATAATATGATCTGTCAAGGTTTCCCAGCCCTTGCCCTTGTGAGAATTGGGCTGGCCTTCTCGTACCGTCAGCACCGTGTTGAGCAGCAGCACGCCTTCTCTCGCCCACGGCACCAGACAGCCGGAAGCGGGCGGAAACATGCCAATATCATCGTGCAGCTCTTTAAAAATATTTTGCAGGGACGGCGGCATCGGAACACCGGCATGAACAGAAAAACACATGCCGTGTGCCTGACCAAAGCCGTGATACGGGTCTTGTCCCAAAATCACAACTTTGACTTGAGAATATGCAGTGTATTTCAACGCATGAAAGATATCTTTCATAGGCGGATAAATGTGCTGGGATTGATACTCCTGCTTGAGGAAATCACGCAGCTGCAAATAGTAATCTTTTTCAAACTCATCTGCGAGCAGCGCATCCCAATCATTTCCAATTTGAACCATAACGACGGTTTCCTTTCCTGTTTCTGTACTTATGTGCATTATAACATAGGCAGCTGACAAAGTAAAATCACGGTGTCATGCGGCCGATTTCTTTGACAAAAAATATCAAAAAATGAATATAGATGAATGAAATTTTTCCCAGAAGCGAGTATACTAAGCATATATACCCGCGCAGGCGTTCGCGGGTCATATATTCTATGGGGGATACACACATGGAAAAATTCAAAAAATTGCTCCAACAGCGATATCAGCTCACAGATACACGCATGTTGTGTGCTCTGGCAGACAGCATAACTTTTCAGCATCTTGACAAGGATGTAAAGCTTATTGTTGAAGGAGAAACAGCGGCTAATATTTATTTTTTGCTCAGTGGCATTGTGCGCGGCTTTTATTACAGTGAAAACGGCAAGGAAATCACAGATTGCTTTGTTTATGAATCCGGAGATATCATTGCCAGTGATGTACCCATGAACAACGCACCTTCGCTTATCACAGAGGAAACACTGATTCCGTGTGAGATTGCTGCGCTTCCAATCAACAAAATTCAGGAACTTATGTCGCTGTATCCTGAAATCACGCAAATGTATCTGCAATGCCTGAGTCTGAATCTCAATCGGCATCGAGAGCACAAAATCGCGCTGTCACGATACTGCGCGGCCACGCGATACCGCTGGATGAAACGCACCTATCCAGGCCTGATGGATCAGGTCAAGAAAAAACACATCGCCTCGTTTCTCAACATCACGCCGCAGACCATGAGCAATCTGCGCAAACGGGAGCGAACAGAACAGTTTGGGATGGCACCCGACACAGATCATGCCGGCGCCAAGTAATATAAACATATTCTGGGGAAAGGGCAGTCCGCAAGGGCTGCCCTTTTTTGGTGCGGTTGTCAGATTTGACGAATCAGGGAAACTCGGATGCGGACTGTTTGGGTGTTTGCCCTCTCAGTCATTTGCTTCGCAAATGCCAGCTCTCCCAAGGGGAGAGCCGAGAAGCCGGTGCGAACTGCACACCTGACGCATCAAGCGAACTCTTGCGCAGACTTGTTCGCGTGCTGCTCCTTCCGTCACGGCTTGCACCACGCCACCTTCCTCAGAGAGGAAGGCTTTTTCTCTTATGTGTCCATGCAGGCATAAAAAAGGACTGCCATCAAGCAGTCCCTAAATATTATTTATTCTCTTCCACCGGAAACGTCGCATTGAGCAAATCTCCCGCCCGAACATGCAGAGCATCTGCAATATTATACAAGATTTCCAGTGAAAACGGGCGAACAATGTTCGGTGCTTCAATGGAACTCAAATGAGAACGACTCATCCCCGCCTTTTCCGCCAGCTGTTCCTGCGACATTCCTCGCATCTTTCGGAGTGCCGCAATCGTCAAGCCAAGTTCAATAAACCGATCTCGATTACGAAATACAACGTCTTTGCTCACGATAAGTCACTCCTCTAGGCTATGATGCTATTTATTATAGAGGATATTTTTATTTCTTTCCGTCTTATATATAGAGCTATTGACCGAAATTTTGAGCAATGATATACTATTCTAAACACTGTCATGGAGGATTTATGTGTAATGAATATTCAAAATGAATTGTCTTTATTATTTAACTCTCTTTTTTCAGACGAACTATTGCAAACGCTGCTGCAAATCTATCAGCATGATATGATCCAACAAGGCTGTGAAATATATGAACGTGACTATCAAGCCGGCATCAAATCGCTAAGCACAATACTATCCGATGAGCAAACAAAAATTTTGCAAGCAATAGAACAAAAATATGAGCAAAAAATGCGCCAATTTTTCATTTTAAGTTTCCAAAAAAGTACCTGTAGTTATTTTCAAGCGTGTTTTTCTCCTGCTGAGTCTCTCGATATACATCCTGAATATGCTTTTCAGATGCATGATATGATTCTGAAACAAGAAATAGTTCAAATGATTTCTCAAAAAATTCATGATTTAACACAACAGCTAAATCATGAAATTCATACCATACAGCGAGAACATCTTTCCTCTATCTGTGTTGCTTGGGAAGAACGATGTTATGGTGTTTTCCGATATGCTTTTTACCTTGGCGTCTGCTTTGCATCCTCTCTTTTTTCGCAAACTACAACAAATATCGAAGAGATCAATCGCATGGAGGTTTATGTTGCAAAAGTAAAACAGCGTTTCGGAATTGTATAGAAATAATATAGTCTAAGCCCTTCCTGTTTTACTCACCTATTTATAAGCACAAAAAACCGCCGCGGCACAAACCGCGGCGGTTTCGTTTCCATCTCTTGCTTATTCAGAGAGCAGATTTGTCATGCTGTCCAAGCTGATGCCCAAGGTGGACAGATTGTGCAGCATGGCGGACGTTGCCGGCTGGAGCACACCTGCGACACCGAGCAGAATCAAGCCGAGATTAAAGCCGATAATAAAGCGATAATTGCGGTCAATGCGCTGCATCAGGGCATCACTGATTTTCTTCAGTGTAACCAGCGTATACAAATCATCCGCAGAAATCGTAATATCTGCGATTTCCCGCGCAATGGCTGCGCCGTCGCTGATGGCAATGCCTGCGTCTGCCTCGGACAGTGCCGGAGAATCGTTGACGCCGTCACCAACCATGATGACTGTGCGGCCTGCCTCATGCTCTGCCTTGACAAATTCCGCCTTGTGCTCCGGCAGAACCTCTGCATAATATTTATCAATGCCTAGCTTCTCGGCAACAGCGTTGGCTGTCTTGCTATTGTCACCGGTCATCATGACAACATTTTGAATGCCCAGTGCATGCAGCTGGTCAATGACGTCTGCTGCTTCCTCACGCAGCGGATCTTCTACACAGATAACCGCAGCCAATTCACCGGAAATTGCCAGATACAGCGGAGAATATTCCTCCGGAATGCTGTCAAACAGCGCCTTGTCTTCCTCGCGCAGTGTGCATTTCTCATCCTCAAAGATGAAATGATAGCTGCCGATGAGTACGCGCTGCTTGTCTACCATGCTGGAAATGCCATGTGCGACGACATATTCAATTTCAGAATGGCATTCCTCATGCTTCAAATCGCGCTTGGCTGCTTCCTGTACCACTGCCTTTGCCATCGAGTGCGGATAATGCTCCTCCAGACAAGCTGCCAGACGCAGCATTTCATTTTCATTGTTTCCGCCGAACGGGATAATCTTTGCAACCTTTGGCGTTGCATGCGTCAGTGTACCCGTCTTGTCCAGCACAATGGTATCCGCTGCGGAAACCGCTTCCAGAAAACGGCCGCCCTTGACAGAAATATGATGGGTGCTGCTTTCACGCATGGCAGACAATACCGAAAGCGGCATTGCCAGCTTGAGTGCACAGGAGAAATCAACCATGAGCACAGACAGGGCACGGGTTGCATTGCCGGTCAGCAAATACACCAATGCGGTGCCGCCCAGACTGTACGGAACCAGCTTATCTGCCAGATGAGAAGCCTTGTCCTCCGACATCGACTTGAGCTTTTCCGATTCCTCAATCATCTTGACAATGCGGTCATACCGTCCGCTGCCGGAATTTTTATCGACACGAACCACGCACGTGCCTTCTTCGACAACCGTGCCCGCATAGACATAGGTACCGGCATCCTTGCGCACCGGCAGAGATTCACCGGTAATCGACGCCTGATTGACGGTCATTTCACCGGAAACAACCTTGCCGTCCAGCGGAATCATATTGCTGGTGCGAACGACAATTTCATCGCCGACCTGTACTTCATTGACCGGTGTGAGCACTTCCTGTCCGTCCACCAAGCACCATACCTTGTCGACATGCAGCGACATGGTGCGTGCCAAATCATCCACAGACTTTTTGTGTGTCCATTCCTCCAGCGTCTCACCGATGCCGAGCAGGAACATGACAGACGAAGCGGTGTCAAAATCACCGCGCAGCATGGATACAGTAATTGCCGTTGCATCGAGTACAGAAACCTCCAGCTTGCCCTGTGCCAGAGACGAAATGCCATGACGGATGTATTTTACCGATTTTATCAGGGCAATGGCGGCGCGCATCGGCGCCGGAACGACAGTTTTGCACAAAATACGGCGCAAAACTGAGGCGGCAATTTTGTCCTCATATTCACGGCTCAGCGCACGGCCGGTGTGATCCGGCACGACATCCAATGCCTTTGCCTCGGCATAGGAAAATGCGCCCAGTGCTGCAATCACTTCGGAGCGCGCACAGGTATAGCGAACAATGACATCACATGTGCGGTCAAACACCTGTACATCCTTGATGCCGTCCTGCTTTCTAAAATAATACTCCAACAAATCCGCCTGTTCCAGTGTCATATGCTTTTGCTGCACACGCACACGGATTCTTCCGGCAGATTCATGCAGAATTTTTGCTTTCATAATAAAAGGGAAACCTCCTTTAGAAACAGCAACAGTGCCTGCACGCAGGCAGGCACTGCACAAATATTCCGTATGATACTGGCTTATGCCTCTTCAGCCGGAGCTTCTGCCTTTTCCTCTGCCGGAGCATCTTCAATGTACTCGTCAGCAGCTGCGCGCTCCTCATTGATGATTTTTGCATCGGTTACAATGTCATCGCAGTTTTCACGCACCTTGGTGACAGTTTTCATCACACAGCTCTGTGCACGCATAGCGGCAGCAGCGGTCTGTGTATAAACCTTCTTTGCGTCCTTGCTGCTCAGGATTTTGATGCCTGCCGTACCGAACAGCACGCCGCCGGTAAAAATACCAACCTTATCCCAGTTAATTTCGTTAAATGCCTTTGCAGCCTTAGTAATAATTCCCATGATAACAACCTCCTAGAAAGTTCAGGCCTTTTCGATGCCTGAAAGCACGGTAATAACAAAACAAACAACCGTCAAACCCGCAAAAAACTTATGGATTTTCATTTTTGCATCACCTCATTACGTTACTTTCATTATAGCAGGCTGTTTTTGCGTGCGCTACTCTTTTTCGGCTTTTTTTGAACATTTCTTTACGAAAACTTGTACCAAATATTTTCACCATTTTTACACAAAAGAATTACAGCGCGCTAACGGCGGACGGCACAATCTTTCTTTTGTGTGATTTATTTTGCAAATTTGCGGGCAAATGTGCGTTTTTTATCAGGTTTTACATCACATAGCGACGAAATTCGCGGTTTTCCCAAATTCTGCACGCGCTGTCTTGCGCCGTATATTTGCATATTGTTAACTGCGAACCTGCACGGCGCCGCCGCATTTCATAGCCCATTCGGGCACACATGCTCCAATCGGACAGAACGCATCAGGCAAACTCTTGCGCAGACCTGCCCGCGTGCTGCTCTCTCCGCGCAAAAAAAGACCCGCGGGATAAACCCACGGGTCCTGCATCTTCGAGATGTAAAGTAAAAACTTACTTCAGCTCTACAGAAGCGCCAGCCTCTTCCAGCTGCTTCTTGATCTCTTCTGCGTCTTCCTTAGAAGCGCCTTCCTTCAGGGTAGACGGCAGCTCGTCAACCTTAGCCTTAGCTTCCTTCAGGCCCAGGCCGGTAACAGCACGTACAACCTTGATTACGTTGATCTTCTTGTCGCCAGCAGCGGTCAGAACAACGTCGAACTCAGTCTTCTCAGCAGCAGCAGCTTCGCCAGCGCCTGCAGCAGCACCTGCTACAGCAACCGGAGTAGCGGATACGCCGAACTCTTCTTCCAGAGCCTTAACCAGCTCAGCCAGTTCCAGAACCTTCAGTTCCTTGACAGCATCAATAATTTCATTGACAGTCATGGTAGTAACCTCCATAATTTCAAAAGTTAAATGTGTGGATGGGGAATTTCTTCCCTGTTTTCAGCAGCAAATCTTATTCAGCTGCTTCTTCAGCCGGAGCCTCTTCTGCAGCGCCAACCAGAGTGGAAACCAGTGCTTCCTGGTCTGCCTCACCCTTCTCAGCGATTGCATTAAGCGCAATAGCCAGCTGCATAATCGGGTAGTTGAAGCTGTAGAGGGTCTGTGCGATGAGCACTTCCTTGCTCGGCAGCTTAGCCAGCTCTTCGATCTTGGATACCGGTACAACAGCACCATCGAGGAAACCGGTCTTGATGTTGAAGTTTTCGTGATCCTTTGCGAAATTAGCGAGGATCTTTGCCGGAGCTACAACGTCGTCGGATGCAATTGCAAGAGCAGTGGTGCCATGCAGATGCTCGAACATACCGTCGAAGCCAACTTCCTGAGCGGCAAACTTCAGCATGGTGTTCTTGACAACAGCGTACTCAACGCCGTTCTCACGCAGCTCCTTACGGAGAGCGGTATCGTCAGCTACGTTGATACCCTTATAATCAACAACAACACCAGCCGGGGAATTCTTGATCTTTTCAACCAGAGAAGCAACCTGTGCCTGCTTCTGTTCCAGAACCTTTGCGTTTGGCATAGTCTGTTTCACCTCCATAAAAGTGATTGGGACATAGAAAATGCCCTTCTGCTCAAAGACAGAAGGGCATGAAAAATCATTTGGAAAATTTCACAAATGCTTGCCTCGGCAGGATGGCGAGAGCCGATTACGATGGATGTCCATCTCCTGCTGTCTTTGAACGAGCTATTATAGTATAACAGCCCGTTTCATTCCTGTCAAGGGCTTTTTTGAAAAAAGTTTCAAAAAATTTGAAACTTAGTCGTTGCTCAGCTTAGCAGCGTTGATCTTGATGCCAGGGCCCATGGTAGATGCAACTACACAGGAGCGAACGTACTGACCCTTTGCTGCTGCCGGACGAGCCTTCAGGATAGCGCCCATCAGCGTCTTGAAGTTCTCTGCCAGCTTCTCAGCACCGAAGGATGCCTTGCCGATCGGGCAGTGGATGATGTTGGTCTTGTCCAGACGGTACTCGATCTTACCAGCCTTTGCTTCGTTTACAGCCTTAGCAACGTCCATGGTTACGGTGCCAGCCTTCGGGTTCGGCATCAAGCCCTTCGGGCCGAGTACACGACCCAGACGGCCTACCAGACCCATCATGTCCGGGCTAGCGATAACTACGTCGTAGTCGAAGAAGTTTTCCTTCTGGATGCGCTGAACCAGATCCTCAGCGCCTACAAATTCTGCGCCAGCGTCGAGAGCTGCCTGTGCCTTATCGCCCTTAGCGAAAACAAGTACGCGAACATTCTTACCGGTGCCGTTCGGCAGTACGATAGCGCCGCGAACCTGCTGGTCAGCATGACGGGAGTCAACGCCCAGCTTTACGTGAACTTCGACGGTTTCGTCGAACTTTGCCTTTGCAGTCTTTACGACAGTGTCAAAAGCCTCATCAGTGTCATAGAGCTTGCTGCGATCTACGATCTTAGTGCTCTCAATATACTTCTTACCTTTGCGCACGATAAATTTCCTCCTTTAGTGGTTAATTCGGAACGACTGTTCCTCCCACCAGACGGCGCGGGCCGCCGTCAGCAAATGAAAATTAAAATAACTCAGGTCGCGAGAAATTACTCAGCGACAGTGATGCCCATGGAACGGGCGGTGCCTGCGATCATGCTCATAGCAGCCTCTACAGAAGCGGCATTCAGGTCAGGCATCTTGGTCTCTGCAATCTTGCGGACGTCGTCAATGCTGATCGTTGCAACCTTGGTCTTATTCGGAACCGCAGAACCGCTCTGGATGTTGCATGCCTTCTTGATGAGGACAGCTGCCGGAGGGGTCTTGGTGATGAAGGAGAACGAACGGTCAGCGTATACCGTGATAACGACCGGAATAATCATACCTGCGTCATTCTTGGTGCGCTCGTTGAATTCCTTGGTGAAAGCCATAATGTTGACACCGTGCTGGCCGAGTGCCGGACCTACCGGAGGAGCCGGTGTTGCCTTGCCTGCCGGAATCTGAAGCTTAATAAATCCTACTACTTTCTGTGCCATTTGTATAGCACCTCCTTGAAAAATGTGGTAATGGCGAGTCGCTTGGCAATGTGCTTACGCAATCGCTGCGCTCTCCCACCTGCCAAAAAACGAGGAATTACTCCTCATCAACGGCTTTGACCTGATTGAGTTCCAGCTCAACCGGGGTCTCACGTCCGAACACGGGGATGGTAATGCGAACCCTGTTCTGTCCTGCTTCGATTTCGTCGACAACGCCGACAAAGTCGATAAACGGACCGCCGCAGACGCGTACCGAGTCGCCGACCTTGTAACCGATCTGAACCTCTTCCACCTCGCGGGACACTGCGCCCCACTTGCGCGCTTCCTCGTCAGTCAGAGGCTGCGGCTTGTTGGAGTTCGGGCTCACGAAGCCGGTGCAGCCGCGCGTATTGCGCACGAGATACCAGCTCTCGTCGGTCACGATCATCTTTACCAGCACGTAACCCGGGAACAGCTTGCGCTCCACCTCGCGGGTCTTGCCGTCCTTGACTTCGCGGACGGTCTCGACCGGAATGGTTACTTCGGTAATCAGGTCATGCATTTTGCGGTTTTCAACCGCCTTCATAATAGATGAGGCTACTTTATTCTCGTAGCCGGAGTAGGTATGAACGACATACCATTTTGGTGTCTCAGACATTTGTTTTCAAACCTTTCCGCTTACGCAGCCACAGAGATCAGCGTTGTGATTCCAAGATTAAAGATTGCATCCAGAATCCAGATAAACACACCGATGACCAAAATGGTAGCTATAACGATGAGCGTATTGTTCGCAGTCTGCTTACGAGTCGGCCACACGATCTTCTTGCATTCGCTCTTCAGATCATGGAACCACTTGCCAATTCTGGAAAAGAAGCCCGGCTTCTTCTCCTTACCGGAGTTCTTCTTTTCAGAAGTGTTCTGGTCTTTTTTAGCCATGAAGCCGTATCCTTTCTCCAGCCTTACTTGGTCTCACGATGGAGTGTGTGCTTCCGGCAGAACGGGCAGTACTTCTTCATCTCAAGACGCTCCGGGTTGTTCTTCTTGTTCTTCATCTTGTCGTAGTTTCTCTGCTTGCAATCGGTACAAGCCAGGGTTACCTTAACGCGCATAACGGCACCTCCTTAAATAATTGCCTCCCTTTGCAGGGCTGCTTTCCCAAAAGAGAGCATAAAAAAATACCCTGCATAGGTGTTGTTATTATAACACGCAGGGTATCTTTCGTCAATGCTGATTTGACAATTTATTTTCCACAAATTTTGATAGATGTTGTTGTCGAGAACACAGCACTGTGCCGACTTCTTCCGGCTTTAGCGGTTGATAATCTGGAAGAACCAGCTGTACGCGACGAGCACGGCGAAGATGGTGTAGCAAACCATGGTCATCGTGCGGCCCTTCTGCTGGCTGCGGGAGGTCCAGATGCCCAGTATGCTGCCGACAAACGCAACCGGATAGCCGACAAACGCGCCGATCTGACCGCAGAACTGTCCGACCAGAATGCCGACCAGCATAACCACCACAGAGATCAGGCCAAGATACGTCATCTTTTTGTTTTTCTTAACTTCCTGCTCTGCCTCCTGAATTTCCGCCTTTGTCGGCGCCTTCGGGGGCGCCTTGCGCTGCGGCGCGCGCTTCTTTCCGTTTTTTCTCTTGGATTTCGATTCTGCCATGTGTATATCTCCTTGTATTAGTAGTAAGAATTTGGCTCTGCAAATGCCAGTTCTCCCAAAGGGAGAGCCGAGAAGGCGGAGCGAATTTTTTTCTCTTACGCGCATTCTCACCCGTTTCCCATAATGAGCAGCACGAACTGCATCGCGCACAGCATACAGAACACGCACAGCACGATTTTGGTAATCTTATGATTGGTGGTGTCCCACTGGGTGTTGACCATGGATGCCGCCGCGCCGATAAACGCAAGCGGATAGCCGATGAGCGCTGTGATGCGATTGTCAATGAGCGCGAGCACAAAGCCCACAATCATGATGCCCAGACAGGCAAACCGGATTTTTTTCTCTTTATCCCAATTTCGCATGCGCGGAACTGTGTTTTTTGTCGTCTGCGCCGCATGAGATTTGTTGTTTTTCTTGCGTCCTTTTTTGCGGTTGTTTTTGGACTGTGCCATATCATCAACCCCTTTTCCAATTTTCTGCTTCCTATATTATAGCAATCAAACAGCAAAAGTGCAATGTCATTTGCATCGGAATCCGCGGTATGCTACAATACGAACAAGATACAAACAAAAAAATCCCCCCGAAAGGAATACATGGCATATGAAAATTATGGGTATTGATTACGGCGATGCACGCACAGGTGTCTCGATCTCCGATCCGACCGGATTTTTGGCAGGCTCCCCGCAGGTCATTTCCACTTGGAATACCGAAAAGCTGCTGGACGATTTGACGGCACTGGTACAAAAAGAAAAAATTGAAGAAATTGTCATGGGTCTGCCGAAAAACATGAATGCCACACAGGGCGAGCGCGCGGAAAAATGCAAGGCACTTGGCGCCGAGTTGGAAGCGCGCACCGGTGTTCCTGTCATCTATTGGGACGAACGCCGCACGACCATTGAAGCCCATGCGATTTTGCACGCCTCCGGCAAAAAGCAGAAAAAGCATAAGAAAAATGTGGATGCCGTCGCAGCTTCCCTGATTTTGCAGGGCTATCTGGACTTTAAGCGCATGCAGAAGTAAGAATTGGCTCTTTCACACAATCCAAACTTGTCTCTCCCTTTGGGAGAGATGTCGCGCAGCGACAGAGAGGGCTAATGCCAGCTAACATAGCTTGGTGCTAGAATATAAATAGTACAAGCTAAAATGAGAAATCCCAAACACGCATAAGCATGATACAATTTCTTGCACGCTTGTGGATAACAAAAAAAACCGCCCCATGCGGCGCAGCCGCAAAAGACAGTCTTAGGTAAATAAGAAACCCCTAGCAGTAGCCGCTGCTAGGGGTTTTGTTCTGTGTTTCCACATAGCACATCGGTTTTTCTCCGTCAAGCTATGAAAAAACAGAAAAGTATGAAGAAACTTTGAACTTTTCCCGTTTTTCCGATTTTTTCCTTGCAAGCGCCGCGGCATCGTCGTATACTGTTCATTGCGACTTTTTTGAAGGGAGCTTTTTTTATGACGTTTTATCAGGAATTACAACTCAATCAGGCGGGTTCCAAGAAGGTAATCCGCGAGAGCGAAACCGCACAGGAAAAATGGCGGCATATTTTGATTTATCTGCTCAAAATCGCCATCACCGTCGGCTTTTGCTTTGTATTTGTGACGCTGTACAGTTTGATTTTCGGCGCAGGAAACAGCATTGTCGGTGTCGTTGTGCTGCTGCATCTGCTGGTATTTAAAAATGCAGATCTTCGCATAGATGCCAAGCAATCTGCCGGACTGCTTGCCTTGTTTTTCGGCATTATGACAGTCGCTCCGCATCTTGCCAATCTTGCCAATCCATTTGTCGGTCTGCTTATTCATGCCGCAGCCATTTCGGTTTTGATTTTGTTCGGCTGTCATGAGCCGCGCATGTTCAATCAATCTACCTTGGTACTGAGTTATCTGCTGCTGTACGGCTATGATGTTTCCGGCACAGAATATCTCTCTCGTCTTGCCGGTATGGCAGTCGGTGCCCTGCTGGTTTGTGCCGTCTTTTATAAAAATCATCGGCATCAGACCTATGACCTGCGCGCACAGGATATTTTACCGGCATTCACGCTGACACATATGCGTTCCAAATGGCAGCTGTGTCAAATTCTGTGTGTGCCGCTGGTACTTTTTCTTTCCGAGCTGTTTGGTCTGCCGCGCGCCATGTGGGCAGGTATTGCCGCCATGTCCGCCATTCTGCCGGTGATGGATGACATGCACGCCCGTGTGCGCGGACGCATTCTCGGCAACATTGCCGGTGTGCTGTGCTTTTTTGTTCTGTACACCTATTTGCCGTCTGCGATTTACGCATACATCGGTGTCATTGGCGGCATCGGCGTCGGTTTCTCCGCAAAATACGGCTGGCAGGCAGTCTTTAACACCTTCGGCGCCCTTGCGATTGCATCCCAATTATATGGTGTGCCCACCGCCATGGGTCTGCGCGTCTTTCAGAACGTGTTCGGCGTGCTGTTCGCCTTGGGCTTCTGCTTGATTTTCCATTGGGTGATGCAGCGCGGGGAAAACACGCAAGTCACCGCTTCATAATATACAGGCTTTCCGGAGCACGCAGTCCCGCAGATATTGTTCGGGCTGCGTGCTCTGTTTGTTTGCTGTTTTTAAAATACAAAAAACCGCCCGTTTCTTTCGAAACAGACGGTTTCACATGGAGCTAATGGTCGGATTTGAACCGACGACCTGCTCATTACGAGTCGTTATCTAATCGTTTTATATCTTCTTTTTGTTGCAATATCTTTTCATTTCTTCTCATATCTTTTATCTTAACGTGTAATATCTTCCATGTCGTTTTATATTGTCCCTTATCTTTGCATATCTTTAAGGGACAAATAAGGGACAAAACGCGCATTCAAAATTCAACGCTGTTTTGCCGTTGAGTTCGTCTTTCGCCTGCTGCATCTGCCAGCGGGCTTTTTTCATTTCCCGCCAGCAAAGAGACGATGCAGGCGGGTGCGTCATTGGTCACGCTTGAGTTGCTTTTCTCGTTGTTCGTTCGTTGTTCGCGCCTTGCCGGAAGCTCCGCCCTGAATCAGGGCGCAGGTTTTCGTTCCTGCGTCGCGTTTCGCCCACCCCTTCTGTGCATTTCCGTCTCCTGTGCAGGGTGTCGCGTTTCACGACACCCCTTCACGCATTTCTCTTTCCTCGCTCCTGCAAACATTCCGGTATTTTGCCGCTGATCCGGCGTGCTGCAGCTGCGTTTTCTGCAACTCCCGCCCGTTTGGGCATCAAAAAAGCCGCTTTCCGAAGAAAGCGACCCTATTATTAAGACTATTGGATGGACGGCGTATCCATCATCACGTCAACTTGCGTTGGTATCGGGAGCCATTTCCGACTTCAATAGTCTACAAAAGGGAGTCAGCAAAGCGCCGACTCCCTTCCTGTAAGACTGGCACTCTGGCAGGCGTAGCACGCTCCTGCATCTCTTTTGACCCAATGGGTGCGTGGTTGCTACGAAATTCACCACCTCAAAGTGCGTGCTTATTCAGATTTCGGTAATTTTAACCGGTCATCCATCTGTTTGAGCTGTTCTGCGCTGTGACTGCCTTCCATCTGCGTCACGAGCTTTATTGCATGACGATTCAGCTCAATAGCCCGTTCCGCTTGCGGCATTCCCTGCGCAATCAGCAAAGCATTCATGCTTTCCAAATTTGCCATGACAAGCAGCTGTTCAATCGTTGCATAGTCCCGCTGATTCTCTCCCTTTTTCGCTTCTGGGTGCTCTGCGCGCCATTCTTTTGCGGTTTTTCCAAACAATGCCACGTTCAAAACGTCTGCTTCATCGGCGTATACCATGCCTTTTCTGTATTCTGAAAGTTCAGGCGGGATAAGATTTTCTTTTACTGCATCGGTATGTACGCGATAGTTTGCCTTCGAAAGCAGGCGTTTCACGTTCCATTCAAGCGCATTTTTATGCTGTTCGTCCTGCTTTAGACGCTGATAGTCTTGAATAATATACAGTTTGAACTCAGGAGATACCCAAGAAGCAAATTCAAATGCAATATCCTTTTGGGCGAATGTACCGCCATACTTGCCCGATTTGGAACGGATGCCGATTGCATTGGTTTCCCGAATCCATTTTTGCGGTGACAGCGTAAAAGCATTTGAGCCTGCCTGCATCTTAAAGGAGTCGAATTCGACCCCTTTAAAATTCGGGTTATTTAATTGTTCCCATAATCCCAAAAAAGATATAGTTTCACGGTTTCTAAGCCAGTTTTTAACAACGTCTTTAGGCTCATCACTGACATAACGTGCAATATCCGTCAATGAAATATAATCTTCTTCCCCAGTCATTGACAGCACTGTGATTTCCGTATCTTTTGCATGAATTATGCTTTTAATTTGCTTTTCTTTTGACATATCTATTCCCCTTCTCCGGCGGGCACATTGTCCCGCTGTATGGTTTCATCTATCGCACGCTGAATAAACCCGTTGAGACTTTCTCCCCGCTGTTCTGCATGAGCCTTGACTTCTTCTTTTCTTCCTTTCGGAAGTGTAAGATTTACTCGGTCATAAGCCTTTGCAATATATTTATTTGTGGCTCTCTGCTGAGCCTTACTTACTTTTGGAGTTTCGCTCATGTAGATATACCTCCCTATTATCTGAATATTATACACCGATTTTTATATTTACACAAATATAATTTTCGCACAAATATATTTACGCAAATATGTTTGTTTTGACGATTGATATACTTGCGCAAATATAATATACTATAATCACACCAACAGAAAAGAGGTGAACACAAATGGCAGAAAGTCGCGTGAATCCGCAAAACTTCTATGTCGTGCAGGGCTGGATGGTATCTGACCTTGGTTTGAAGGGAAACGAACTCGCTGTATACGCTATCATTTACGGCTTTTCACAAGCTGAACAGCAATATTACACCGGTTCAGCGCAATATCTAGCCGACTGGATTCAAAGCAGTAAACGAACTGTACTTGCTGCTTTGAAGTCCTTGACTGAAAAGGGATGCATTGAAAAACGAGAGCGCATAGAAAACGGCGTGAAATTTTGTGACTACCGGTGTAATTTTTTCATCACCCCAGTGAAAAGATTTCACCACCCCGATGAAAAACTTTCATCACCCCCAGTGAAAAGATTTCACCACCCCAGTGAAAAATTTTCACCCCATAATATAACAGATAAGATAGAAGATACTATAGCTGATACAGACAGAGAGACAGAGCAAAGCCCTGTTCTGTCTGCTGCGAATGGAATAGCTTCTATTTTCTGTACAGCCTTTGGTGTGGAGACAATCAGCAAACGCCTGTTAACCAGAATGGAACAGACCTTGCAGGCGGGCGTACCAGAGCAGCGTATTGCTTCCATGATACACAGCGCAAGGAACAAGCACCCGAGAGAGCCGGAATCCTACATAGCAGCGGGCTTGAAAAAGCTGAGAGAATCCGCACCGGAGCAACAGCCCGTGAGCATCAAGCCGGAGAATCAACCTCTGGAACCTTGGGAACAGGATTGGCTGAAAGAGTTCCAAGCAATGACCAAGAAAGAAAGCACAACCAATGCTTTGGCTAACTGGCACACCATTTAGGCTACAATCCAAATTGAGCTGCGCGAACAAAGCAGAATTCAGGCTCTAAGCGCATAACAAGGGCTAGGGTATGTAATTACACCCTGAGCAACAAACACACCGTGAACGCCCGCTAAATCAGTGGACGAGCATATACAAATCAATCTAGGAGGATTTACAATGGAAACTTATGTTAATGCAACTGGGGACAAGTGGATTACCAGCTACACACCGGAAGAATACGCACGCTATCAGGAAATCTGCGAGAGACTCAAGAAAGCCATCGACGACGCTTGCGTTTTGTTCGGTCATGATCTTGATGATTTGGAACGCCTTTACGGCTTGATTGCTGCATGGTGGGACGGTCACGCAGAAGAATCAGACAAATAAGCAGGCATAACAAAAGCCCTTTTCCTGTCCGCCGTCCAAAGCAACAGGAAAAGAGCCGATAATACAACCACCAAGGGCGGTATCTGGTTTTATTGTACCAGAGCCGCCCGCCGGAGACAAGGCGGAATGAATGGAAACACCCACATGGAAAGAACTGACAAAACTCACATGGAAAGAGCTGGCAAACATGATGCGAGCTAAACTCGATAGTTATAGTGTGAGCTATCGCCAACTTGTATTGATGTTAACTATCGCAGATACAGAACAAAAGAAGCACTAACTACCAGACGCCCGCCGGAATCTTCTGTGCGGGCGTTCTTCAACTTTTGCGAACATTTCTTTTTTTCCGCTCGCATTCGTTCGCATTTGTTCGCCTTTCGTTCGGAGATCGTTCACAAACGTTCGTTCCGGCGTTCAGAACAGCCGTTTGAACAGTTTTGAACGGCAAAACCGGTATATGAGAGACCATTCAAGAGGGAAGGGGAGACCTGTATGAACCTATTCAAAAATAGCATTCCATGTATTGCCCTGCTGGCGGCTGCGTGCTGTGTGGGCGCCGTGCCCATCTCTGCCGCTGTCTGTGCGGACATGATTGCAGGCATTGTGATTCTGTTCCTGCTGTGCAATCCATTTCAGCTATTGCGCTGCCTGAGCGCCCGCCTGCGCTTGTGTATCGCCTGCATGATTATTCTTATCCTGTGCGCCGTGCAGCTCTCTATGCTTGCCCTGTATGCCCGTGTGTATCTGCTGCTGACGGCGGGCGGTATCGCTGTTGTGTGCCGTGTCTGCTGGGCTGACTGGCGGGCGGCTGAACTGGTCAAGCAGTCACCGGAAGTAGACCGGATACTTGAACACCTGTATTATCACGGAGAGTTTGAAGCACGGGACGCATGGACACAGTACGGATGCAGGGAAACACGGTCATTGCTCCGACAGACGGCGGGTGTTGAAGTGCCTGAGAGCCTGATAGCGTCCAGTTACATGCCGGTGTATTGCCTTGGGTATCTGCACGGCTGCAAAGGCATAGAGGAGCTGTCAGAGCAAGTATCCCAACTTGAAGAAGTCCAAGAACGGTTCGACAGGCTGCAAGACAAAACCCAAGACATGCAGGACGATTTGAACGACTTTCGGAAAGAGGTGGAAAACCTGTACACAGAGAACCAGCGGCTGCGAGAGCAGGGAAGTGAATACCGGCACGCCCTGACGGCATCGGATGAGGTGATTCAGCGGTTACGGGGAGAAATAGACCGGCTCAGAAATGAGCGTGCCGCACCGGAATCAGAAACTGAACCGGAAAAGCCGGCTTTTTCCACTGCTCCCGCCAGCGAACCGGAAAACCAAGACAGCGAAATCCTGCGTCTGTTTGAATCCGGCATGAGCCTGTCGCAGATCGGCGCACGGTTTGGAATCTCCAAATCATCCGCACACGCTGCAAAAGAGCGGGCAAAGAAAGCACAGACAGCCTAATACAATCAATAATTTTATGTAAAAATTTCAAATATCCGGCAGTGTATCAATCGAACGAACGCAAGCCAGCCGAGTACGCTCGATTTCTTTAATTCGCCGCGCCAACGATTCACAGTATGCTTGCATTTCCTGCCTGCTAGAAGCAAGATAATATCCGGCGGGTGCTGCCGTGCTGGCACATATCGGGATGCCACTGCGCCGCTCTGTTTCAATCATTGCGGCTAAATCCCGCTTTGAAAATCCCAATAAATCGCACAGATGCGCGCTGCTTATCGCGTTTTGCTTTCCATAACAGAGAAAATTATGAATCAAGTCTTAAATCCTCCTGTCGTGCTTCAATTGCTTTCAATAGTTCGGCGGGATTGCCTTTATGCTGTTCCAATAAGTCTAAACCGCTCTGATTGATTAACCCTAGATCCCGCAATTGAGAAATTACCGTTTCTTTGTCCTCCTGAGAAAATGAAAAATTTTCATCTAAGTTGAATTCAATGCGGTTCAAATTTCTGCTATGCGGGTTTTCCCCTGCACCCCTTTCCTGCGCTGCTCTGCCCTCTTCTTGACTACCCTTGCCTATTCTCTCCTTACCTAAACTAATCTTACCTGAGTATACGATCCGTATCCAGACTGTATACAGGTTCGTGTACATCTTGTATACAATCTGTGCACAAACTGTATACGCGGCTCTTTTCATCGAGCAATAGTTTGTTTTTTTCCGGCAGAACAGATGGATTGTACCGGTCTTTTGGGATGTAATTATGCACTTTCCAGTGTGTAATACAAATCACACCGGATTTGAACGAAATCACAAAACCCTTTTCAGCCAATAGTTCCACTTCATCGGCATTGCTGCCTATTGCGCGCGCAATTCGCTTCGGATTATTCACAAGTCCGTCATCATCTGCATTCATACACAAATGCAAATACAAAGCTTGTGTTGCTAATGGTATATCCAAAAAGGCGTCACTGTCCGTGACCGACCTTGCAAACATTCGTCTTGATGCCATGCTGTCACCCCCCTATACAACCACCTGCCGGATGCCCTGCGTCAGTTCCGGCTTCTGTTCCGGTGCTGGGTAGTTTTCCGGATGCTCCAGCAGGTCAGTGAGGATATCCAGATTGATATAGGTTCGGTTTCCGCTCCGAATCGCTGGAAGCCGTCCAGATTTGACCAGCCTGCGAATCGCAGACGCAGAAATAGCTGTTGACGGGTCAAGCTCTTTGAGCGCAAGGTGTGCGCCGTTGATGGTTCGCAGTCTCGGAAAGCTCATGCGCGTTCACCGCCCTCTGCATCGGAAAGCCGGGCGATAATGGCATAAATTTTTGCCTTTTCGTCTGGGTCAAGCTCCTTTCGCAGTTTTCGGGAAAAGCTTACATCCAGAATCCCCAATTCATCTGCAATCTCCCACAATCGCACACCGGATTCCTTTGCTGCTGCCCTAATATCTAGATTCCGAATTTTCATTCAAAACCCTCCTTTGCTATTTATTACAATAATTATATCATACCTTTTTGCGACATTAAACCCTTAGTTTCTCGCTATTTTGTGTGTTATTGTTGAAAACTGTATGTTTCTTCAAATTCTTAACAATTTATTAACGCTAATTGAAATAGTGTGATGTAATCCTAGCTATAAATATTGATATTTTTTTCAAATTGTGATATTATTATTAGTAGCATCATAATTTGAAAAGGACGGTGAATAATCTTGCCAACAGTCAGAAAGCGCGGAAACTCCTATCTATTGAAGGCTTATGAAGGCTATACGGCGGACGGGAAGCAAATCGTTCGCACCAAAACATGGAACCCGCCCGCCGGTATGTCTCCCGCCAAAGCGCGGAAAGAAGCCATGAAAGCGGCGGTTCTGTTTGAACAGCAAATGCACAGCGGGCTTGTATTGTCATCTTCTATTAAGTTTGAAGAATTTGCACAGCGTTTCTTTCTCGACTATGGCAATACAAACCTCAGACCGCGCACCTTGCACGGATATAAACAGCTTATGCCGCGTATTAACGCCGCCATCGGTCATATTCGCATGGATAAACTCAAGCCCACACATTTGACCGCCTTTTATAAGCAATTGGCAGCGGCGGGCGTTCGGGCAGACGGCAAAGCGGTTCCGTGTGCTGACATCAAGCAAGCCGCCAAAGATGCCGGATTCACACAAAAACAACTTGCTGAACAAACAGGTCTTAGTATCGGCACGCTGAGAGAAGCCTATAACGGGCGGGCGATTGCCCAAGAAAGTGCAGCGCAACTCAGTAAAGCCTTGCAAATACCAGTCAAACAGCTATTCACCTGTCCGCAAAGTAGCAAAACCCTTGGAGCATCCACCATTCGGAAGTATCACAGCGTGATTTCTTCGATTCTTACAAAGGCGGTCAAATGGCAGGTCATCGTAAGCAATCCAGCTGAACGCGCCGAACTGCCCAAACCAGAGCCGAAAGAAGCGGTTTATCTGGACGAAATACAGACCGCCCACTTGCTGCAGCTTATGGAGAAAGAAACAGAAGCGCACCGCGTCATGGTCTCGCTGCTCATTTTCACAGGAATGCGCCGTGCAGAATTGTGCGGCCTGGAATGGTCTGATATTGATTTTGAACACGCCTTGATTCACATTCAGCGCACCTCACAATATATTCCCAAGCAGGGTATCATTGAAGATTTGACCAAAAATAACAGTTCTCAAAGGGCTGTTGCGGTGTCCGGTTCTGTTTTATCTATGCTCCGAGTATACAAAGCGCATCAGGCAGAACAACGCTTGAAGCTGGGCAGTGCATGGAATCCGGCATGGACGGAGCACCCGCGACTGTTTACCCAGCTTGACGGCACGCCCATCAATCCTGACAGCGTAACCAAATGGTTTCATGCATTCATTGCGCGGTCTGATTTACCGCCGATTCATATTCACAGCTTGCGGCACCCGTATGTCAAGCCCACGACAAAAAAA